>Ga0185307_1000810_pt1 | contig 18514 bp, 24 predicted proteins | sample LHCtaG_FD_128010 | JGI IMG/M metagenome (GOLD analysis project Ga0185307, IMG submission 128010) | Hot spring microbial communities from Little Hot Creek, USA to study Microbial Dark Matter (Phase II) - LHC4sed_matched (SPADES... | ecosystem: Environmental > Aquatic > Thermal springs > Hot... | reverse complement strand
GAGTTCTCTACCCCCACATTATTTTTATTTATTTCTTCTTTCACTTTCAATCATCCCCCTAACCTTGCAGGTTAGGGTCTGGAAAAAATTATAAATACATAGGAATTTTCTTTTTCCATTTTTCCTCTTCTTCCTTCCAATCAATAAATTTATTAATTATTTATTTATTTATTATTATAAATATATAAACGTAGATAGATGTAAATGGTTCCCACGCTAAGGAATGGAAAAAATAAAGGTAAAAATACTCTTTATTTTCTTGCTCAGACAAAAAAATAAGGGATGTAGATAATTTCTAATTTGTTTCTAATTGTTATTATTTCCTTTTCTAGTCTTTTAATTCTTTCTTCTCTATTGTTCATTTTTTTCACCTGTAAAAATCTTAAATTTCGATTTACAATTATAGCATCTTATATATATTTGGTTTTTGCATACAATAATGTGTTTCTCAGTAAGAGATAGTCGTTTATTACAGTTTGGGCATACAGCAATTAATACCCATTCTTTTGCTTCTTGCATTTATCTCACCTCACTCTTCTTCTTCCTCTCTTGACAAACCCTTAAAGATTTTTATTAGGTCAATCCACTTGCCATTTGTCTCTACTAGTCCTTTTTGTATAAGCAATTGTAAAACGTTTTCGGGATTCTCAAATTTTTCTCCTAGTATTTGAAGAAGATGCTCTTTTGTTTCAATTGTCCCAGCTCTTGTTCGTAACCACATTTTTGCTCTTTTTATAACTTCTTCTTTTTCCATTTTTCTTACTCACCTTTTAAAATTAAAATACTTTCAAGAACCCATTCGAAAATTCTATTTGTTTGTATTTTATAGTTACTAATACTGACCTAAGTGAAAAGTCTATGTCGATATCGGTATTTCTAGCAGAAATATTAATAACGTCTTTATATTCTTTTTGACCATTTTCATCAACAGAAAAGATTTTCAAATGTGGATAATATTCACTGAGTCTAATAAATAGATATTTTTCTTCACTCATTTTTTTGTAACACCTCCTCCAAAGCTAGTCTAAAAAGCCTAGTTGCTTTTCTTTTATAGCTTTTTAGGGCTGCGAAATAATTATCAAAGGTTTTGTAGGAGGTCTTTTTCTTTACAACAAAAAAAGATTTTACAACAAAAGTATTCGGGTTAAATATTTGGTTAAGAAGAACGTAGCCTTTTTCATTTTTTATTTCATATAAATTTTTTTCTAAAACAAGGGATAGCCCGATATTATTGCCCTCGGGCTTCGGGGCATTTATTTTACTTTCCACTCCCACCTTCACCGCAATCACCCTGATACTTAAGTATCAAAGGTAGTATATAAATGTTTCGTTTTGAAACAATTTGAAACAAACATTTACAAGCGAGCAAGCAAGCAAAAAAATTTAAATAAAACTAAAGAAATATTTAAGAATAAAAAAAGAAGTGGTTTTTATGAAATTTGTAAAGAAAAAGTTTGAATTTTATCCTTTAAACTTCTTAGATGTTGTAATGAATTTATATAAAAAATACTTAGATGCTTTAGAGAAAGAGAAGCATTGGACTCGTGTAAGAGGGAATGTTTGGGCAAAGAAAGTTAAGCATGTTGATACTACAAAACCTACTGGTCATGCATTTGAAGGAGATTGGTTACCAATGAGAGACAGGGTTTTTGAATATAACTTAAAAGAGGGGGATATTCTTCTATTATCTGCAGATATTGGAAGTTTTAAACATCATGAACCCGTTGTTCAAGTTTGGAGAGTAACGAAAGTTGGAAGAGATGACTTTGAATATGAAAAACTTATGGAAGCAAGAGGTTGGGATTGGGCTTTGAAAATAAGAGATGATTTAGCAAAAATCGTAAATATTGAAATGCCTTTGCCTACAAGGGAAAGGATTGCAGAGCTTCAAAAAGAAATAGAGGAATTGCAGAAAATGATTGAAGAAAAGAAATATGAATTAGAAAAGCTTAAATTAGAAGAAATGAAAAAAGAAGTGGTATGAATACAAGATTCGTAAAGAAAAAAGATAATTTAAATTTTAATTTTCTTAAGAATTTGTTTATAACAAAAGAGATACTCCTAGAGTATCAACCATGGGTATATAGGATTAGCGAAGGGGAATATGAATGGGTTGCTGCATTAGGAGCTATTGGAGCAAACCCGCTTTCTGACCCATATAACCCTACAACGGTATATGCTTATAAAATAAAAGACCCTAAAGGAATAGAAAGGTATATTCTTGCATATTTCCCACAAGGTTGCCCAGAAGATGCTTGTGCAACATATTTCTCTTCAGAGGCTACAGATAAAGATTTAGGGGAATATATGGAAACTTTAATAGCAAAAGCTTATGAGCTTGAAATGGGTAAAATAAATCCAGAAGAATTTTATGATGATTTAAGCAATATGAATCTTTATGAAATTGAACCTAGTGAGCTTGAAAAATATGAATTTATAAAACCAACACCAAGTCTTGGAAGAAAAATATTAAGATATTTAAAGAAAGCTCGCCCGAGCTTGGAAGTTTCTCCATTTAGTATTCCTAGAAAAATCTAAAAGATAATTTTCTATTCTTTTTTTCTTTTTACGAATTTTTTAGGATTCTCAATTGTATTTAAGTTTAGACTTGAGCTTTTTCTCTTTACAAACTTCCTACTTCCTTCTCTATATTCTTCAATTGTATGCCTAGCCACTCTTGTTCCAACTATGAACATTGTCATTATAATTATTATTAGTATGATTATTGCTAAGAGTATCCAAAGCCATTGGTTTGATACTATTGTTATTTTAATATAATCTGCATTATTATCCAAATACATATCGTAACCTGCAAACCTGCTTTCTATATTATGCAATGATGTTGGGCTTCTCAAAATCCAGAACATTATAGGATTCTCAGGAGCTTTGAAATCAATATCGTAAATCCTGCTTGGTTCTAATCCTATTTCCTTCCTATACAAAAGCTTTTCAGTTGTATTATCAAATGCAGAAAGCCAACCTTTTGCTTTCCCTGCCTCAATATTGCTTGTTACATTTACGCTAATCTTAATCGTTTGTCCTTCTGTTATTATTCCACTAAACAGCTTCTTTATTATTGAAATTTTAACATCTGGGTCTATCGATAGAGTTATATTCATATAATTGTTTGGAAGGAAATCTTCCCATTCATGGCTTACTGAAGCATTTATGAATATCTTGCTTGTCCAAGGAATAATTACTGTAAAGTTTCTCCAAATTATTCCAAAAGATGGTAGGGAAATGCTTTCACTTCCTCCACTATAGAGTTTGAAGGTTTTACTTCTTATATCAAAAGAGTTTATTTCATATGTTAATAAGAATGGTTTTACTAAAGCAATAGGGGTTTTCACACCAATATCTATTTGTATTATATCTTCAGGAAGCAAAGCCCATGGAAGCTTTGTTTGAATAAATCTATAATATATGAATAATTGCAAGTCTAAGAATGGTTTGAGAAATACTGTTTTGCTGTAAAGCTCATTATTATCTAAATTGGTATCGTATTCATAAGTTAATATCTTTGCATGAGCTTTGACATACATTCCTTGAGAAGCATTTATTGGAATCCATACCATTTCTGGATTGTACCCTTCAAATAAAGCAAAGTTCACTATTTTAGAATTTATTACTTGAGAAGTATTTGAATTTATAAGCTCTACTAGAAGGGAAATGCTTTGTGGTTTGTTTGTCCAGATTCCAATCATTACTAAGTGGGAAACATTTCCCCATAAGTATCCTTGTCCTCTATGTATTACTACTTCTAAATACACAAGCATTACTTCTGGAGCATAATATTCACTTATCCAATCAACTTTGAAAACAATCCACATGTGTTTATTCATTTTAATTATCTTATAACCATAGAAGGTTTGAGAAGCATTCAATGGATTTGTTGCATTTACTTCAACTTTTACTTCAGCCCCATTTGGAATTAATGTATATACGAATCCAGTACCGTTTGTCTTTTTCTGGAATATTATTTCATTATTTGTTGTATTTCTTACAGTAACTAATGCTCCTTCAAATGGAGAACCATCTTTCCATATTACTTGAACGCTAAGCCACCAGTATTCCTTTGTCCCTATTATTACAGGTTTCTCTGTTCTATTAGTTGGAGGATATTCAGTCCAATTTATAACATACTGTGGAACTAATGGAATATTGAAAGTCATATTCTTGAAAACTAAAAGCTGAGTTGAATAATCATAATAGCCATTCTTTGATGCTGTTATATTCCATAATGCAGTAGAAATATTGAAAACAGCCCAACCAGTAGAATTTGTCGTTTTTTCATAATAAATATTTGGATTGCTCGAATTTATGACTTTTACAATTGCATTTTCTATTGAAGAACCATTAACAGCATCGTATACATATACTGATAAGTTTGCAGGTTTTCCATATTTTTCTACAATGAGAGGAGGAGGATAATAAATTACTTTTGCTTCATCATTATTTTTCAAATAATTTTGTTCAGCTCTTGTAATTCTAGCATATATTTCAACAAAAGCAGTCTTATTCTCTTCAGCCATTGTTTTAATTGCATAATCAACATACTTTTCTATTAAGTATGTATTATATGTAATATTCTTAACATGCAAAGTATCTGTTGTATGCTCTTCAAGTATTGTTTCCTCCCCTAAAGCAACAATCCTTTTAACTCTAAAGTAAACTTCATAGGAAACACTTTGCTCAACGGTTGAATTTAATACTACTGTTGCATGCCTTGCTTTTGTTGAAGTAACCTCAGTACCGTTCAAATAAACATTCAATGCAACATCTGGAGGCTTGTTATAATAGTATCTTATTATGAAACGCTTGCAAGGTTGTAGAATGCCCCCGTTTGCAGGGTCAAGGAATAGGGTATCAAATGTTGTATAAGCATATAGGTACCCAGATGGGGAGCTTGAGTTAGGTACTATGCTTGATAGAGTGAAAGCACTAGTTATACTATGAGTGAAATTTCCATAAGCATATATGAAGGTTCTTTCAGCATAAAGCATAGGATACTCCATGTCTGCAAACTCTATTTTTGTTAGTTTTATCAATGTATTTTGCCAATTATAGTGAAAATCAACTTCATAACCATAATTATCAATCCTTGAGAAATCCTTCTTTACAACAACACCTAGGTTCACTTTCAAGTTTCCAAATGTACCTTCAGAAGCTTTAGGAAACTCTATTCTTACTTTCTCAACTTCAAATGGAAAAGTAAACTCTGCATAAGCCCCCTCACTACCTACGCTAAGATTGTATAAAACATTATTCACTTTTACTTTTTCAAGAATTGATACTATTTTACTTGGTTCTGTAATTGAAGTAGCTTCCATGCTTCCAGTAACCATTAATGAATGACTACCCATCATGCTTCCAACTACAAATTCCACTCCTCCACCCAAACCTAGCAATCCAGATAGCCACTCCCAGAATCCTTGTTTTGCTTTTATTTCAGTAAGCAAATACAATTCAACGCCTTTTATTTTCAACTTTCCCATATCCAAATTGTTTCTTGGGACTATTGTTTCAGCAACAAGGGATTTTAAATCAACTTGTATATTCAATCCTCCCTTAAGCCTTTCGGTTAATTCTCTTTTTGTATTCCCAATGAAAGTTGCTGAGACTCCAACATCCTTAAACCCTTTTGATTTTAAATAATCTGAAAGCAAATTGTAATAATCAGTTATTTTAGGGGCTTCTTCAAGAGGCAAAATTAGCTTTATTGCTGTATACTTATTTCCTGCATCATCTTCTATAACTGGGCAAGCCATAGCATAAGTTATAGGTTCAACTTCTCCAAACCCACCCCATTGAACTAAAGCTGCATCTATAGCTTGCCAAACAATTAGAGCAATACCTACAGCCGCCGCTACTTTTCCCCCTACTTTTAATGAAGTAGATGCGGCTGTCCCTATGCATTCTTCAGCTATTCCTTTAACTAGAGGGTCTGTAGTAAATTTCTTCATTGCTGAAACCATTACTTGATATTTCCAAGCTCCTACAGCCCCTCCCGCTACTCCTGCTCCCAATAATATTTCTGGGACACCGAATACAGCTAATGCTCTCTTCGTTTTATCGTACCCTATTGTAACTACATCAAATGATACTCCACCAGTAAATGTAATATTTCCATACATTGATACTGAAGTATCCAATGGGACTTTAATTTTTCCTGCTTCAATAAATATTCCTTCAGCTATATAAGGAGGGGGAGTAAACTTTAATCTATTTAATTCTATTGTATAATGCTCATAATCTGAGCTAGGAACTCCAATTTCATCAAAAATACTTATTAAATCACTACCTACATAAACACCACTTTCAAGAACATCTGCATATTCTTTCTTTATATTTTCATAAGAAACTAATCCTCTTTGATACATTTTTGAAAGCTTTCCATATAAGATGTCTTCATCTTTAACCAGATTTGCTCTATATATAGAAGTGTAAAAGCTTGATATTGTAATTTTTCCTCCAGAGAAGTAAGCATGCCCATCTTGCAATGGAGCTGAAAAAGTAAGAGGGGTTTTTAAATCGTATAAATAATTTTCGAATAAAGTCTCTCCAGAAAATCTTACTCTAGGATTCCCGCTTTGAGGGGTTATCCTACGAATCCCGTAAAGTGTTCTTCCCAAAAATACAAAGTTTCCATCGAGAGGAGAAACGCTTACGGCAGGACCTTTTGCATCATTTGTAACTTTTTCAATCGTATTTGTTTGAACATCATAAACTAAAGCAGGATAATAAACATTTCCTCCAATACTAACTTCTCCAATGAATGCAAGTGTTTTGGGTTCTCCTATAGGCATCCACCATCTTATGTATTGTTCAGGATATTTCCAAGAGAGAGAACCAGAGGGATATCCAAAGTTAGAAGGAGTGTATGTAACATTAAGGTAAGTTATAAATGTGTCTGTTGCTTTATCATACTTTCCTATTGTAAGAATACCGTCACTTCTTCCAACTGCAATAATTTTAAAGCCTACTGGGTCTATTTGAATAAAATTAACATTTCGAAAACCTGAGGAAACTGTCTTAATCCATCGATTACCTACATATTTATAGAAAGTTACATTATTACTATATATACTATATCTCATAAAAATTGAAAAATCTGGTGAGACTTCATGCCATTGTGCAATATTAACGCCCGACCATCCATCTCCATCAAAATTTTCTTTCCAATCATATACTCCAGTAGTATAATTCAATTTCCAATGAATAAAGTAAAAATAGGTTTCGTATGCTCCTCCAAAATGTAATGAAATGAAATTATCGCAAGTATAATCCATTATTCCAAGTCTAAATGATGCTCCCGAATAAATCCAACCTATGAATTGAGCAACATTAACTTCATAGCGTTGCATTGTTTCAAGGTCTATTGTATAATTCCTTGAACCACTCCAGCTACTTTCATATCCTGCATAATCTATACAATATAACCTTTTTCCATTTGCAGAAAACTTACCTGATTCATCCAATACTTTCGTTAAGGATAAATCTTTTAATAGAAAAGTTCCTTCTCCAGTTACATTTGCCAAATTCTCTCCAGTTGCTAAATCGAAAATGTATGCCTTAGTTTTTGGAGCTACAGAAAGATATTTTCCATCTGGGGAAACATCATTAAATGTATTTGAGTTATTAAACAATATTACATATTGTTGAGTTATTCTTGCTTGTTTAACTGTAGGGAAAGTTTCTGGGAGAGTCCAAATTGGGTATATTGGAAGAGGTGGAGAGCATTTTATTGGAATAAAAGTCTCAAATATATTAAAAAGAAAAAGCATTAATAGAAATAAAGCCCCTATTTTCCCTTTTTTAGTCATTTTCTTTCTTTAAATTATTATCTTTTTTCATATATAAAGTTTTTTTAAAAAAAACATTTATATATTTGAGTAAATATTTCAATTTTATGTTTAATAGGAAGAAATTTTTCGCATGCATCGTAGTTTTTGCAATGATTATAGCTTCTTTCATTGCTATAAGCCAAATAAACCTTTATAATATTTTTTCGAATGAATATAAAGTAATTACTATAAAAACGCAAGAAATACGCTCTTTACATGAGAAAAGCATACCCCCGCTGGAGGTATCTTTTAAAAACAATGTTTTTATAAAAATTTTTAGAAAAAATGGAGAAGTAGAAACATACTTTGAGAAAGATGACCCTTGGGTTCTAAATCTTCCTAAATTAATTATGAATGTTTTGCTTGGAGGACATTATGGGGGGACTGCTTCTTCATTCACTTTTGAAGATGGGACTACAGGAACAATTATTGATACTGAGAGCTGGGGGACGAACCCTACACTTTATATAGGAATTGGGAATGGTACAGCAGCTTTTTCAATAACAGACTATAAGCTTTCAAATAAAATTACTTTAATAAGCGTTCCATCTACAGCTGTAGCTTTATCTGATAATGGTACTTGCTATAATCTTAATGCAACAGCATCTTATACAGCTTCTACATATACAAATATAACAGAAACTGGATTATTCATTATAGTTGATAAAGCAGGTACAACTACAATTGTAACAAATACCTATTTAATGTTGGCTAGAAACAAACTTCAAAGCAATATAACTTTAAACGCAGGTGATACAATAAGCATAGCTTATGTTTTCTATTTCCCTTATGGAAAACCCTTCACAAAACAATTTTTTGGTTTAATGCTAAACTATTTCTTTGGATTAAAAGCTTATGGAATAGCAATATCCTTTACAACAACTGATGGTACCTCTACTTCTAACGATGATATGGGTGCAGATTATTCAAATGGCGACTATATAAAAGAATACCTTTATTTAGTCTTAGGTAATGCTCCTACAATATGGAACTATACAGCATATAAATTGAAGACACAAATAGCTATATCTCCATCATCCACACCATTTACTTTCAGTTATAATTCTACACATGCAATTCTGAAAAATCCAGCAACATATAGTTTCTCAACTTCTGCAACAGTTCAAGAAGTTGGATTCTTGATAAAAAGTATCGATATTGATGCTGCAGGTGCTAGTACTAATATTAATAGCAAAGATGTTCTTATTATGTATTTCAATTTAACAAGCCCTATAAACATACCTGCGGGAGGAACCTTCAAATTTAATTGTACTATTTATATAAGGTTAGTCTGAAATGAAGAAGAAGATATTGCTTATAGTACTTTTGCTTATCTTTATTTCTATAATTCCTGTATTAGCAATTACATATTCCCAAAATTTTTTCGAAACTTTATCTTTTATTGTTAGCTATACAGCTCAACCAATTCCTCCTACTCCCTTCATTATGCCATTAAGTTTTACTGTTGGTTACATCACTCAACCAATTCCTCCCACACCTTTCATTATGCCATTAGGTTTTACTGTTGAATATATAGCAACTGGTCCTCCCCCTTCTGCAATTAGCCCAATTATGCCATTAAGTTTTACTGTTGAATATACAGCAATTGGTCTTTCCCCCTCTGCAATTAGCCCAATTTTTTTAAACTTACCATTAGTTAAATATTCTGCTTGGTCAGAAATAAGTATGAAAGATTATTTAGAAGGAGAAAGAATTTTCATGAATTTTCAAAGTCTTAATTTTTCTTTTTCAAAAAATTTTTATGATGGAAGAGTAGATGTATTGGTTGAACCCTCTTATAATAAATATCATTTGGCACTCATACCAACAAAGAAACCATATAAAATAAAAGTTCTTGCTCCTGAAAATTATACTTATTTTTATGAAGATAATGTTTTGCATATTATTGGAAATTCAACTCAAGCTTTACAAATTAAAATAATAGATGTAGTTAGAGCTTATATTATAGGAAAAAATTTCTATGGAAATGATATACAATTAAGAGATATATATTTCAATGATACTCAAGTATCAATGGGATATAATGAATTAGATTGTGGAAATTACAATGTTAGCTTTATTCCTCTCAATAGCAATTTTGAACCATCTTATGCAAAAGTTGATGGAAGAAAATATAGCTTGCAATTTTTGAAATTATTGAACGTTTCTTCATATCCTATTATTGAGCTGCATGTTAAAATTCCAACAAAAATAGAAGCAAGCTATAAAGTATTATCTATTAAAGAAAAAGCTTTTGTTGAAATTTCAGGATACTTAAAAGATGCTGTTTATCAAAAAGGAGCATATGGTTATGTAAAAATACTGAATGAAACAGTAGAAACAGATATGAGTGGCTACTTTAAGAAATATTTATATCTTCCTGCAAATCAAACTCTTAATGTAGATATAAGTTTTATTGGGAATGATGATTTTAAAGAATCTTCAATAACACTTCAAGTATCAACATACAAGCCTTTTGCACCTTCAGTTGCTATTCCAGAATATTTAATATATGTAGCTATTATGGCGGGAATATTGATTGCTATAGCAATAGGAATAGCTGTAGGAAGAACTGTAAAAGATACAATAGAAAAAGTTAAAATTAGAAAATTTGTTAAGCCTAAGTTTCAAGTTTTGAATAGAGTTCTGAAAGCTTGTTTATTATACTTTCGAGCATAGGCTTTGCTCTTCCAGATATTACTTTCTTTTTCAATTCTTCCAATGAATTTTGAATTAAAGAAATTTCTTCTATAACATTCTGGAATTTTGAGTACCTTTCTTTTATATATTCATCAAACTTTTCTTTTTTCCAAAAAAGACCACAAAGGCAATGCCCAAGCTTTGACATATCAATTTCAACAAAAGGACATGGACATACAGTATTTTTTCTGCATGGGCATCGAGGTTCTCCATATTCATCAATGCTTTTAAGCATATTATACATTAAATTTAAATATTCTTTCTCATTTGGATTTCTCATATACCCATGCTCTTTTGCAAAGCTTTCAGCCCTTAATATTAACCAATTAAGCTTTTCATGAGATTTTACATAAGCTTCCTTCAAAAAATCATAAAAGTATTTTTTTGTATTATTAAAAGGCAATCCTGTAAACCTGACAACTTTATTTATTCTAAAAGAAGGGGTTGCATTAAATTCAAAAGGAGGGGAAACATAGCTAGCATTATAAAACTTTGCATTTATATTTTCATAAATAGAGGAAAGCTCAGAAACAACTTCGATGGCATAAGGGCATATCTCACATTCATCATCAACAATAACTTCTATCAAAAATTTTGCTTTATTTGATGGAAGTTCAAAATCTTTAAAGAATTTCCTTGGACCTCCATTAAACTTTTGTATTATAACTGGCTTGAGTTTATTTAGTATTCCTTCAGGAGGGATTAGCTCAACTCTTTCTATAAGCTCATTTTTCATATTTCTTCCTCCTTACAAATTTTTTATTCTCAATATTGAAAACATTCCCTCTAAATAAGCCACCAGATAATCCAAATATCAATCCTACAACTCCAGAAACTCCAAGAATGCCTGCACTAGCTATTGTTGAAGTCATTTCATATATATTGATGCCAAGCCATTCTAAAAATTTTCCAAACATTACATTTAATGCTTCCCAATTAACATTCAAAATTCCTAGATACCATAAGCCATATACTGGAATGAGAAAAATTCCCATAGCAAGAAACAACCATTTTGAAACTTTTCTTAAAGCATAACCAAGTAAAGAACCAACAGTAAATCCCCCTACAGCTTGTAATGCTAAAATAGTTGCATCCATTCCAATATCACAATTTAAACAATTATCAATTTATTTATAAAGCTTTTTTATAAAAGTCCTTTCTTTTTAGCAAGAATGATTCTCTCTCTAAGAGTTAAAGGTTTCTTCTTTTTTTGATTATTAGGTTTTGTTTGTTTTTCTTGCTTTATTCGCTCAAGTGGGTAAATAACTCTTTTATTATTTTCATTTGGAATTTGGGGGAGAAACCCTTTCTTTTTTAAACATCTTCTTAATTTAGAAATTGTATTATAAGGTCTATGAGTAATATTTGCAATTTGCTGACAGCTTAAGTTTGGGTTAGCTTTTAATAAAGAAAGAACAGCTTCTATTAAATCATCAGAATAAGGTATGCCAAGATACTTTTTACCCATGTTTCCCTCGAAAATATATTATATATACTTCCCTTTAAAGATTGCCTAGGCAATGTACTTAAATTAAGTTCTTTTATAATTTATTATATAAAAAAATAATTAAAATATTTAAGTATATGCCTAGGCAAAATTCGGATAATTTAAAGTGGAATTGAAAGAAATACTATGAATATATGAATAAAGAGAATAGCTAAATTTGAGAAAATATCGTTTGTTTTAAATCCATTTGATATTCTAGTATTCATAAAATAAACCCCTTTCTTTGTTAAAGAATCTAAAAATAAATGATGAAAATAGCCTAGAGAAAAACCTGCAATGGGTGAGTAAATTAGAAAAGGGAATAAAAGAAAAACTATAATAAAATTATGTAAGTATTTGCATCTATGCTCAAATCTAAGAGAAGCTTCAATCATATCTGGAGCTAAAGAACCTATTAAAGCAAAAATGATAAATCCGAAATCTAATTGAATAAATCTTGATAGAGGAATTAATAAAAGAAGAATGGAAATAAAATGGACTCCCCACTTCATTCTTTTTCACAAGGAAATCTCGGTATTTTTTCTCCTTTATTAATTATTTCAAGCATTTCGCTTAAGCTAAAATTATTTATTTCACCAAGCTTTTTCCTATAGAATATGCATGGAAGAACTTCCATTCTTGGAGTTAAAACAAAGCTTGATATTCCCGCAGGGCAATTATCAGCTATTAAAATTCCATTCTCTTCCAAAATTTTTAATTGATTCTTATTTGGAAGTAATTTTTTAATCCCTCTTACAGGCATTGCTAAAAACTCGGCTTCTATTCTTTTTTCTTTAAATAATTTTTTTATTTTAATTATGTCATCTATATTATTATTCATAACTGTAGCTCTTATAATAACTTGAATATCATAAAAATTGCATGCTTCAGCCAACTTTATTGCATTTTGAAAAAGACCCTTAACCCCACGGGATAAGTCATGCTTTTCTCCAAAATAATCGATGCTTATTTCTACAAAGTCTGGTTTTGCTTTAACAATTCTATGAATATTAAAAGCATTAGTAACAATGGTAACATTACAATTCTTCTTCTTTGCTATTAAAACATATTCCTTTAAATTTTTAACAATTGATGGTTCTCCCCCACTAAGAACAATGCTTAAATCATTATCCAAACCCTTGAATAAATTTATCGCTTCTGAAAAATCAGAAATTTTCATTATTTCATTACTCTTTGGGACATTACAAAAGCTACAATGGCAGGGGCAATTGTATGTTATTTCAGCAATTAATTGCATTTAGCATAACCCCGCTTTCTTCAATTTCTTCTTTAAAATAGACCACATGCTTTCGCTTTTTTCACGTTTAACTACAAACTTCATTTCATTTTTTTATATAAAAAAAGCTTTTATATAAGTTTTTGTTAAATTATTTAATAGTGTTAAACATGGATAAAACGAGCTTGTTAATAGGAATAGGCATAGGGGCAATAGCAGGTTCCTTCTTTTCAATGCTCATTTTAGGTACAATAGAAATCATGCAGCTCTTCCTTTTCATAGGAGTTTGCATAATTTCTTTTGCAATAGGATTTTTCATAAAAAGACCAAAAGCTCCAGAAATAAGGCTTACTGGAAGAGTCTTTGCCTTTCCTCAAGCTCCAGTACAAATAGAAGCTTCGCTAAGAAGAATGGGTTCAATATTGCCTGTGAGAGGTGTTAGAAGTGAGTGAAGCTACAACAGAAACTTTGGATGTAAAAGTAATAGCTGAGAGAATAAGTGAGGCTGTAAACAAGCGTTTAATAGTATTCGATGAAAGAATAAGAAATATAGAAGCAAACTTAAAGAGAATAGAAGTAGAGTTCGATACTTTGAAAAGCAGGAATTTAGAAAGCATAATAAGGAGCGTACTTTCAGTAAAAACAGATGATGTTGCAAGTTCAATTACTTCAACTATAATTTCTGAAATTGAGAAACTTTCAAAAGGATATATTGCAAGTACAAAAAAGATAGTTGAATCAATGAATGAAATTGTCCCTGCTTTGGAAGAAGTAAAAAATGCATTAAAAGAAATAAAGAAGCTACCAAAAGAAGTAAGCGAAGCTATAAAAAGCATAAAACTTGAACCTGAAGTAGACTTTACTCCTCTTCAAAAGACGATAGAGAGGCAGGGAAACCTTCTTAATGAATTAAGAGAAGGATTGGCAAGCATTTCAAGTTCTTTGAAAAAAACAACAGAAGACTTAGAAAGAACTAGAACTAGATTCGATGAGCAATCTGGTTTATTAACACAAGTTGTAAATGGAATACAAGAAGTAAAGGATAGAACAAGAGAGCTTGATGAAAGAGTAAGCTCAATAGAAGAAACACTTGAAAAATTATCAACTATAGAAGCTCCTGAAGAAGAGGAAGGAGGAGAAGGAGAAGTTTGAGTTCTCCTTGGCTAATAAGACCAGAAGAAATAATAGCTGAAATTAGGAAAAGGTATCCAACTGAAAAAATCTATGCTCCAAGACCAGTAGCTCCAAGAATAACTTATGCGAATGAGTATCTATATGGAGTTGTGATTTATGTTTATGGGGAGGGTATAAGGGGGCAATATCTAAGGCATCAATATATTGATAGAGAAGGAAAAAGATATTGGGGAATAGAATACGGCTGGGTTTCTTTATATGGAATAAAGGAAGATGGAATGATATTGCCCCTTACCATACTCGGCTTACCAACAAGGTTTGTATTTGAATACAAGCCTGAGGAATTTAAAGATTATAAGATTGAGGAAATTCCTCTTGGCTTTCTTGAATGTCAAGAGGCACAAATGGTTAATATAGATAGAGTAATGAGGGGGGAGGATGCTGTACTTATAATAGATAAGTATGATTTGCTTAGAACAAATGGAGGACCAACTCCAAGCGAATTCATAGAGAGAATAATAGAGCAACAAACAATAATAGAAAATTTGCAGAAAGCAGTCTGGGAATATGAGAGGGGGATAAATGACTATAAAGTTTCACTAAGCATATCACAAAGCAGACTTGCAAAACTTCAAGAACTCTTAACAAGCTATGAAACAAAGCTTACAAGGTATGCAACTGAAGTAACTTCAATACAGCAAGAATTAATAAGATTGAGAGAAGAAGTACTTATTAGAGTAACTGAGGCTGAAAGCTTGGAAAAAAGCAGGAATAAGCTTAGGAGTATAATAGATGACCTTACAGAGCTTGTAATGGATATATCTGATTTAATAAAGAGTGTTGAAAAAGAAGCTAAGGAAGCTGTAAAAGAGAGGGAAAAGAAATGACATCTTCTCTTTTAAGCATAATCAATTCAAGCATGAGAGACCTTTTAAATAGCATAGAGAAATTAAAAAGCGGGAGAGGGAATAAAGAAGATGTTATGAGGCTTATAGATGATGTTGAAAATCATGTCGATAATTTAATACAGTCAATATCACCAGAAAGAATAACTGATGAAAGGTTTACAGCCGCAATTACTGTATTGAATGAAATGTCTGCAAAACTATCAAGATTAAGGGAATATGTTCTTACAGATAGACTTCATTCTGCAATAAGAATAATACCGCAAATTCAAGGAGCAATAAGACATGCGTTTAGAGTTATGAATTTATTGCAAGCAGGAACACCAATATCTATAATTCTTAGAGGAGGACCAGAATATCTAAGAGAGATAGAAACAAGCCCTCCAGAAGGAATAGTTCTTCGTAGCCCCCTTGCAACACAAATTTACAATATTTTAGTAAGGAAAGGGCAAACAAGCATAGAGGATATAGCATCAGAATTGAAAATTGATGAAAAAACAAGAATTGATTTTAATAGAGCTGTGAATGATTTAATAACTCTTGGATATGCAAAAGTAAATGTAGATAAAGATAATAGAATATTATTGAGACCTGCGAGGTAAAATGGTTTATTCAATTTTCTATTATGCATTTGAAGCAATAACAAAAGTAATTGTAAGCATAGGGATTAAAATTTATGAATGGTTAAAGAAAGCTCCATTAATTAAAGAGAAAGAAGTCGAGGAAAAGTATCCTACTGGCTGGGGTTTCTTCTCAAGACAGAACCCTTATGGAGCAAAAGAATATTCATTTATTGGAAGAAGTACAAAAATAAATGTTTCAATACCAGATTTGATTGGATTAAGAACAATAAGAGCTAATGAAGGAAAAATTCCTGAGAGGCTATACTTTACTTTTGGAGAAGTTGCAAGCAAAAATTGGTTTAAGGAAATAGAAGAATTAAGTAAAGCAATTGAAAAGGAGAGAAAGAAATGATTGAAGTAATTATGGAATACGATGTTACATGCCCAAGATGTAAAGCATTAGAGAAAAAAATTAAGGAAATATGCAATATACTAGATATTCCTTTAATAATGAAGTTGGTTTCAACAAAAAGTGTTGCAGCTTATGAAGAAAGCATAGCAAGTAAAACTTTCACAAGAGAATGGATTGAAAAATTTGGAACAAAAGAACAAAAAGAAGCTTTCTCAAGAATAGAAAAAGCTTTTGGAGGAAAAAGCTTTCCATTGCAAGCTGTCCCAACTTTAGTAATAAGATTTGGGGATAGTACTAGAAATGAAATAGTTATTAGAGGATTCGATGATTCTGATAAAGAGAAAAGTAATTTATTTTTTGTAAATCTTTATGTTTTACTTAAAGCATTAAGGGGAGCAAAATGAAGCATAATAGTTGGAGAAGCTTGATTGGAGAAACACAACTTTGTGAAGGGGGGAGACTATCAAGCATAGTATTTTGTTGCGACCCAAGAAAGATTTTTTGTCCAATACTTGATATTGCTTTGCATGAATTAGGGATACAAAAAGAAGATTTTATAAGAATAATGGATAAGCATGATATAAACAATCTTGCCTTCTGTCCAAGCTTGGAAAAAGAAGATAAAAAGAGAGATGAAATATTACTAAAAAACAATTGGGGACCAAGCAAATATTTGCAATATAAATTTGAAATACTTGAAGAATTGCTTGGAGAAAAGACTAATGAAGCTTTTTCAAAAAGATTATTAAAACAATTTGCAATGGAAATATTAGACCCTGAAACAAAACAAGTTTATAAAGCAATAGCATTGGGAGATTTAAAGAATAAAATTTTTATTGTAACTGAAGTAGTTGAAGAAAATAGGCTTGAAGAGAAAATTGAAGAAGATTTAGAAAAATTGGAATTTGTAGGAGTAAGAATGCAGAAAAATTTGATTAAAAAGATAGATGAAATGATTTCATTAGGTTATGCTTCTTCAAGAAGTGATTTAATTAGAAAATCCCTCCATTTATATTTATCAATAATAAAGAAGTAAAACAAATTGGAAAAATAAAACAATAAGGTTTATAAGTAAGCGAGCGAACTATCTTTTCAAGAAAAAGAGGGAAAAAATATGGTAAAAATAGGTTCAGGTACATCAGCAATTAAATCATTCATAGAAAAATGCTTAGCTGCAGGAGGAGTCCCATTATTTAGAACAAAATATGGTGGAAAAAGATTACCAGAATCTGCTGTTATTGCCGCTTGCTGGGGTAAAGGAGATGTTGTAAAAGGCGGGACAATAACTGATGTCCCTGCCGACATTCTAAGCGAGATGGAGAAAAGAGCTGGAGACTGGAAGTGGCTTAGAGAAAGACTTTAAGCTCCAATAAAACATCATATCCAATAAATAATTAAATATAAAAAAGTATATTTACTTCCTTAGCTTTTTTTATATTTATGGATTTTGTTAGTCGTAAATTTATTTCTAAAATAAATAATGAAGTAAAAATTGTTATTTGTAGGGAAGACCTTCCAAGAAATTTTCTTTGGAAAGAAAAAAATTATGCTTATGAGAATTGTTGGGAAATAGACGAATTTTTCAATAAAGCAAGAGAGCTTGGAAGAGAATCTGATTTTTTCAAAGAAGCAAGAAGAATCTTTTGGGAAGCATTATGGAGGCTTTGGAAAAGGTATAAAGGAAAAAGAAGATTCTTTGATTCTTATGAAATTATTGATACTCAAGTATCACCTATTAAAAATAAAGAAGATTGGATTTTAAGAAACATTATTGTTTCAGCAATGGAGCATGATATAGTTCCTCCAGAAGCAAAAGAAGCAACATTTAAAATTTATAGAGAAGTTCTAAAAGAAAAATTATATACGCCAGTTTAAATAATGGTATTGAGGGTTTCTTATGCCTGAAGTTGATATAGATAAGGTTCTTGATTGGAGTGAAAGAATTTCAAATATGATTGGAATGCTTCTTTCAATGCTTTTAACTATTCAAATGTTTGGGGATATACTAGGAATAAATGTTGCAGAAGCAATAAGAATAATAATAACAACTCCTTGGGTTATTCCTAAAGAATGGATAGAAATGTATGCTCCATTGTGGTTTACAATGGAAGTCTTATTGCTTATGACAATGCTTGCAGATAATATTTATTCAACTAGATATTTGCAAGAACATAAAGTTCCACCGCCTTTAAGATATGAAAGATGGATTTCCCTCTTAATGTTCATTCTAAGC
>Ga0185307_1000809_pt1 | contig 18529 bp, 19 predicted proteins | sample LHCtaG_FD_128010 | JGI IMG/M metagenome (GOLD analysis project Ga0185307, IMG submission 128010) | Hot spring microbial communities from Little Hot Creek, USA to study Microbial Dark Matter (Phase II) - LHC4sed_matched (SPADES... | ecosystem: Environmental > Aquatic > Thermal springs > Hot... | reverse complement strand
CAATGAGGGTTACGATTCCGAAGCCCATTCCTCTTTTTTCAGGTGGCAAGGAGTCGGCAATCATTGCCATTAAAGCCGGCTGGTAGGTGGAGTTAAAAATCGCCATTAAAACCGCGCCGATAAGAATGAAATGCCATGAGGGAGCCAATGCGTAGAGAAGGTAGCTTAACGCGACACCGAAGGTCATTGAGCATATAATCCATTTCCTTCCAAACTTGTCGGCTATGTATCCACCAGGAAACTGCATAGAAGCTAAAGCCAAAAATTGGAAGAGTCCTATGGTGCCTAGTATAGTTTCAGTGGCGCCCAATCCGAGAACGTAAAGGGCATAGTAAGCGGCTGGAATTTCTGAAGCAAAATCTAAGAGAATCCAGCTTACAACAAGCACCGCATAGTTTCCCCTAATAAAAGAGAATTCTTGTTTTAGACGCCGTAGGACTGGCATAGCACTGTACTCCCGTAACTGCTGCTTATTATGGTTTCTACGACGTATGATGAATATTAGGTTGATCATTATAGTTAGATGTTCTGTTCAAAAGTGACCAATTAACTGGCCAAACGTTCTTTCGATATGTTTTTAGCTTCAAGGGGCAGTAATCTTATGGAGAGCATGCTTGTCCGAAATCTATTCTGGCAGCAGAAAACCTAAGCTTTTTGACATGCCGGAGTGCAAAAACTGTGAGTATAAGGGTAGCCGTTACTGCTGGAACCAATGCCCATACAACATATGGCGAAAACGTTAACAGCTTTTTTCGGAGACACAGAATCCCCTTATTATATCCATGATTGTTGTGCTTCAACAGAAAATTTGATTTTAGCTGCGCATTCCCTTGGTTTGGGATCATGCTGGATAGACCACGGCATTGGCAATAAAAAAGCAGAAAGCCAAATCAAAGAACTGCTTAAAGTCCCAGAAAAATATAGAGTAGTGTCCTAGTCGCGCTAGGGTTACCAGCGAAAACGCCAAAGCAGTCGCCGAAGAAAGAAATACGTGAGGTAGCGTTCTAAATAAATACGTCGAACCATTAATTAAAGGTCGTAACTTAAACCAAAGGATTTAATTTTAGAAAGCAACTTAAATGTCACAATTCTCTGAGGACTGAAAGCATGAGTAAGGTGAGCAGCATATTCGAAGAAGTTCGCAAGGCTGGAAGAAAGCACTTGTTGGAGATGGAGGCTAAAAGCGTTTGCTTGGAATACGCCATTCCAGTCACCAGGTTTAGGCTGGCTAAAAGTGAGGCTGAAGCTGTCAGGTTTGCAGGGGAAATAGGCTATCCAGTCGTTCTAAAAATTGTTTCGCCAGACATTCTCCATAAGTCCGATGTTGGAGGAGTCATGCTTAACCTTAATAATGCCAAGGATGTTAGAAGAGCCTACAAGCAAATAATAGAAAACGTGAAGAAGCATAGGAAAGATGCTGAAATTTTGGGCGTGTTAGTGCAGGAAATGGCGCCACCATCAACGGAAGTCATAGTTGGAGCCATCAAAGATCCGCAGTTTGGTCATGCCTTAATGTTTGGGCTTGGAGGAGTATTCGTAGAGGTTTTGAAAGACGTCACGTTTAGAATTGCACCAATAACGGAGGAGGAAGCCCGCGAAATGATAAGCGAGGTTAAGGCTTATCCACTTCTGAAAGGATATAGGGGGATGCCGCCAGCAGACATAGAAGCAGTGGTGCAGATTCTCCTAAACACTTCTAGACTTGTCTCCGAAAACCCTGAAATCAAGGAGCTTGACCTAAACCCAATAATGGTTTATGAGAAAGGCGCAAAAACTGTGGACGCAAGAATAATCCTAGAATAGAGATGGCTAAATTAAGGTAAAGAGGATGGCGAACTGTTTAAAAGGCTGGTCTAAAAACGAAATTTTCTCGAAAACCTTTGTTCCGCCAGAAACATCCTTTTTCGTAAGGCTTGACGGCTGGAGGTTCCGTGCACTATCAGAGGATATAGGTGCAGAAAAACCCTTTGACGAAAGATTTGCATTGTGTCTGGTTAATTCCAGTAAAACCCTATTCAAGAAGGGATTAAACCCCACATTGGTTTATGTTGTCAGTGATGAGTTAAACATACTTTTTGATGACACGGCGCCATTTAACGGCAGAATTGAAAAGATAGACTCAATCATGTCCAGCCTTATCTCATCATCGTTCTCCCTTCAACTGCAAAGGTTCTTTGACAAAAAGGTTGCCGCAGCTTTCGACTCCCGCATAATTATCGCCAAAAACGATGAAAAGATAATGGAGTATTTGACTTGGAGACAAGTAAACGCATGGAGAAACCACAATAATGCTTATGCTTACTGGCTTTTTAGAAAAATGGGTTATAAGCCCTCAGAAATAGCCAAAAAATTGAAGGGGATAAAAGCCGAAGAAATCCATGAACTGCTTTTTGAGCATGGTGTAAATTTGTCTAAAACTCCCCAATGGCAGAGAAGGGGCATACTCATACATAAAAAGCCTTACCAGAAAAAGATCGCAGACCAAAGGGTCACACGATGGAAAATCACAGAAAATTGGGATTTGCCCCTATTCTCTTCAGAAGAGGGAATAAAATTAATCCGACAGATCCTCGAATGGATGAGGCAGAAAAGGAGAACCTAATTGTCACAAAGCGAAAACGCACAACAAATCGAAGCATTAACCAAAAAACTCTCAGTTTTAAAAAACCAGAAAAGCGTCCTAGAAGCCGAAGCAAAAAGTCTTGCAGGAAAAAGAGATGAACTGAACCATAAACTGAAAGACCTACGCAGCGAAATTTTAAGGTTGAAAAACGCCAGAGACGAGATAAACGCAAAGATAAAGGAGCTAAAACAGCAGAGAAGCCAAATCAAATCAGAAATAGCCCAGAAAGCCACGGAACTTAAAAACTTAAGAAAAGAGCTTGAGCCACTCGCGAAAAAGAAGCCTGTGAGAAGTCTCAAGGCTTTAGAGAAGGATGTTGAAAGTATCGAATGGAAGATTCAAACGACACCCCTAAGCTTACAAGAGGAGAAGAAACTTGTCGAGCAAGTTAAAGAGCTGGAAAGCCAAATTAGCGTCCATAAGAAAATCGAGCAGCTAAACCAGAAGAGGATTGAGTTAAAGGCCGAGTTAAAAGTTCTTCAGGCAAGGGCTGAACTTTGCCACAAAAGCATAATGGAGCAAGTGGAGAAAAGCCAGCAAATTCACGAAGAACTGCTAAAAAAGATTGAAGAGGCCAAGAAAATCAAAGATGAGGCGGACAATTTTCACAAGCTTTACCTCCAAACTCGGGATAAAATAAAGCCCATACAAGCGGAAATTGCAAAAATCTTGGACAAGATCAGACGATTTAAGGAAGAGATTTCTACAGAGGAGGAGAAAAAACGGAAGGAAGCTGAAGAGAAACTTCTAGAAAGCATAGAAAAGCTGGCTGTTGAAAAACTGAAGCGTGGCGAAAAACTGACATGGGAAGAGTTTAAAGTGTTAGCTGAGAAAGGGTTAGCATAAACTTAAAGTAATCTTACACAAACTATTGAATTGGAAGAGAATAGATGACTGAGACGGAGCAGAAGCAGCAGAAAAAAATTCTAGTTCTCTGCGTTGACAGAGACGGAGACCTAACAACAAAAGCCGAAATAAAAACACCGTTAATTGGGAGGGATAGAAACCTAAACGCAGCTGTTTCCCTAGCCTTAAAAGATCCTGAAGAGCCAGACGCAAACGCCATGTTTGAAGCCATAAGAGTTTACGACAAACTCCTCAGCGAGAATAATCCAGATGAAACCTTTGAAATCGCAACAATATCCGGCTCAGAGCTTGGAGGCATCAGTGCCGACAGAAAAATAGTTGCTGAGTTAAGTGAAGTGTTAAAGGTTTTCCCGGCAAACGAAGTTATTCTTGTTACGGACGGCTATTCTGATGAGGCAGTTTTACCCCTAATAGAGTCAAGGGTGCCAGTTTCATCCGTGAGGAGAATAGTTGTTAAGCACAGCGAATCCATCGAGGAAACGGCTGCCCTATTTTCAAGATATTTCAAAACAATTCTTGAAAATCCAAGATATTCCCGAATAGCATTGGGCTTGCCGGGGCTCCTCTTTTTAATCCTAGGAATCCTTTCAATATTTGGTTTAGTCCACTACTATTTTATGGCTTTCATTATCGTTTTAGGAACATATATGTTCGTCAAGGGCTTTGGAGTTAACAAAATGGTAAAGAAGGCCTACGTTTGGATTAAGGAGTATTCTCCACCACCTCTTCCAGTGCAAATTTCAGCATTCTCCATGCTTGCGGGCATATTATGTATAGCCATTGGCTTTTATCTGGGATATACTTCGGCGTCCGAAGCTGTAGCATTGCATGGCATAGACTTTTCCAACTGGCTGAACGTTTTTTCGCCGCTGATTGCAGGCTACTTCATTATAGACTCAAAAGACCTTGTAATTGTTGGGATTTGTGTGGCGTTAACTGGGAGGGCTATACGCTGGTATTTTGAAAGGGATTCAAGGCTTCTGCGTAATGCCGTACTAATAGTCCTAGTTGGGTGGACTAGGCAAATTCTTGAATCTGCATCATACATTTTAATAAATCCTAAAGTAGGCTATGAAGCTTTAATATTCTCAATCGTCGTGGGCATTTTACTTGGTGTTGCCTCGCTGCTGATCATGATAGTGATTCACAGGTCTGCAAAAGGATTTTTCAAGGAGTCTGATAAGAAAGTTGAAGAGTTTAAGGAAGAAGGCTAAAATTGCAATTATTGGCGGAACGGGTTTCGAGAAACTTTTCATAAACATTGAGCAAGTCATTGTCGGAACACCATATGGACTCCCCCCGCCACTATTTGTTGGAGAAATCGCCAGCAAAAAGGTTGTTTTTCTTCCAAGACATGGTGTTGAGCATTCTGTTCCCCCGCACAAAGTGAATTACAGAGCAAACATTTACGCCCTATATGAGACTGGGGTGGAAAGGATTATAGCTATCAATGCTGTTGGTGCAATAAACAAAAGCCTAAAACCCGGAGACATTGTCATTCCCCACGATTTTGCTGATTTTACAAAGACTCGTCCAACGACTTTTTATGACGAGGCCCCGGTTACGCATATTGATATTTCACAGCCGTATTGCCCGGAAATCCGCAAAATTTTAATTAAAACTGCTGAGGGGCTTGGTCTGCACGTTTGGTCTAAAGCCGTTCTCGTCTGCACTGAGGGACCACGTTTTGAAACTCCAGCGGAAATTGAAATGTTTAGGCGTTTAGGTTTTGATGTTGTTGGCATGACTGGAGTGCCTGAAGCTGTGCTTGCCAGAGAACTTGAAATTTGCTACGCTTGTGTCTGTTTTGTTTCTAACATGGCTGCTGGCATGCAAGAGCGTTTGACACCTAAAGAGGTCTATGATATTTCGAGAAGAGTTCAGCCAGAAATAGAGCAACTTTTAATTGAAACCATTAAGGCTTTACCAGTTGAGCGGAAAAACTGCCCATGCGTGGACGCGCTCAAAGGGGCGAGGCTTAAATAAATGCTTAAGTCGATACTTTCAGCCATAGGTGCATACAAGCTTTATGAGAAGTGGCTTTGGCACCAAGTTAAAGGCGGTGTCAAACCGGAACACATAGCAATAATTTTAGACGGAAATAGGCGGTGGGCTTCAGAAAAGGATCTTGACCCATGGTATGGCCACAGGGAAGGTGCTGAGAAGGTTGAGAAGCTTCTCGAATGGTGTTTAAAGCTTAATGTTAAGTCTATAACGCTTTACGCCTTTTCGACGGAAAATTTTCGACGTCCAAGGAGGGAGGTTGAGGAGATTATGCGGATTGCCTCTGAGAAACTTCAGAAAATCTTAACAGACGAGAGGATACACAAGAACAAGATTCGGGTTAAAGTCATTGGAAGGACAAATTTGCTTCCCAATAACTTGCAGAAGATAATAGCCGAAGTGGAGAATGCGACACAGAATTATGATAAGCACTTTTTAAACATAGCTTTCGCTTATGGCGGAAGGGCCGAAATAGTGGATGCCGCAAAGAAAATCGCAGAGAAGGTTCAAAAGAAGGAGCTAGCCCCGGAAGATGTTAATGAGAAACTTTTTGAGCGACACCTTTACACCGCACATCTGCCAAAACAAGACCCAGACCTAATTATAAGAACTTCTGGAGAAGAGAGGCTTAGCGGTTTTCTTTTGTGGCAGTCCGCCTACAGCGAGCTCTGTTTCCTAGATGTCTATTGGCCTGACTTCCGCCTAATTGACCTTTTGAGGGCTATTAGAACTTTTCAGAAACGGAAGAGGCGTTTCGGCGCCTAAGCCACGTGTCCTATGCTCTCTTCTTGGCGCTTACTATTGATATGACGTCCCTGTCCTTGAGTATGTAGTCTTCCCCGACGCGTTTTCTTTCTCTGGCTTCCACGGCGTAGATGAAGCTTTCACCCAGTTCCGTGTGGATTAGGTAGGCGAGTTCACGGGCTGTTGTTCCATATGGCACAAGGTAAGCATCCGGCAAAACCCTTCCATGATGATCTGATAGGTGCTCCAAATCCTCAACCGGATAAACCACAATCATATTCAAAAGTTTAAAGTAAGCCATGTTTATTGCTTCCTGAACGCCTGTGGAGCCAAATTTCAGCAGAACCTTCTCCCTAATTGTTTCCAGCGCTTTGAGCTGGCTTTCAGTAAGCTTTTCTGGGTTACTAATCTTAAAGCTGCAGTCCCCGGGTCTGTACTCAATAAGTTTTTTCTCTGCGGCTCTTCGAAGTGCAAGTTCGGCTTCGGCACAGCATGGAACCACCAGATAATTCAGTTTTTTAAGTCTTTCAAGGTTTTTTTCGGCTGTTGGCACGTCCATTTTGTTTGCAGCTATCAACATTGGCTTTGCAATCTGCCTCAAAATGTCAATGAACTTTAGGAAGTCCTCCTCGCTCCAGCTCGTGGGTTTGTCGGCATTTAAACCCGTCCTCTTTATGGCTTCGAAAATATGCGTCCTCCTTATTGCTAAACCGCTGAGCCTTTCCTCCAAAATTGAAATGAGGTCCGTTGACCCTGACTCAGCTGTTCTTGCGATTTTTGCCCAGTCCTTTTTTAGGATGCTAGCCATCCACATGGTTATTTCATGTTCTAGAAACTTTACATCCTCCACTGGGTCGTGTTCACCGGGCTTGCAGATTCTGCCCTCGGAGTCTGTCCCACCGGAAGCGTCAACTATGTGGATTAGCACGTCAGCCTTCCTTATCTCGTCTAGAAACTGGTTGCCTAAGCCTCTTCCTTGCCATGCTCCCGGAACCAGCCCAGCACAATCAATAAATTCAACTGGGATTAGTCGAACACCTTCGAGGCATAGGGAGTTTACAGGCGTGTCCTTAACTCCAAACTCTTTGCAAACGCACGGTGTTCTCACATAGCCAACGCCTCTGTTCGACTTTATTGTTGTGAATGGATAGTTTGCAATTTCAGCTGGCGCAAGAGTTGCTGCACTGAAGAATGTGGACTTCCCAGTATTAGGTTTTCCAACGATTCCCAGCAGCCTCGAGTAGGACTTTTGCATTTGAACCCACGTACACTAATGTTTACGAGGGGTTTGTGCTATATGGCTTATGCTAGCCCTTTCGACAAACCTTTTCTGAACGTCCAACAAAGAATAGCGAAATTAGCAGTAGAACTATTAAAATGCCCATATATATGGCGAAGGTTTTGAAGATAAGCATCCAAGCACTATTCAATACGTTTCCGGCCTTTTCAAGAGCTACAAGGGCGCGAGAGTTGGCGATTTGAGCGGAGTTCTCCCAAGCGTCTATGGCGTTTTGAATGAAAATTTTTACCTCTTGAAGCCCTTGTTCGTTTTCCCTCATCTCAGCCGGAAAAATCATGGACGCCCCAAAAAGCTTCCCAAGCGATATGGCTGTTTCCAACTGTTCCACCTTTTGAATAGTTGTAACAACGCTCTGAGCGAAGGAAACATCACCAAACATGTTTGGTTGAAGCGCCATTAATTGAACAGTTTGCTTGTCCATAAGTTTTACTCTTGTGCCGTTTATGTAGTAGTTCGTATACGGTATGATTTCTGGCGTACTACCAATAGAGTTGAAATGCTTACCGTCCAACGCATCAAAAAGTTGCCATGTTGCGTCTACGGGTATCCATCCGTAATTTTCCAAGTAATACTCAGCCCACATGTGTCCCTCTTCTAAGGACTGCCCAGCATAGTGGAAAGCGAAACCAGCTTGAATCCTAGCTGGGATTCCAGCGGCTCTACATAAGGCTACAAAAAGATACGAATATTCGGAACAATCTCCAATGCGGTGTTCTAAAGCCCAGAGGGCGCCCATTTCCTTTTCTTGCATCTCATATTGCAAATAGCCAACTACAAAATTGTATATTAAGCGGGCTTTCGCATGCGGGTCACTTACACCCCTTGTTATTTCCCGCGCCTCTTCAATGATTTCATGATTATCTGATTCTATGAGTTCTTCTGGTTGCGTATATTTTAGGTAAAGTTCAGAGTTTTTATTGTAGCTTCCTATTAAGCTGGAGTTAACGGTATAGGTGATGCTGAAGGAGAGAACGCGATAAACAAGTTCCACGGTAAACACTTGATTTGGCATGATCACTAAGTTTTCCCAGCATGCATATATGTTTCCAGAACTGTCGCTTAATAGCTGGTGTCCGCTTGTCGGTGTAATGCTGCACAGTATTACATAGTGCCGTGCAGTTTCATTCCTAACGATGGGAACGTAAAGGTTTACGCCCGTCGCTATACTATTTGTTGGGTTCATAATTGTAATTACATGTTTAAGTTCGCCAACAAAAGCCTCGTTCACGTCATATTTCAAGATGCGAAAATTTTTGACGCTTGCGACGTGTTGAGCAAATTCAGCTTTAATTGGTAGACATAAAACTGACAAAATAACAATTAGAAAGGCGACGGACTTGAAGGATTTAAACTCCTTTTCCATGCTCTTCCTGCCATAAACCACGCTAAAGTAGTAAATAAGATTATTTTAGGGCGCACTGAGAAACTATTCCTCGGGTGTTTGGGCGGAAAATTCTATGGCTTGAATTATTCCTCTAGCTACTGAAAGAAGGTTTATTGCAACCATGATTGCCAGCAATGGAATAAACTCTACGGTAAAGGCGAAACCCTCGAAGTTGACGGTTAAAACGCCGAAGTTTGTTGAATAGGCAATGTAAACAATTAGGAAGAATGACCTTAAAATAATGAGTATGTATTTGTAAATGGTGTTTTCACTGATTCTAATTGCGAATGTGAAGAAAAGCGAGGCACAAGCCAAAATCCAATACAATGTTGAAAACTGCAGGAAAAGGTCACCCAAAAAAGAGGAAAATAATAGCCATATAAGAAACCAGATCACTCCGTAAATGGCTGTTACAAGCGCCGCTTTGACAATCTTAACGAGGAATTTTCGACAGTTAGATTTGGTCTCAACTTCGTTCATGGACTCCCCCACCGCTCTTCACGGATTAGTATATCTGCAAAGTATAGGCGAACTGTGCCACTATTGGTTAATTCTGAAACCGGTACTTCGAATAGTCCTTGATAAAGTCCCTTAGAGGGCACGTCTATTTGCTGTTCCATCGAACCAACTGTAATATTTGAGGGGTTGAGAATTTCTAACCGCAACGGTCCGCTTATTGGGAAGAGTGCATTATTGAAAATGCTCACCGAAAAGACTTGGTGCGTCCCGTTGCAGCTGACGTGCTGTATGGTCAGATTACTAAAAGGTGCACCCCAATGGAACGTAAAATTCTTTGCAATTTTAAAGGCTATTACATGAGCCACTCGAAAGTGAAAAGCCACACTTGCATTAAGTTCTGTGTCGTTTGTTAAAAGTTTCCCGTCCTTCGAAAGTAAATCCTCCAAGCTGACCGAGGCGCTCAAGTTGGATGCAGCCATTTCGCCAGCCGGAATGTTTACCCGCTGCGTTGAAAACTCCGCGATTTTTTCTGCTCCATTATAGATTTCTATGTTTATGCATACTTCTGAGATATCGTAAAAGCCCGTGTTATTTATGCGAAACGGTATTGACATGAATAAGTTTCCATCGGATAAAGTTAGGCTTGGTTCTCCTATGCCAGCTATATTGCCTCCCTCAAGAAGTTTCAGTAATGAAAGAGCCACAGTGACCGGTAACATTAGTACGGCAATCCATAAAATTGCGATTATCAATCTTAAGGCTCTATTCGTATGCCGCAATTTTAGATTCCTCTAATCCAACCGGTTTCGCTTTCAGCTTTTCTTTTCTTCGGGTTTTGGCTGTTGGGCTTGTTGTGACGGTTGAGGAGCTGGAAGAGGCTGGATTTGTTGGGGTTTTAGAGGAGGAGGTGGGAGTGGAGGCGAAACTGGCTTCGCCTTTGCCTCTTTATAGAGTTGTATTCCCCTCATCGTCGCAATAGAACCTGTCCAACCCATTATCCCAAGGAGCATAACCTTAATCACAGCTTCAGTTATTGGTCCAAAGATAGTGCCAAGAGCCTCTGAAATATTTAAAGATGATGTTATAATGCTCCCGACAGATGACAGAACCAAATAAGCCATTATAAACGTTAGGACAAGCAAAAGCAAGCCTACAGCTATAATAACATATGCCACAATTTCAGCTTTTTCCGTTCTCATTTCCACACCAACCAAATTTATGGCTATTCTCTCCCTCAAACTAGTATAAAAGCGATATGTTGCTGAAATGATGATTTTGCAAAAGTCTTAAGTGTTCATGAACCGTGAAAACCATTGAGCGAAATGAAAGCAGCCATATACTACAATCAAACCGACATTAGGGTAGAGGAAATCCCAACCCCAAAAATTGAGCATGACGAAGTTCTCGTTGAAATGAGAGCATGTGGCATATGCGGTTCAGACTTGATGGAATGGTACCTTAAAAGTCGCGCCCCATTAGTTTTAGGTCATGAACCATCCGGCGTTATTGTTGAGAGAGGAAAAGCTGTTAAAAATTTTGACGTTGGCGATAGAGTTTTCGTCCATCATCATGTTGCATGTTTGGAATGCCACTACTGTCTGCACGGCGACTACACTCTCTGCGAGAAATTCCACAAAACAAACATTGTTCCAGGAGGATTTGCCGAATATTTCAAGGTTCCAGCTCCAAACCTCCAGTTAGACACTCTGAAAATTCCAGATGGCATATCTTTTGAAGAAGCCACTCTGATTGAACCATTAGGATGCTGTTTGAGGGCTATTAAGAAGTGTGGAATCTGTAGAGGTGATTCCGTAGCCATAATTGGCGCTGGAGCCACAGGCATAATTCACACATTTTTGTCAAAGTTTTTCGGCGCCGAGAAAGTCATTGTGAGCGATTTAGTTGATTTTCGTTTGCGGTTTGCTGAAAAGTTCGGAGCAGACATCGCAGTTAACCCGTTAAGGGCTGATCTAAGCGAGGTTGTAAATGCTGAAACGGACGGGAGAGGTGTAGACTTAGTTATTGTCACTGCCCCGAACATAGAAGCCTACAAAGCAGGATTAAGCGTGTGCCGCAAGGGCGGAAAACTCTGTGTTTTTGCTCCGACAGAGCCCGGGAAAATTTTAGAGATAAGTCCAAAACAGCTTTTCTTTAATGAACTGCAAATAATCCCATCCTACTCAACCTCTCATGTAGAAACCAGAGAAGCCCTAAAACTGATAGAGTCTGGAAAAATTTGCGCAAGGGATTTGATAACCCACCGTTTTCCGCTCGTTGAGACCGCCAAAGCCTTTAAAACAGCCTTAGAGAATAAAGAGAGCCTAAAGGTTGTAGTGCTTGGCAAGTGATGCCTATGAAGGCAGCCATGCTTTATGGGATTAAAGACCTAAGAATCGAGGACATTGAAATCCCAAGTGTCAAGGCGAGTGAAGTCCTAGTAAGGGTTAAAGCAGCAACAACATGTGGCACAGACCTAAAAATTTTCCAGAGGGGCTACGTGGAAAAGGTGATAAAACTTCCAACAGTTTTTGGACACGAATGGGCTGGCGATGTCGTTGAAGTAGGCGAAGGTTTAGATTGGCCTAAAAAGGGCATGCGGGTTCGCGCCGGCAACAGTGCTCCATGTTTACATTGTGCCATGTGTGGTAAGGGCAAGTACAACTTATGTGAAAACATGATTTGGCTTTGGGGAGCCTACGCTGAATACATAAAGGTTCCAGCCCACATGGTTCGCGTTAACATGCAGGAAATCCCACCCCACTTATCTTATGAGGAAGCCGCCATAACAGAGCCTCTGGCATGTGTGCTTCACGGGGTGGAAGAGGCAAGGGTTAAGCTCGGCGACTCTGTGGCGATCATTGGCGCCGGACCCATAGGACTGCTGCACATGTTAACCGTGAAGAGGATGGGCGCTGAAAAGGTCATAATGGTAGATGTTGTCGAAGAAAGACTAGAATTTGCAGAAAAAATCGGAGCAGATGAAACTGTAAACGCTGAAAAGGAAAATGTTGAGGAGAAAATTCGCAATTTAACCGGAGGCTACGGTGCAGACGTTGTCATTGAAGCTATTGGAAAGCCTCAAACATGGGAGCAAGCCTTAAAACTCGTCAGGAAAGGGGGGACCGTTCTAGAGTTTGGCGGATGTCCACTAGGAACCGAGATAAAAGTTAACGCTGAACAACTCCATTATGGTGAAACCACAGTACTTGGCACGTTTCACGCAACACCCCTCCACTTTAGGAAAGCCTTAAACCTAATAGCCTCAAAAACCATCGACGTGGCACCCCTTATAACGCGAAAGATGCCCTTGGAAAGGATAAAGGAGGCTTTTGAAATTCTCTCAACAGCGAAGAACGAAATTAAAATAGCCATACAACCATAAAGAGGTTGTAAAATGGCGAAGGTGAAATGGCTAAAGCCCAAGGTTACATTCTAAGAATAGCCAAAAAAGAATGGATTGAGAGAGTCTTCGACTCAGCCATATATTACACTGGAGCACGTAGAAAATGGAAACCTGGACAAACAATACTTTTTGTCAGCAAAACAGAGTTCGGCGACTCTTTCATCGGCTATGGCGTAATAGAAAACATTTACGAGAAAGATGAGCTTTCAGAAGAAGAGCAAAGGGAATGCGAAACTCATGGGTGGCGAAAAGCCATAGAATTCAAATATGTTTTAAGATTTGAAAAGCCCACGCCATTGAAGGAAACATTCTTTAAAGATTTGAAGCTTCGCGGAAAGACTCTTCACACTTTTCCGCTAACATCGGGGCAGATAAACGCCATCATAAGCCAAGCTGAGGAATAAGGATTAGGCTTTTCACCAAAATGGCTGTATATAATCCCTAATCCTAAACCTCACACCCATCTCTTTGGCAATTTGTTCAACCTTGGAAATGTCAACCTCCGGAATTCTTACGGCGGTCACTTCAACCTCTAAAAGTTCCTTGGCTTTTTTGATGAACTCTAGAACGCTTTCGAAGGCATTTTCAAAGGCTGGTCTGCAAACTTTGTTGTAGGTTTCTTTGTCGTGGGCATTTAGGCTCACGCTTACCTTGTCAATGCCAGCCATTTTCAACTCTTCAACAACGTTTCGTCCCTTGCTAAGCAGAAAAGCTTGACCGTTCGTGTCCACCCTTAACGTCACAATTTTCCCATAATGCCTCCGTATCCACTTGCTGATCTCCAACACATGGTCAAGTCTTTCAAGAGGTTCTCCAAAACCGCAAAAGACGATTTCATGCCAATTTCGCCGATTTATGACGATTTCAAGTTCCGCTATTACTTGGTTGAGCGTTGGTTCCCTTTCAAGTTTAAGGTTAAAGCCTCCCACACCATCGCGGAAATTTCGTAGGCAGAAATAGCAGTTATTGGAGCACTTGTTCGTTATGTTAAGGTATAGGTTTTCTCCAAGCCAATAGACGATGCTGGGGCGTTGTTTAGCCGCCACTGTTCGTCTTCCCCTTTTAAACTAATGGCAAATTTGGAAATAAAAGTTAGGCAAAGACATTGTGAGAATAAATTTAAAAGCAGATTTGAGGCTTATGGTTTTGTTATTACGAAGGGGCAAAATCGCATGGTTAAATACATTTTTGTTACAGGCGGCGTGTTAAGCTCTGTTGGAAAGGGTATTGTAACCTCCTCCATTGGAAAGATGCTTCAGGCAAGGGGGTTCAAGGTTACAGCCATAAAAATAGATCCTTACGTGAATGTTGACGCTGGAACTATGAACCCCTATATGCACGGCGAGGTTTACGTGACAGATGATGGCGGTGAAACAGACCTAGACTTGGGCTGGTATGAACGCTTCCTAGACTTGGACTTAAGAAAGGAGAATAACATTACAACGGGCATAGTTTACAAGGCTGTTATTGAGAAGGAGAGGCGGGGCGACTTCCTCGGAAGATGTGTCCAAATAGTGCCCCACGTGACGAATGAGATAAAAACTCGCATAAGAAATGTTGCATTAAACGCGAAGGTCGACGTCGTTTTAACAGAGGTTGGCGGAACAGTTGGTGATATTGAAGGCTTACCATTTCTTGAGGCTATAAGGCAAATGCGCCTTGAAGAGGGTTATGAAAACACTTTGTACGTGCACGTTGCCCTAGTCCCAATTTTGGATGTCACGAAGGAGATGAAAACAAAACCTTTGCAGCACAGTGTCAACGAGTTGCGGCGTATCGGTATACAGCCAGACATAATAGTTGCAAGATGCTCCAAAATGATAGACTCGGAAGCCCTAAGAAAAATAGCGTTGTTCGGCACAATTCCGGAAAATGCCGTCTTCTGCTCATACAACGTTGAATCCATATACCAAGTCCCGCTAATCCTTGACGAGCAAGGGATGGGCAGCTTCATATGTAAAAGGCTTGGGCTTCCGGACCGCAAACCAGACCTCGAAAATTGGAGAAAATTTGTGGACGCGATGCTGAACCCGGAACACGAGGTTAAAATAGCCCTTGTCGGCAAATACGCTGGACTAGCAGACAGCTACGTAAGCATGAGCGAGGCGCTTCGCCACGGCGGTGCAGCATGCAAAACAAGGGTGAACATTCACTATATTGAAGCTGAAACTTTTGAGAAAAACCCGAACAAGATTCAGATGCTAAAGGAATTTGACGGAATTTTTGTTCCCTACGGGTTTGGTCCAAGGGGAGCTGAGGGAAAAATCATGGCGATTAAATTTGCAAGGGAAAACAACATACCATTTCTGGGTATATGCTTCGGCTTCCAGCTAGCCGTTGTGGAATTTGCAAGAAACGTCTGCGGCTTGGAGAAGGCAAACAGCACGGAAATAGACCCAGACACACCGCATCCAGTAATAGATCTAATGCCTGAACAGAGGGGCATAGAATATAAGGGTGCAACAATGCGCCTTGGAGCTCACAAAATAGTCATAAAACCAAACACTATGGCGCATATGCTTTATAAAAGCGAGGAGGTTTATGAGCGTCACCGCCACAGATTCGAAGTCAACATGGACTATGTTGAAAAACTGGAAAAGAACGGTTTAGTGTTTTCTGGGAGAAGCCCAGACGGCAGAAGAATGGAAATCCTCGAACTGCCAGATCGCTTCTTCTTTTTTGCAACACAGTTCCATGGAGAATTTAAAAGCCGCCCTGGAAAACCAGACCCGGAATACTACGGCTTTGTTAAGGCTTGCCTAGATAAGAAGCTTGGAAAAACCAAACCAGAGTTTTAGAGACCTATTTCTTGGGCTATCTCTTTTAACCCGTTTAAGGCTATTTGGAAGAACTGTTCCCTCTGAAGCCCGATTTCCTCGCAAAGTAAAATTCTTTCTCTGTCAGCGCCACGGGCAAAGTCCTTATCCTTAAACTTCTTTGCTACAGTTTCCACCTTCACTTCAGCCAACTTTTTTGAAGGCATTACTAGGGCGCATGCCACTAGCAAGCCTGAAATGGCGTCGCTGGCAATTAGGGCTTTCTCCATTCTGCTCTCCGGTTTTACACCAGTATGTTTAAAGTTGTGAGCTTTTATTGCCCTCAACATTTCTTCGGACAAAACATCCTTGAGGAGTTGCTCAGCAATTAGGCTGTGCTTTTCAGGCGTGGTTTCGGTTTTTTCATAGTCAATGTCGTGGATTAAGCCCACCAAACCCCATTTTTCCTCGTCTTCCCCAAAATGCCTTGCCAAGCTCCGCATTATCGCTTCAACGGCAAGCATGTGATAAACAATGTTTCTTTTTGAAACATGCTGTTTAACAAGGTTTAGGGCTTCCTCACGCTTAAGCATTAATATCACTAGGTTAGGCATTTCTGGCTTTTAGCCATTTAAGCCTTCTCCGTACATTTGACCTGGCGCCAAGATTTCTGGAAACCTATCTCGTAGCATTTGCCTAGCAATGTAGCATAAGTGGCACGCATCCGCGTAAGCTTCGTCATGAGGCAGATTGTACTTTTCAACAAGCGCCACTGGACCGCCACGGATTAAGGGCTCAAGTATAGGATTAGCATATGGGTCATATTCCTCAATAATTTTTGATAACGGTTTACGCCAAGTATTCCCTATGGATATTCCCTGACAAACATGGACATATCCGTAAGGGTCTATGTGAACCCTCTCCTGTTTAGTGAAGTCCTCGTAGGGACATTTAGTGAATTCTCGCCAGTTCCTTTTAATGGCCTTATCTGCAAGTTTTGAGCACGCCCTACCACGGTACATAAGCTCATATAAGCCAACCTTAACTCCATCAACTTCCGCAGGGCATGGCGCCTCTATGTAGGGGCATTTGATAGCCATGATTCCAACTTTCATGTTTAGGATTTTTGCGGCGCTCACCGCATTCCTAACCTCATCCGTTATCCACTTCTCACCGTGATAGAGGTCGCTGCTTAGGCTTAATTCCACATCCTTGGCTTCCGCTATTGGAAGAAGCCACTCTACGGCGTCCTCCATACATGTAGCCCAATAACAATTTGAAAGAACCTCCACATGCAGGCCGAGCTCAACACTCCTATTCACGGTTTTAACCATTATTGGGTAATAGAGGAACGGTTCGCCACCCTCTATTGAGACATAGCTAACTGAGCCTATTTTCCTAGCCTCAGCCAATATTTCGCTAACTTGCTTGAGGGTGAATGTTCCCTTGGCGTTGGGGCTTCCCCAAACAAAGCGGTGGTCGCATTCCACATCACAACGATATGTAAGGAGAAGGTGAACACCCTTCAAATTCATACAAAACACCAACAGCCTAAACATTATGCTTATGTACTATTTTGGAGTTGCTGAAACCGTTCACATGGAATTAGGCAAAATATATAATTTGGCTGAGGATTTTGTGCGTCATTGTGAAGTGCAGACGCAGATGGCTTCCGTAAAACCAAAAATTACATGGAAAACCTTGATTATGCTTCTGATAGGTATAGTAGCCTTCATCATATACTTGTTCATCTTGCCCGTGGACATACTGGAAATCTTTGCAAAAATTCAAAGGGTAAACATGCCGCTTTACTTGTTGGCTGCTTCGCTAATATTTGTTGAAATGTTTTTTTATTCCGTGGCTTGGCACTCCTTGCTTAGCTTTCTTTCAGTGAAGCTCTCAATTCTTAAATCTTACTTGTATGTTTGGTATGGCAACTTTATGGACATAATAATCCCAGCTGAATCCATAAGCGGGGAAATCTCTAGAGCATACCTAATCACAAGAGAGCAGGGAAACGCCGTGAGCGGTAAGGTTGCAGCATCCTTGGTAGCCCACAGATTGATAGGCATGAGTGTGGGTGCCGCAACAATTGGAACTGGAACAATGATGCTTCTAATGACGCCCGTTAACCCACTAATTTTTAATTTAAGCGTCTTCGTCACCGGAGCAACAATATTCTTTATAATTTTACTTGCCATACTATGTGTTAAAATAAATTGGACCTTGAAAATCATAGACTGCCTAATCAAAATTTTTGAATTTATTGGTAAAAGTCGGTGGAAATCGAAGCTAGCGAAAACCAGAGAAATTTCCTTTAAAATTGTTGAAGTATTTCACGATTCAATGAAGGAGTATGCCCGTGCACCAAAGGTTGTCTTAAAATCCATACTTTTGTCGGCGTTTTCATGGCTCTCTTATTTGGCTATCTGCTACATAATTTTTCTAGCAATAGGCTTTGAAAAACCCCCTTTAAACATGATCAGCATCATTTTCGTGACACAATCCATAACAACGGCCGTGAAGTCCATACCCATCGGTGTGCCTTTCGAGGTTGGGCTGCCAGAAATAACCATGACAACCTTGTATGTGGTTTTAGGCGTACCATTCGATATAAGTGCAACAGCAACAATCCTCACTAGGATTTTGTCGCTTTGGCTGAAGTTTTTTGTGGGATTTGCGATTCAACAGTGGGTTGAAATCTCGGCGATAAAAGAGTCGCTTAAAACCGTTAAAGCTGATAAAGGCTAAATTCTCCTTTTCTCTCTGTTAGTTAAAGGTGTCGATAACGGTAAAGATTGAAGACGCCTCAATAAAGCACCTGGACAGACTTTTTGAAATTGAAACAGAATGCTTTAAAAATGAAGCTTTCACAAAACAGCAGATAGCCCAGCTTCTCACAAACCCAAACTGCATAAGCCTTATTGCACGAGAAGGTGACGAAATCATAGGCTTCATTATTGGAATGGTCTACTTTAAGGATAACACT
>Ga0185307_1000808_pt1 | contig 18606 bp, 20 predicted proteins | sample LHCtaG_FD_128010 | JGI IMG/M metagenome (GOLD analysis project Ga0185307, IMG submission 128010) | Hot spring microbial communities from Little Hot Creek, USA to study Microbial Dark Matter (Phase II) - LHC4sed_matched (SPADES... | ecosystem: Environmental > Aquatic > Thermal springs > Hot... | reverse complement strand
TCACCTTACAAACCTCCTTCAAAACCAACACCTTTATGTAAAGCTTCGGAGACCTTTCAAACCTCTTCCCCCCAAACTCTGAGCCAAGGCCCATAAGATCCAAAACGTAATCTAAAGCAGCCATCAAAAGCCCAACATCATAAACCCTAACATCCCACCTACAAAGCATAAAAAAGAAATAAACAAACAACTAAAAATAATAGTTGGACACGCCCAATGGCAAGAAAAACTTAAATAATCTCATTAACGTCTCGAATCAATGTATTTCAGCCAGCATATTGATTATGAGGTGTATGGATTGCGTTTTTATTCGTCATCATTTTCTATACAAAGTAGGAAGAAGATGGAGATAATTGATGTTACAAGTAGGATTAGTGAGGTAATTGAGCGCAGCGGAATAAGAAATGGCATTATACTTATTTGGGTTCCGCACACGACAGCTGCTGTAGCGATAAACGAGCATGATTCGGATTTATGGGAGGATATACTTGCTGTGATGGAGAGGCTGGTACCTATTAGGGGGGATTACCGCCATAACGCTAAGTATGGTTGGATACCGAGTGAGCAGAACGCCCACGCACATATACTTAATTGCCTAGTTAAGCCCAGCGTCACAGTTCCAATAGAAGGTGGACAGATGCTGCTTGGGACATGGCAATCAATTCTCTTTATCGAGATGGATGGACCCCAGACGCGCACGGTTCAAGTACATATAATTGGCGAATGAAAGGCGCCTATGTTCGCTCATTTCATCTTTCTTTTTTCAAGAACGTTTATGAATCGCTCAACATCACCATAGATTTTCTCATATATGTGGGCGCTGTTGGAGAAATCAATGTATGCGCCAACCTCAACCCCCAACTTATCAGCAATCCTTTTTTGGAGTTCGGTCATCGCAAGCATATTCATGTGCATTGCCCTAAATATGTCCCTGCTTCTCCATGAAGTATGCATGATTAGCTTTCCATCCCTAATTGTACACCAGACCCGCTGAAGGCACGGTGGAGAATCAACCCACATATCTCTCTCCGGAACCCATGTTATCGCCTGAGCTCTCCTCGAAAACCCAACTTTACCGAGTTTCTCGATTATGTAGCCTATTTGATCTATGCCCCTCGGCGGATAATTAAATAGGCGCTCATGATATGTATAATGAATTTTTCCCTCTCTAACAGCCCAGTCAAGCGTCCCCTCTAAAACCTCATCAATATACTTCTGTAATGAGCCTTTTATGGCAACATGCATATCACCTCTATGAATCCGCGGCTCGCTAAAGGGCTCCTCAACGACCACAAGTAGACCAAGAATCTCCTTAGACTTCTCACCATATTCAGTTGGCACCTCAACACCATCATACCAGCATTTTAATACAGCCTTCTCCCAAGCCTCAGCGACTGTGCATGCTCTAATTAGAACACCGAGAGCCTCACTCATATAGCCCAACTCCACTCAAAATAGATATAGACAAGAATAAGGTATAAATTATCTACGGTAAAAACTGTTCGTGTAAAAACTTTGAATGCGTAAGCTAGCATCTGATTTTTGGTCCTAATGGTGAGATTAGATAAGTTTTTAAGATTCTCAACAATAATATTATTTTGTAATTGAAAGGTGAAATAGATGTCCACGTTTGATGAATTCTGGGAGAGATGGTTTAGGAGACGCAGGCCATTCTCAAGCTTCTTTGAGGATATAGATGAAATGTTTAGGGAAATGGAGCGAATGTTCGAGAGAGAGTTTGAGGAGCTTTCAAAAAGGGTTCCAAAGGATTTGGTGCGGGAGAGGGTTCTGCCAGACGGTACAAGGGTACATGAGTGGGGCCCATTCGTATATGGATACAGCATAACTATTGGACCTGATGGAAAGCCTGAAATTAGAGAGTTCGGGAATATAAAGCCAGGCGTAGGGAGGCCGGGTAGGCCATCCATATCCATTAGAGAGGAACGCGAACCATTGGTTGATGTCATCAACACTAATAATGAGATAAAGGTTATAGCTGAGATGCCGGGTGTTGAGAAGGAGGATATAAAGCTTCATGGCACTGAAACAACTCTGACGATAAGTGTTGATACGCCGCAGCGTAAGTATTATAAAGAAGTTGAGTTGCCTGAGAAGGTTGATCCTAAGCAGGCTAAATCAACCTATAAGAACGGCGTATTAGAAGTTACATTGCCGAAGAAGAAGGTTGAGACGCCTAAGGGCGAGCCAATAAAGATCGATTAAACATGCATTCTATTTTTCCATTCCGAATTTTTTATATTATTCACTCATTATTTTTAGGTAGTTATGGCATCTACTATATTTTAGGCTGATTAATATTGAAGATACTGCGTAGGAAAATATTGAAGAAGGTTCAAAGGGAGGTTCCGTGGCTAGAGCATATTATTAATAATGAAAAGGCGGCTGGAGACCTAAATCTAACAGCGCCAAGCCTAGGGATCCAAGTTAGGGAGGGAAGCCTCTGCCTATTCTGTCGGGGCAGTAAAATGTTATGTGGGAAAACAAGGTGCCCAGCCATAGTTAGGTTATACTCATTCATTAAAGTTAAAAATCTAATTGATAAGGAGAGAATATTAGGGTCGTCGCCGCCTGGAGTATTTGTTGGAAGAATAGGGTACCCTTACGTCTACGCTGGCCCGCTTATCCCGCCTATTCTAGGGGATACATCATTATTCGATATACCTGAAAAATGGGTTGGAAAAACAATTGATGAAATAATTGGCTTCAGAACAAGCCTAATCCGAGGAAAGTTTAGGGTTAATGTTAAGAGGCCTCATGAAAATGAACTTTTTCTGAATAGAACCCTAGAAATAGCCTTATCTAGGGAGCCTGTTGATGCGGAAGCTATTTTCAAAAAGAAGCCCTCTGGTAAATTCCTATTTGATGATGAAGTTCAGCCTATGGGTCCTTCAGCCCCGCTACTTAAGATTGAGATTGAAAACTCTAAGGCGGATCATAGAATTGAGAAGGCTTATGGGGATCATGACTTAAAGGCTGAGGATGCAGTACTAGACCTTTACCTTAATAGTGTTCCAGTATCTAGAATTCAAAGAGCGTTTAGTGTAGGGGCCTTCGGTATAAAAAAGCAGAGGAGAATTGTTCCGACGAGATGGAGCATAACAGCCGTTGACTCAATTATCTCAAGGAGACTGGTGGAGGATGAGGTTAAAGATAAGCCTGAAATAAGCGATTACCGCGTCTATAAGTTTGAGTATTTTGGGAACAAATTTGTAATACTTTTAACACCATCAAAGTGGAGGTACGAGTGGATTGAGGCATGGTATCCTGGGACGTTATGGAATCCACAGGATAAAGGTGTAGCCATGGGAAGCGATTGGGAGGGTTACCACGGAAGAACAGCATACGCGTCCTTAGGCGGATGCTATTATGCTGTTAGGTTAGCGGCTGCAGAATTCCTTTCCAAAGAGGGTAGGCAGGCTGGCGTAATAGCCATGAGGGAGATTCACCCAAGCTTCATAATGCCCCTAGGTGTCTGGATTAATAGGGAATGTGTGCGAGAAGCCTTTAGACAGGGATGTAGGAGATTTAGTACGCCTAATGAAGCCCTAGAATACATTAGCTCAAGCTTCTCAATACCGATTAATGAGTGGATAAAAACTAGCACCCTTCTTAAAGAAGAATTATTCCAGGAAAAAATCACGAAATATTTCGTTTAATCTGACTATGTAATGCTATAGTCTCTTTATTCCCTTAAGAAGATCCCTCAACAGAACTTCCGGAGCCCTATCCCCCTCTTTATCCCTTATTTTTAGGGCATATCTTTTGAATTCATTAAGCGTTACTGGTTTTTTACCTTTTTTCTGAGATAGGTAAGCTGCTTGAACTATGGCTGTTGTTTCAGCCCCTATTTTCTCGTCACAGATTGGCTTCACATTGTTTATTATGCAATTACACATATTCCTAATCTCACCAGCGAAGCTCTGAACCCATGAGATTTTTCCAAGATTGAATTCTCTCCTACCGCCCCTAGCATCACTTATAACTAGAAAGTTCTCATCATTTCTGGTCTCTGGCTTGATCTCACCATTAGTCCCAATTATCAAGGTGTCCGTTGAATCCCTATGAGACCATGAGCCCTCAACGTGTGTTGTCACCCATCCACCATCTTCATCCTCAAAGCGTATGAGAACGTGAGCATCATCTTCAACATCAAATTGCCTAAACATTCCCTGTATAACCCTAGTCTTCATGCGTATACATATACCATAAGGTTCAGCAGCCTTAACAATAGTTGGCTTCTTTTCAAAGCCGCTTAAAAACCATGAGCATGTAATTGCGTGGACCCCATTATCTAAGAGTGCGCCGCCGCCAGCTATATCTGGATCCCAAAACCATGAGGCCCACTCCGGTCCACCATGCGCCGTAGCTAGAAATATTAGCTGCACTTCACCTATAGCTCCACTCTCAATGAATTTTTTAGCATTATACCAAGATGGATGGTGCAACCAGTTCTCATTATGCTGATAAAGCTTCTTTGAATCTTCAACAGCCTCAATAACCTCTAGGCACTCAAGATATGTTCTAGCCATAGGCTTCTCACACATAACATTTACACCATTTTTCAGGGCTTCAATGGCTATTTGACTATGAAACTTTGTTGGAGTACATATGTCAACTAAATCAAGATCTTCTTTTGAAAGCATCTCTGAAAAGCTCAAATAGGTCTTCAATTCCTCTAGATCACCCATAAGTCTCTCAGATAATTCTACATTATTCTCCTCCCTCGCCCTCTGTATCCTATCCTGGTAAATACTCCTAATTCTTTTTTCCGCCATCCTTAGAACCGTCTCCGAAACATCGCATATCGCAGTTAGTTTAGCTTCAGCTATATCTGGATATGCTGGCAGGTGGGCTCCCTGAAATATTCCACCTGAACCTACAACACCAACCCTAACCCTATCCAAAAAGATCCCTCCTTCCAAAGTTAATCTAACATAAATTCTTAAAAGCGTTTCCTGAAGATCGAAGCCCAATTTAGAATTAATTTTATAAGAGAGTTTATCATAATAGTTATCAGCACTCTAAAATACTGGGAGGAATGGCATATCAGTTTCGAGTATGTTGTTGAAACCGAGGATTTAGCTAAATATTATCAGATGGGCCCGGTGACCGTTAAGGCTTTAGATGGAGTTGATCTTAGAATAAAGCGCGGAGAATACATATCTATTATGGGGCCATCTGGTTCCGGTAAGACAACTCTATTCAATATGATAGGCGGCATAGATAGGCCTACACGTGGAAGAGTGTATATCGATGGCGTTGATATCGCTAAGCTGGATGCTTACGAACTTGCTTGGCTTAGGTGCCGTAAAATCGGATACATATTCCAAACATTCAATTTAATACCAGTCCTAACAGCCATAGAAAATGTTATGCTTCCAATGATATTCGCCGGGGTTGAGCGGGAGGAGCGTTTTAGGAGAGCTAGGGAGATACTTGAAATGGTTGGTTTAGGCGATAGACTTAACCATAAGCCCGCTGAGCTTAGTGGTGGTCAGCAGCAGCGCGTCGCCATAGCGAGAGCCCTAGCAAATAATCCAGTGATTATTCTTGCCGATGAGCCTACAGGAAACCTCGACCTACATACAGGGCTTGAGATAATAACTCTTATGAGAGAAATGAATAAGGAGAAGGGTGTAACCGTGATTGCGGCTACACATGACCTCAAAATGATTGATGTTAGTGATAGAATAATTTATCTCCGTGATGGGCGAATAGATAGATATGAAACTAGAGCAGAAGTTTATGTAAGGGTAACGGAGTAGATGCCTTAACTACACAAATGAGACGCCAAAAGAACATGCTTTCACCACATAACTATTTTTATTTTAGGGTATTTATTAGTATACGTTTTAATAAAACGAGGATTTCAAGGGTGGCATATTAGATGCCCTTTGGGTATAAAGGCAGGATTTTAAGGGTTAATTTGTCCAGTAAGAGCATATCTGTTGAGAGTCCATGTGAGAATTTTTATCGAATGTATCTTGGCGGAGAAGGTTTTGTAGCATATTATCTGCTCAGAGAGGTTAAGCAGGGAATAGACCCGCTTGGTCCAGGTAATAAGCTAATTTTTGCCGCCGGGCCACTAACAGGTGCTCCAATACCAGGTTGTGGTAGAAATAGTGTTGGCGCGAAATCTCCATTAACTGGGGGTTTTGGAGAGGCTGAGGTTGGGGGAATGTGGGGCGCTGAGCTTAAAAAAGCTGGCTTCGATGCTGTTATAGTTGAGGGGAGAGCCAGCAGCCCCGTATATTTATGGATTCATGATGGTGAAGCCGAGATAATTAGTGCTAAGCACTTGTGGGGTAAAGAGACTGGTGAAACACAGGCAATAATAAGGAAAGAATTAGGTGACAACCTTATACGCGTAGCATCAATCGGTCCGGGCGGCGAGAACCTTGTTCGCTATGCATGTATTGTAGTGGATCTTCGCGACGCTGCTGGAAGAACTGGTATGGGTGCTGTTATGGGTTCAAAAAACCTTAAAGCCATAGCGGTTAGGGGGAGAGAGCGCATAGAAGTCTATAATCCTGAAGCGCTCAGAAACCTAACAAAGTGGTTGAATCAAAGCATGAGTAATTTTCGTTTTGTAAGCGATCTGCATAATTATGGGACAGGAGCTGGCATGGACGCCTCCCTTGCGTCGGGCAATCTCCCAGTTAGAAACTTTAGAGATGGGTTCTTTGAGAATCCTGAGAAGCTGGATGCGAGAACAATAAGGAGGACTATAAGTATTGGTATGGAGGGCTGTTATGCATGTTCGATCAGATGCAAAAAGATAGTTAAGATCGGTGAACCGTGGAATGTTGATCCCATCTATGGCGGGCCAGAGTACGAAGCTCTAGCGGCTTTAGGCTCAAACTGTGGAATAAATAATCTTGAGGCTGTCACTAAAGCAAATGAACTCTGTAATAGATACTCTCTAGATGTGATTTCAACGGGGGTCACGATCGCCTTCGCGATGGAATGCTACGAGAACGGCATCCTCACGGAAGAGGATACTGAAGGATTGGATCTTAGGTTTGGTAACGCTGAAGCTATGGTTAAAATGGTTGAGAAAATAGCGTATCGTAAAGGGCTTGGCAATATATTGGCTGAGGGCGTTAAAAATGCGTCAAGGATTATAGGTAAAGGCTCTGAGAAATATGCTATGCACGTAAAAGGACTAGAGATACCAATGCATGAACCTCGGCTTAAAAGGGCTTTAGGCTTAGGCTACGCTGTTTCGCCAACTGGCGCCGATCACATGCATAACATGCATGATACGGGGCTGGTTAGCGCTGGACCCATGCTAGATTCGCTATCAAGTTTGGGCATTCTTGAACCGATTCCACTCGAGGATCTCGGTCCAAGAAAGATAAGAGCCTTTATATATTATGTTAATTGGAGGGTTCTCGATAACTGCCTATTGATTTGCGATTTTCTACCATGGGATTTCAACCAGAAGACTGAGATCGTTAGATCCGTCACAGGATGGAATACTTCAACATGGGAATTGATGAAGACTGGTGAAAGAATTATGACGATGGCTAGAATATTTAACCTTAGAGAGGGATTCACGAAGGAGGATGACTGGCTCCCAGACAGATTCTTCAATCCAAAAAGAGACGGGCCCCTATCAAGCGTCTCGCTGGATCCTAGCGTTCTGAAAAGCGCATTAGAATTATATTACGGAATGATGGGCTGGGATGAAAATGGCGTTCCAACTAGGGCTAAGCTAGAGGAGCTGGATATAGGTTGGACTTACGAATATCTTAAGAGGGCATAGCTATCGGGAAAGCGAATTGTTCTCTAGGTTCATTAAGAACCTGACGCGCTTAATCTAGCCCAGTCAACTTTTTTGGCAATTGCTTTAAGATGGCTTTTCAATATTTTCTCAGCTATCTCAAATCCTAAGCGCCCAGCATTCCACGTTACGAAAGGCGGATAGAATGATGCCTCCTTAAAAACCGCTTTCCCATCTTTAGTCTCAAATTTTATGTATCCAAGCTCCCTAAGGTAGCATGAATCGTTAGGGCATAATATATCTATCTCCTTCAATTCATGCTTCAAGTAAAGTATTTTGTATTCATCTGGACTATTTATTATTCTGCCACACGGACACTGGATTTTTTCCTCAAGAGACATTCTCTAATTCCTCCTCCTTATTCTTCAGCAAAATATTCCTCAGCTGTTAAGGTGAGCCCCCTTCTCTCCTCAATATTTTCTACGGCTCCGTCTCTAAGGAATACTACCCTATCACTTATATCAATCATTTTAAGGTCATGCGTGGCACATATGATTGTTGTGCCGCGCTCAGCCTTCAACCTATATAGTAACTGAACTATTGCGAAGCCAGTATTGAGGTCGAGGTTTCCTGTAGGCTCGTCGGCAAGAATAATTGCCGGATCATTTGCCAGGGCTCTCGCTATGGCGACGCGCTGCTGCTGACCACCACTAAGCTCAGTTGGTCTATGATTAATTCTATCACCTAAACCAACTGTTGTTAGAAGCTCAATAGCCTTCTTCTCCCTCTCCTCCTTTGGAACGCCAAGGAAAATCATGGGTAATGCAACATTCTCCTTAGCTGTTAGGACTGGTATTAAATTGAATGTTTGGAATATGTATCCGATTTTACGGCACCTAAGCCAAGCCATAGATTTTGAGGGTATCTTGGACAAATCTATTCCATCAATAAATACATCGCCCTTTGTAGGCCTATCTATGCCGCCTATCATATTGAATAGAGTTGTCTTACCGGAACCAGATGGCCCCATAACAGACAAGTATTCTCCACGCGGTACCTCAAGGTTTATCCCGCGCAGGGCATGCACGGTCTCTCCCTTCAAATAATAATCTTTATGGACATCCACAACCTTAACGGCTGGAATAGTTTTCTCCATGAGGCGCTCCTTCCTCCATTAAATTATTTGTTTATATGCTAATATTTATATTTAAATTTTAAATGTTTATTGATTCTGCTTTCTTTATCAGTTTACTGCTAAATATCTTTGATATTAGAATCTCAAGGACGTGGCAACTTAACATATAAAACCTTTATATACTAAGTTGCCAGGTCCGAATCTCAATATTTCCTTGCATTGTGACAACACTATTTATGAGATCCTCACCCTTACGAGTTAAAACGTAAACCCTTTTTCTGTCACGTTTTACACCCTTAATTAATCCCTTCCTCTCGAGGGAGTAAAGTGTTGAGTAAACTGTTCCAGGACTAATCAGAAGGTTAAATCTCCTGTGAATTATTTTGACTACGTCATAACCACTCAAGGGAGCCTTAATAATCTCCAAAAGGATGATTACATCCATAAAATCTTTCGCGATCCTACGCTGGATAGATTGGCTAATTCTGTTTTTATCAAAAAATTGTTTAACCATATTTCTTCATACTCATGAATATTTATTCATATATATTCTTAGCAAAAATATCGCTATTCACACCAATATATTTAAGCAAACAATCCCCCCATTAAATATTTTATGTTAAATTAATTTCAAATTAAGTACAAATTTTTATATATTTTAGTACATAACATTTGTTCGTTACATTCTTCCTAACAAATCTCCGAGCTCTTTAGGATTCTGGAGGAGATTTTTCTACAACTATAATATTTTGGCGTATATATACATGATAGCAAAGATTATTTACTTAGTTCTCCTCTGAAGTTTCCGGGTGTCGTATATTGAGTTTATGGAAGTATACTTTTGAGCTCGCGTCTAAAGATTTAGAGTTGCTGAGAAAGAAGAAGCAGGCGCTTGATGATTTATTGGCGGCTAACAGGATTTCGCAGCCGACGTATGAACATATAAGTAAGGAAATAAGCGAATCTCTAGCGGATGTAGAAAAATATCTGGAGACAGTAATTTGCAAGATGAAGAGCAGAATTGAAGATTTAGAGAAACAAATAAGCATTCTAGAGATTTTCCTGGCTAATGTTGAGATTCTTCATGTGGCTGGTGAAATAGATGATGAAACATATGAAAAGCAGAGTAGAGCCTTATCCATCGGCTTAGAATCCATGAGAAATGAGGTAAATGAGATAAAAAGCGCCCTTGAGAGGGTTACGCCAAAACCTGCTGAAACCGTTAAGTGTGAGGAAGAAACTAAAGCACCAGGTGAATCCTCATGCGAAGAAAAATTACCAGAGCCATCATCGGAGCCAATATCTGAAGCAGTCTAAAAGTCTCGATAAAGGATTTGATAGGAAGCTTTCTTTTTATCTATTTTAAGTTTTCCTTATTCTCAACATTTCTATTTCAACTCAATGAATCAAAAGAATTCTAATATTTACCCATAATTAACTTAAAACTATAAATCAAGATATTTCATCGCTAAAAACGTTTTAGGCTACTCCCCCTTAAATTTCCTGATTTCTTTGTCGGCTTCTTCAATCTCTGTTTTTTTAGAATCTTGGTACTTTCGTATGTTCTCCGCTAATTCAGGATCTTCCAGAGCTAGGATTTTAGTCGCCGCTATAGCTGCTCCCTCAGGCTCGATCGTCACAACAGAGCCTATTCCACTTGGAACCCTCAGCGAGGAGTAAATGTCCGCCCCACCAAACTTTTCTGAGTATGGTGGGCATGCTATGACTGGCTTTAATGTATTGGCATCAACAAAGGCACTTAAAGCATTAGATCTGCCAGCAACAGTTATATAGACCACTTTACTTTTCTCATATTCCTCCAATATTTCAATAACTTTCTTTGGGGTCTTGTGCGCGGATGCAACTCTAAACTCATAGCTTACGCCTAAAACATCAAGATATTTAGCGATCTCACGGGAGAAATCTAAATCGCTTCTTGAACCCATCAAAATTATAACTTTCCCCTTCATCCATTCACCTCCAAAGGATGGATCATACTATATGAATCCCGCGTTTAACGGCAGTTTATACTATGATTGACCACCATATATCGCTTTTGTCGCGCCCTTAAAGTTGAAGAGTTAAATGATAATTTTGACTTGCCTCCCACAAAATTTCACGCTACCTTCTACTTAAAGTATGGTTCTCTCATTTTCACCGCTTCAATAAAGAGTTTCTTTAAGTATTCATCATCAGCACCATTTCTAATCGGGCTCAGCAGATCTACTAAGTTATCGTTTCTAAAGAGGCATGGCTTAATCTTACCGTCTGATGTTAATCGGATTCTATTGCAGTGGAGGCAGAACTCGGTGTTATGCATGGGCTTAACTACCTCAACCTCCACGCCATTATCCAAAATATATTTTCTTCTGTGATGCATTCGCCTAACAATAATCCTTGAAGTTTTCTCCCTAAGTTTCCTCTCTATATCATTTAAGCTGGCGTGATATTTCTCGTAAAAAGAGTATTCACTAGCTTGCTCAAGCTCAATTATCTGGAGTATTAAACTATTCTCTTTAGCGAATTTAATCATGTCATCAACTTCATCATCATTTAAGCCTTTAAGAAGAACCATGTTAACTTTGATGGGGCTTAAGCCAGCTCTTACGGCCTCCATTATTCCATCCACAACATTTTTATGAGAGCCCACACCAGTAATAACTCTGAACCTTTCAGGGTTTAATGTGCCTAAACTGACATTAACTCTTGTAAGCCCCGCTTCCTTTAGGCGCCTAGCATACTCCCTAAGAAAATAACCATTTGTCGTCATGGAAACATCCTTTATGCCTGGTACGCAACTTATTCTTCGCACAATATCAACTATATCACTTCTTATAAGCGGTTCGCCGCCAGTTAATTTAACACCATAGACACCTAGTGAAGCAGCTATCCTAACTATTCGCTCTATCTCCTCCGGAAGCATTTCATTTCCAGAATCATATGTTTCCCCCTCACGATGACAATAGAAGCATTTAAAATTACACTTTTGAGTTACAGATACGCGGAGATTTTCAATAGGTCTGCCGAATGGGTCCCTAAGCACCAAATTTATCACTTCTTTTCTAAGAATAGAAGTTTAAAGGAGAAATTTATTCTTAATCCCGTGAGCTGCCCAAAACCAACTAAGGTAAAGTTTATTTCATCCTTCAAAACCAAAAATATTTGTTGGGCCCGTGGCCTAGCCAGGATAGGGCATCGGCCTCCTAAGCCGAGGGTCGGGGGTTCAACTCCCCCCGGGCCCGCCACCCTTTCTTGAAAAGAAGCCCCTCTCACATATTATTTCATTTTTGTTTGTAATTTCATAAAGCGCTTTAATACAAGCCTCTTTAGGATTCATGCCATTTTCCTCAGTATTACGCTTAACTCGATTGGAATTCTAAACGCACTCCTAGAAAAATGGAGTTTAGGATTGGGCGCTGGTTCGGAAGCTTCCTAAAGGGAATGGATGGGATGGTTCCCATATTTTCGGAATTTTTTCGCTAGTGACAACTGTAGTCCAATTCTAACGACTAGGTCTTGTTAGGATGCGGATTTCAGCTTTGATGCGAAAACGTAAAGAAGAAGCACTTAGGATAGGGGTAGGTCTGTAATCGCATTTCTAAAGCAATAACTTAAATGATTTTATGTCTTAAATTATGCTGTGAAACGCTTATTAGATGAAGAGAATAATGTATTAAATTGACAGCTGGTAAGCTGGTTATATAAGGGTAAATTAATCTTCATTATGAGCTTCGTAACGAAGTTTATATTTGATGTTAAATCCTTAAAGTTTATGATGCGGAGGAAACCTTGTTGTTTTTTGTAATCGAGCATTTGGAGCATGAGATTGGTAGGTGGCTTTATTTTGAGTATGCTCATGCATCTAGAATTGTTGGTAAAGATAAGTTGGTTTTCACAAACATTAAGAATCCAGAGGATGCTAAAATCCTCTCTAATCTTGGCCTTGTTAGAAGAGAAAGTTTCATTGACATTTTTAGCCAAGACAGGATAATCATCCTTGATCCTAGAGCCCCTCAAAGTCTCAGACCGGAGGATCTTAGGGGTATTGAGGCTTTTATCATTGGTGGGATTCTTGGCGATCATCCACCTAAAGGAAGAACGAGGATGCTGATAACTTCGAGGGCTCCATCCGCCTTATCTAGGAATATTGGTAAGGGTCAATTCTCCATTGATGGGGCAGTTTACATCGCTAAGCTTGTAAGTGAGGGAGTTAGGTTGGAGAATATAGCCGTGAAGAGGGGGCTTCATATAAAGATTAACGAGAGAGCCGCGACATATCTGCCCTACATGTATCCGCTTAAAGATGGGAAGCCAGTTATAAGCGATGAATTAATCAGGTACTTGATATCAGAGGAAGATAATTGAGGATGAAGAGAGAATTCTCAAAGAAGGCGCTAAGAGACGTTGGTGAAGGTATCGGCTTCAAGGGTGAAACTTAAAAAGTGAATGGCGGCTTATTGGCTTCAATCTTTATGGTTTTGGGCGGATTAAATGTTGATTTGAGGGTGAAAATCCTTAGCCCTTCGTCAGCGGCTTTCCTCAATAATTTTGTGAATTGGAGGTCTATCTTAACATTAGGTCTCATAAGTTTGGCATCTGGTCTTTGAACTGAAAATATTAGTCCGGACTTAAACCCCCTCCTTAAAAGAGAAATTAATTGTAGTACGTGTTGCCTTCCTCTGAGCGTTGGGGCGTCTGGGAAAAGGGCAACATTATCTACTACATGGGTTACGCTTTTAACCTCAATATAAAATCTATCCGAGAACTTCTCTAGCATTAAATCTAATCTAGCGTTAAATCCATCGCTTAGTTTGAAATTTTCCTTCACAACCCTATAGCCTAAAAGATCCTCGAATAGCCCCAGATTAATAGATTCCTTAGCCAGAAAATTTGAGAACTGCGCGTCTACAATTATCATAATATCGCCGCGTTTAATGGAAAATATAGTATAGGCGCTTTTCCTAGATGGATTATCTCCGATCGCCCTGAGGTAAACTGGTGCGCCACTACAAAGCACTGTTCTAAGCCTACCGGAATTGGGTAAGTGAGCGAGAGCAATTTTGCCATCAACTTCAACTAGGGCCATAAATCGGTTTAGTCTCTGAATGAATACTCCCGAAACCAGATTAAAGTTAATTGTAATGTAACCTTCATTCATGCTCGGCAATCCACATATTTTAGGCTTTGTTTCTATTCTAAATGTTTAAGAAGCCACATTAACGTTAAACCTAGTAGTAAAGCAGTTAGCTGAGCAGACGATTCCCTCAAATCCCTCTTTTTATGCAGTTCAGGCATCAAGTCGGTTGCAGCAATATATATGAAGCCGCCAGCTGCAAGCGGTAGAAGAAATGTTGCTGAACTATACAATAGATTAAAGATGCCGTAGAAGAAATATGTAATTAGGGCTCCGGCTACGGATGTAAGTGCCGAAATGAAATTATACGCTAACGCCCTTCTTTTTTTAAGCCCCGCATACATGAGCACACCGAAGTCACCTATCTCCTGAGGTATCTCATGTAATATTGTAGCTATTGTTGTCGCTAAACCAAGCGATGCGCTTGCTAAAAAACTTGCCGCTATAATCATCCCATCAACAAAATTATGTATACCATCGCCTACCAAATTTAAATATGCGAACATATGCACTGGACACTTGCCATCGTGGCAGTGGCGCCAATAAAGAAACTTCTCTATAAAAAAGAAGATTACGATTCCAGCTATAACGGATTGAAAGACTACATCAGAACATAGTCTCTCAATTGAACTTGGAATTAAATGTAGGAAGGCGCCGCCAAGCAAGCTTCCAGAAGCGAAGCTAACGAGAATCATGAGAATCTTCCCTAAGATAGCATCGTTAAAGCCAAGGAACAACACGCCGACAAATGATATTAAACTCACGATAGCTACAGACAATAATATTATTGCAATCATGCTAACCTATTTTAAGTAGAGCTGAACTCTCATAAATTTATTCCTACCGTCATTGAAGATGATTTTATGCGATAATACTTTATATACGCGAAGCGGAAAATTTAAAAGGTATTTCAACCCCTTTTCAATTTAAATTAAGCAATCCTAATGTTGGATGATCTTTAATTAAGAGAAAACCGTGAGGTCTATATGTAATGAAAATTTTAGAGAAAGATTACAAACATGGGAAGGTCACCGTTATCCCAGAGTTTTTAGATGATTTCTGGCTCCTCTACAATATAATTCAGAGGGGTGATATAGCGTACGCTAGGACAACCCGTGAGGTTCGCTTAAGTGAGCGATATGAAAGACCTGAAAAAGGCAGGCGTATATCGCTCATTTTAGGCTTAAAGGTTGAGAAGGTTTTATGGGATAGAAGCCTTAACCGCCTTAGAATTCATGGAATAGTTTGCGATGCGCCGGAAGATATTGGAGCCATAGGATCCCATCATACGTTAAATTTAACCCTAAATACTCCACTCACGATTATAAAGGAACGCTGGTTAAATTATCATGTTGAGCAGTTGGAGCGCGCCTCCTCCAGGAGAACCACGCCGATAATAATTATGTCAATAGACGATGAAGGATACTGTATTGCTATTCTGAGAGGCTTTGGCATAGATATTGTGGCTGAGGAGCAAATAAGCCTACCTGGAAAATATATGGAGGGTGAACGTTTAAAGACGCTTAATGACATGTTTAAGTCAGCCTTAAAAGCTCTAGGGAACCTAGTTGATTCAATAGGGGGCTCCATAATTATTGTTGGATTAGGTTTCATTAAAGATGAATTTCTAAGGTTTATGGGGGAAAACGCGTCAGACCTCTATGGGAAAGTTATTGACGTGAAGAGCGTGAATAGTACTGGAAAAGCCGGAATATACGAGGCTATCCGCTCAGGCGTGCTAACTAAAGCCCTTAGGCGCGCCAGAATAATTGAAGAAACATCGGTTGTTGAAGAGTTTCTTAAGCGCTTAGGTATGGGAAGGGGTGATGCTGTCTACGGCTTAAGTGAGGTTGAGAGAGCTAGTATTTTGGGCGCTGTTGAGGAGATATTTATAACCGATGAGAAACTTAGAGAATCATCCGAGGAGGAAATGGTCTCCCTAGAGAACCTCATACGTAATGTTAAATCCAAAAATGGAAGGGTTAGAATAATCAGCGTTGAACACGAGGCTGGGGCGAAATTAAAGTCGCTTGGTGGAGTAGCCGCTTTGTTACGCTTCCCAATAAGTTAGTGGAGCCTTCAACCGCATGCCTTAATCTTTTCAGTTATAGACTTCTCAGCGAATAAAAATATCTCCCTAAGTTTTTCCTCATTCTTAGCTTCAACTGACAGTCTTATCAAAGGTTGAGTGTTTGATGGCCTTATAAGAAACCATCCATCCTCCGCAATAACTTTTACTCCATCAATAGTTATAGTTTCATATCCAAGAGCCTTAAATTCCTCAGTTAATTCTTCGACGACCTTAAATTTCCTCTCGTCTGGGCAATCATAGCTTTTCACTGGTATCTGCGGGTATCTTGGTATGGAATCAATTATCTCAGAAAGCCTCCTCCCATCCTCAGCTATGGCCTCAGCCATCTTAAGGCTTGCGTATATTGCATCATCAAAGTTATATATGTCCCTAAAGTAGAAGTGGCCGCTTGTCTCACCGCCTAAAACAGCATTCTCTTTTATCATTTTCTCATAAATGTATGTGTGTCCAACGCGGCTTAAGATTGGCCTTCCACCAAAAGCCTTTATGGTTTCCTCAACCACCATTGAGCAGCTAACCTCATAAACAACAGCCGCACCCCTATTCTTCCTTAAATAATGTCTGGATAGGATTACAAGAACTAAATTGCCTGGAACCACGCGGCCTTGATCATCAACGAATACGGCTCTATCCCCATCCCCATCAAAGCCGACGCCAAAATTTGCTCTATTCTCAATAACGGCTTTTTTGAGTTCCTCAAGAGTTCTCTCATCTGGTTCCGGCGGATGTTTTGAGAATGCCCCGTCTGGCTCACCATATATAACATAGGCATCTATATTGGCTTTTTTAAAGATATCTGGCACAAGTATAGTGCATGATCCCCCACCAGGATCAGCCACTATCTTAAAATCTCTGCCAATATTTATTTTCTTAGAGACATATTCCTCATAGTCTCTAATAGCGTTAGAGTTAACCTTAGCTCTTCCTTGCTTCGCCCCCTTAAATAGACCCTTGAGTGTTATATCTCTGAGAAACTCCATGCCCATGCCCATACATACAAACCCTTTATCAAGCAATATCTTGAACCCATTCCATTCCGGCGGGTTATGTGATGCTGAAACCATAACCCCGCCGTTCACGCCGTAGTGTTTTGTGGTGAAATAGAGTAATGGCGTTGTCACAGTGCCTATATCTTCAACATTTAGTCCTCCTGAAATCATGCCGCTTATAAGCGCGTCACTTAGGGGCTTACTACTTAACCTTACATCCCTACCAACAACAAAGTTTTTGCCTTCACCATCAACGTAAGTTGCTATAGCCTTCCCTATTAATTTAGCTATGTCCTCATTTATATCCAAACCATAAATGCCGCGTATATCATAAGCCCTAAAAATATTCGCTGAGACCATTCTACGCCATCCTCTAGGGATAAGGAGAACCTAAAATATTAAGTTTCTGTAGCACAATTAATATGACATACGGTGTCCCTTTTGGAGGAGATTGAGGAAATAATAGCCTTTGGACATAAACTAGTAAAGTCGACGCATAAATCGACGTTCGAAGTTACTAGGGAGGAGCATTTAACTGAGAGGGGCGATTGCATAATAGCTGTTAAAGCCAATAAGGCTGCAAGGGATTTAAGTTGGAGCTTTAAGGAGATTGCGAGAAAAACTGGTGCGAAAATAACAGTAATTATTGAGGCAGGTGATGTAAGGGAGGTTGTTAGGGCTTTAGGAAACCCAAACCTAACTTTTACGCATCCCACAGATATTGTTGTTAGAAGGAGCAGCTATATTTGCAGTAGAACAATAGCGATTAGAGCCGATAAGGCTGCATGCGATTTCTCTAGGAGACTCATTGAAAAGCTTAGAAATCCGGAGGAGAAAGTTAAAATAACATTGATCGCCAAGGCTTAAGGAGCGGCTAACCCTACTTAAGTATTTTCTCTATTTCGTTTGGACTGTAAAATCTGATGCCATATGAGAGAGCCCTTCTCTTAGCCTTCTCAGATATGTTATTTGAGACTAATATTGGGACAACGGTTATTCCCATCTTTTCTTCAAGAAGATGCCTGATGTACTCATCAAAGTCTCTCTTAGTCTGCGTGATAGCTTTAGGTCCAGCTGGATTAGATAAATCCTTAACTTGAATAACTAGGACTAGCCCTCCCCTTCGAAGAATTAGATCTTGAATCCTACTTCCATGTCTCTTCCTAAGCTCAACATGCCAGCCATACCTTTTAGCGACCTCAGCAACATGCTCTTCAAGACCCAAAATATCCTTCGCTCCTCAGCGTCACCATATTGATTAATCTAGGCATATTAATATTATCTCTAGATAGAACCATCTCTCCACATAAAAGATTTATCATGAAGAAGGGCGTGTCCAACTATTATTTTTAGTTGTTTGTTTATTTCTTTTTTATGCTTTGTAGGTGGGATGTTAGGGTTTATGATGTTGGGCTTTTGATGGCTATTCTAGACTATGTTTTGGACCTTATGGACCTTGACTCAGAGTTTTGTGGGAGGAGGCCTGGGAGGTCTAGGAGGCTGTATGTG
>Ga0185307_1000807_pt1 | contig 18609 bp, 20 predicted proteins | sample LHCtaG_FD_128010 | JGI IMG/M metagenome (GOLD analysis project Ga0185307, IMG submission 128010) | Hot spring microbial communities from Little Hot Creek, USA to study Microbial Dark Matter (Phase II) - LHC4sed_matched (SPADES... | ecosystem: Environmental > Aquatic > Thermal springs > Hot... | reverse complement strand
TACAGTATCCGCGTAAATCACCTTAAAACAATATCTCTAGGCTCTCCCATAACACATTTGAGAAAATTAAACAAGAAGTAAGTATTAGTACACGTCTAAGCTACTCTAGTGAAGAGAATTGTCATAGTTATTGAGAAGGCTAGTGTTAATGGAAAACTAAGTATCCACGTGGTGAGTATTCTCAGTATTGTCTTATAGCTTACATAGCCTCGACCCCTTGAAAGCCCTACTCCTATAACAGCTCCCGTGATAGCTAGTGTTGTTGAGGAGGGTAGACCTAGTCTAGTTACTAATAGTATTGTTAATGCTGAGCTTAACTGAGCTGTAAAGCCTGATTCAGGTGTTAGAGGTGTTATTTTTTCACCTAGAGTTCCTAGTACTCTATAACCCCAGCTAAGTATACCAAGCGCTATTGTAAATCCTGAGACTAGTAGCATTATTCTTGAAACCCCTGTAACTACTGAGCCTTCACTACCAATGATCTCTTCGACTAGTAGTTGTAGTAGACCCGCTGAAACTCCTACATCATGAGCACCATGACTAAAAGCTGCAAGTGAAGATGTAACTAATAAGAGGTGATTATAGAGTAGATGTTTTGCCTCGTAGTAGTCTCTACGAGTAATTCCCTCTAAAATCACAGTGTAGGGTATTACGAGTAAGAGAGGTGTTAAGAGCGAGTAGTAGAGGAGGCCATGTATTTCACTACTAATACCACCTATAACTAGTAGGAGTGTTATAACTATACAAGTGTAGAGTAGAGTTGAGAAGAGTACTAGTAAGTTACGTGTATTCTTAGTGTGTGAAGTTAGTTTTGAGAGCACTCTGTGAGATAGTAGTGAGAGGAGTACTGCTACTAGTAGTGTAATAGGCCATGATGAAATAATTACAAGTAGTCTCCACCAAGAGATCTCATTAACACCTAGAGCTATTAGTCCAAACCCAGTAATACCGCCAACTACAGCTTGTGTTATACTGAGAGGTACACGTATAAGTGTAGCAATAAACATCCAGAGTACAGCTGAAAACGCTACTATAATTACACCAGCTACTAGTATATCTCCGCTGAGTTCACGTAGGTCTATAATACCCCTCATAATAGTCGTAGAGATATAGTGTCCAAGTAATACTGCACCAGTAATTTCAAAAATAAAAGCTAATAAGAGAGCTCTCTTTACACTAATACTCCTGGCTCCCACAGCAACTCCAATAACATTACCAGCATTATTAGCTCCATTAATCCAAGCTAAAAACAACACTAACACTACACCAGCATATAGCAGTATAGATAAAGTCAATTCAAATACACCTATAGAGACTATATAGCTATATGTCAGGTATACAAGTATTTATATACAAGGGGTTTTAAATACTAAATAAACATTAAAATAAAAATAACTAAGACAACTAAACTTCCAACTTTCCATGCTCTCACAAAATTAAAAATATAGATACCTAGTAGTCACTTCTACTACACTTAGTTAAGCTAGAATAGAAGTACTTTTGATTTAAACACAGGTAAATCCTCAAGCTACTTTTTAAGTTACGTGAAAAGAATTCTTACTATGTAGTAGTCACATTAACTCTCTACTTGAGTAGAACTGCTATTATTATAGTTATCCACATTGATATTTGTACTCCTAAAAGCCAGTAAAACCTGTAGTTCAGGTCTCTTCTTAAATCTCTAATTTCACTTTCAAGATGATTTAATCTCTCATTCAACTGCCCAAGAACATCCTTAAATCTCTTATCCATCTGCTCAAGAATACCCTCAATTCTCGCAACACGCTCTTCTAAACCGCTTCTTATCATACACGCCTACCACATATACATATAAATAATAGGAGTTAATATAGAACTATAACAAAGACTATAACAAAAAGTTCTATTGAAAAGCTCAGCGTTATTTATAGCTGACCTCCTCCCCGCCCTAAAAGGCGAGGCTTTCAGGTTGTAACTATGATTAGTAAGAATATACTTACAGTTCTACTTATAGATGGTTTCTCACAAGTACGCTATTTAGTTACTTAGAGTTTAATTATTATGAAAACTAAGCAGTGTCTCGATGCGAGTTACTATTAAAACTCAGATTTAAAACTTTATAAGTGAGATTTATCTATGTGTGTTCTTAGCATAAGAGGCTATCTTTGTGCCCTTTACTACATATCACCTCGCTTCTGGACTACTGGTTGGATTTTTCCTCAGAAAGAGAATAGACTGGTTAACTCTCATAGTAACTACAACACTACTTGTAGATGTTGAGCCTATACTAGTATTTATGGGTTTACTCAGAGATTACCCTGTACACGGATATCTCCACACATACTTAGCTTCGATATCAATGGGGGTGATCTCGGGTTTTGCTTTATACTTAGCTAGAGGCCTGCTGAGTCCTCTTAATAGAATATTTCATCTTAGCGAGAGAACCTATGGCTTAATAAGCTATATTAGTGGCGGAGTACTAGGCTGGTTCTTACACGTCTTAATGGATACGCCACTATATATTGACATAAAACCACTTTACCCGTTAACAGTAAATCCGCTATATAGTCCTCTTAATGTAAGAGTACTAGAAATTCTCTATGATATAATACTAATATGTGGTTTTATGACCTACGCAATACACTTCTACAAGTCAATTAGGTGTGAAAGTGCTTCTAGCCTCCTCAGAGCTGGATCACTACTAATACTCGGAGGTTTCATAATTAATCTCCATGGATTTAACATTGAGCCGAGAACTTATAGTGAGTGACTTGTAACAGTAAGTTCTATACTAGTACTAATGGGTGTTCACTTGTCTTTAAAGTGTTTACTTGAACTGAGAACTATTAGTTATAGTAGAGCCGTGCTCATACTAGTTCTAATAGCTGGAACTATACTGACTTTACAAGTAATTCCGAGAATAGCGCCTATGAGAATAAACTACTTGCTAGTAGCATGGCCACGACTACTAGTAGTCACATTACTAATTAGAAAGCCGCTAAACAACTTTAAATTCAAAGTATTCAGACTATCAATAGGAAACATGTTGGTAATTAGCACAGCACTAATGATAGTAATTGTTGGAGTACCTCTACTTCTACTATTACTCTTAGCTGTAACTATAGGAGGGGGTTATAATCACACAAAACTCTAAATCTAAATAAAACTCTAAATCAGGGATATCATAGGCTTAATGACAAAAAGATCAACTGGTATTTTTAATACAGAGAACCCCAATAGTTCGGGCTATAAAGCAGAAGAGCAGTGTTTTCAGGCCACTTTGATATCCTAATGTCGATAATAACACTCATGATATCCTCCCACGTCTACGATCTGTAAATATAGCTTAATAAATTATAGATGATCTGTAGTTATAACTCACTTAAAACTTAATGCGGCATATGTCTGTAAATCAGTATTGCTATTATAATAGATGTTGTGCTCTAAGCTACTATTCCGAGTACTCCTAGTCCTAGTGGTAATTCGCGCTGCTCTACTGGTAGCCTAGTAGCTACTAGCGTTAGAGACCACAGAGCATTAAGTGCTCCGTGTAGACTACAGGCTGGTAAAATACTCTTCACTCTACTAGCAACTATTAGGTGTGGATATGTGAGTGTAATTGTAAGTGCTGTGAATAATAGCACTCCGAGTATCCTGTTATATGTATAGTTATAGCCGAGTAGTAGTATTGCCATAGCGTGCCATAAACCCCAACACACACCAATTACAAGTGTACTTGTTAAAGTGTGTTTTGAGCTTAGGAGCCCGTATAGATATTCCCTCCATCCGATCTCCTCACCCATTGTTGCAATAGTATTTATTGTAATAGCTACAATGTACGCTTGGATTATTTGAACAATAGCTATTAGTTTCGCTAAGTCTTCTACGTGAATAATTTGACTAAAACAGCTTTCTCTAATATGTCGGTGAGTAGTTCAATATACGCTTCAAAGTCAAATAATCTGAGAGGATATGCTATTAAGACATGTACTCCTAGTGCTAGATAGACTATGAGTGGTGAAATTAAATAATATGCCAGTGTTCTCTTAGATAAGCCAAATATACTTTTAAACCACTCTTTAACACCAACTCTACGTAGATGTAAGCAAATAACAGTTGCTAGTGTAATACTCCACATTCTCGCAAGACCCCAGATTATAGCTATAGCACTAACAGTAATTGTTGATAACTGCGTAGTGAAACCATACATATAGGCGATACAATCTATTAATAGTGCTATAAGATATGCGGTGATAGCTAAAATCCTTATAGACTTATTCACGATCTCAGTCTGCTACGATACATTTTACTAGGCTACCTCTAATATAAAATTAAATAGAAATAAAATCCAGAGCAACTTCCTGTTCACTAATCAAATAAATACGTGCAGAATACATTTAAATAAAGACTAGGTAAAAGCAGTAGTATTACTTAATATAGTTTATGAGCGTCCCTATATACTCTATTTCTGCCTCTATGGTATCGCCTGGCTGTAATCCTTCAGGAGGACCGGCTGGAGGGCTTCCAAGAGACACTACGTCTCCTGGTTCTAGAGTCATTATTTCACTTAGAAATTCAAGTATTTCACCTATTTTAAACGTCATATTTCTCGTATTTGACTCTCCTTCTACTACACCATTTCTCCTCCTCAAAATCCTCAAATTATGTGGATCAACACTATCTCTCACAAACTCATCTACAGTTACAATCCACGGACCCATGGGTGAAAATGTGTCAAACGCTTTTGCTCTTTGCTGATACAAAACATAGCCTGGTTGAATCATCTCAATATCGTGTGCTGTAATATCGCTAAAAATAGTAAAACCAAATATGTAGTCTAGCGCTTTATTCTTATCAATAAATTTAGCTCTTTTCCCTATAATTAATGCCAATTCATACTCGTGAAATACTATACGAGACGCTGTACCTGGCCATCGCCCTCCACGTGGTATAACTATGTAGTCCTTGTGTCCTATTAGAGTACTCGTTGGTTTAAAGAAGAATAATGGTACTTCGGGTTTAGGATATTTAAGCATTAATCTGTACTCTTCGTAGTTTTGCCCTATTCCAATAATTTTACCGGGATCAAAAATTGGGGGAAGGAATTTTACTTCATTAAGACTTCGTATTAATCCTAGAGTCTTAAGCTCCTCGAGTGTTAAAGACGAGTATTTCTTTAACCCGCTGTTAATTAGTGCTTCTATAAACTTTAATCTCTCTAACATTCTCCTACTACTAGGGGAGAAAATTGTACTCGCAAGTTCTGAAGCATTATCTGATGATATGTCATACTCGTTTATTAACTCTAGTATTATTAGTTTTTCAAGATCTATAATGTACTCTCTTGAAAAAAGAACACCATATCTTGATTTTGTATCACCATGTAATTTATACGTTAAAAACGCATGTTTTCACCCTTACATGATATTTTTCAGCGTGTTTAGATCATATAGTCTAATACGCTCAGGTTTTAGTTGTAAGTATATAACGTCATCTCTCTCTATTCTAAATATCTTATCAGCTATAGCACGTATAGAGATGCCATTCATATTTACTGTAACTAGCTGGTTCCTACCCATATACTGAGACATAACCACTTTACCCTTAAAAGATCCTGGTTGCTCAGATTTGAATATGGAAATATCTATTGGTCTAATTGAGGCGTAAACCTCCTTACCCTCATAGTTCTTGGAGATTCTGGTGGGAATTTTTATTTTCAAATGATCAAGAGATAGTATTGCGCTTTCTTCTAATACTTCTTCAATTCTTACTTTGAGTACATTTAATGCTGGTATAGAAATATATTCGTCAACTTCTAAATCTAGTGGTTTATTGAGTAGCTCACTAGGCTTAGATAACTGTTTTTGAACACCATGAAGTAGAACTACAACCTTGTCACCTATAGACATAGCCTCTAGTGGATCGTGTGTTGCGTGAATAACTGTTACACGTAGTCTCCTCTGAAGATCCTTTAACCAAGTGATCATTTCCTCTCTAATTTTAGCGTCTAGAGCCTTTAACGGCTCATCTAAGAGTAAGATCTGTGGAGATGTGACTAAGGCTCTAGCTAAGGCAACTCTTTGATACTCGCCTCCACTATATGTATGCGGCTTTCTATCTAGAATATGCCTTATACCGAGTAGATCTGCTATATCATATACTCTCTTTCTTATCTCCTCTACTGGCAGCTTTTTTAATCTGAGAGGAAACTCTATGTTCTCGTAACCCGTCCTATCTGGGTAAATAGGTGGCACCTCGAAAACCATTGAGAAATTCCTCTCATATGGCGGTGTATTTGTAATGTCACGACCCTCTAGCAGTATTCTACCACTAGTTGGTGTGAGGAGACCAGCGATGATCTTTAAGAGCGTGGTTTTACCAGCACCTGGGGGACCAGCTACTGCTAGTATTTCACCTCTATTAACCTCGAAATTTATGTCATGAAGGACTGTTTTATCACCATACTTCTTACACACGTGTTCAACAATTAGAAAGGTCATTACACACCAGCCCTTAACAACTTGAGTCCAGTTTCTTTATCAAAAATATGTAATCTTAACGGATTAACTTGTATACTTGTTACATCACCAATTCCTATTAAAGCATATAAATCTACAAATACTCGTACACTACACTTATCACTTACCCTTACATGTATGATTTTTCTATCTCCAGCGATCTCAGTATGTTGAACAACACCTTTAATCAAACCCTCTGGAGATATAAAGGCATCTTCTGGTCTAAAACCAATAATCACTTTTTTACCATCTAGTTGATTGTAAGGCCTGGTATCAATACCTCTCATGAGATCTATTTTCATGTCGCTCTCCAAGATCAATTTATCTTCAACTACTCTTAAGACTCCCTCAAGGAAATTCATGGTTGGAGATCCAATAAATGAAGCTACAAACAAGTTAATGGGGTTATCGTAGATTTCTTGTGGCGTACCTACTTGTATGAGTTTTCCTTCGCGCATCACAGCTATTCTATCTGATAACATTAATGCCTCCAGCTGATCGTGTGTAACAAATACCATTGTTACTCCTAGATCTCTTTGCATTTTTCGCAGCTCTCTTCTCATTCTCTCCCTGATCTTAGCGTCAACTAGGGTTAATGGCTCGTCGAGAAGCAGGAGCTTAGGTTCTACTACAATACACCTCGCTATTGCTGTTCTCTGTTGCTCACTAAGACCTATTTTTCCAGCTTTCTGCCATAAGAGTTTCTGTAAGTCGAGGAGCTCTGCTACTTCTCTCACTTTTTTATCTATATCTAATTTAGAGATTTTTCTTGCTTTTAATCCAAATGCTATGTTATCATAAACACTCATATGTGGAAACACAGCATATTCCTGAAACACTAAGCACACATTCCTATCCCTTGGGGGGAGGTCAGTAACGTCAACATTGTCGATATACACTCTACCCCTATCGGGGTGCTCAAGGCCGGCAATAACACGGAGAGTTGTTGTTTTACCACAACCACTAGGACCTAGTAGTGTAAATAACTCTCCTTCATATACTTCAAATGATACATCATTAACAGCTATGGTTTTACCAAATGTCTTAACTATATTCTCAACTCTTAATACTACTCTACTCATGCTCTCACCAAGCCAAATGTAAATCCTGTAACTAAGTGTTTCTGAATCATATACCCTATAATTACCGGGATAATTGACCCTAGTAAAGCTATTGCTGCTTGTGTACCCCATAGAGCACCTACAGCTGTTACGTATTTACTTATTTGAACAGGTAGTGTAACGGCATGTACATTTGTTAATACTAGTGCAAATAGTAGTTCAGTCCACGCCATTAAGAAAATAAAGAGCCCTGATACTACTAGGCCTGGTCTAGCAATTGGCAATACGACTTTAAACAAAACCTCTATAGGCTTTGCGCCTTCCATTAGTGCCGCCTCTTCCCACTCAACTGGTATAGCATCTATGAAACCCTTCATAATCCATATAGCATATGTAATTGTTGTAGCAGAGTATAAGAGTATTAAACCAGCAATATTATCAAAGAGGCCAAGTGTTGTAAAGTAAACCATTATTGGCGTTAGGAACGTGGCTGGCGGGAGCATTCTTGTTAGTAGTGTAAAGAACAGCGTGAATGGGCCTGGTGTGTTATATCGGCTTGCACCATAAGCTGTAAAGAATCCTATAATAATAGCAATAAGCGTAGCTATAATAGATACTATCAAGCTCCTCGTTAACGGTCCTGTTACAGGTTCTATAATCGCCGTGTATGCTATAAATATCTGTAATGCTTGTGGTGTAAATAGCATTCTGTAATTGTCTAGTGTAGGCTTCTGTGGGAGAAGATGAGGTGTTCTCCACTCACCGTATGGTTTAAAAGATAGTGATATCATCCACAATACTGGGGTCAAGGTCCACAATATAAATACTACTATAAGACATGCAATTATAATTTTAGGTAGGATAGATAGTTTCATTACACCTCACCTCTTCTCAATAAAGAAGTATATTGCTACACGAGAAATAATCATAATTGCAAGTAGTACTATTATCGATACTGCGGCTGCATAAGATATATCTTGGTATAATATTGCAAGTCTATATATGTATAGTGATATTGACTCTGTAGCTATACCCGGCCCTCCACCAGTCATTACGTATACGTAGTCAAACACTTTCAGAGCTTCAAGCGATCTCAATACTAATGCTATGAGAATTAATGGTTTTATTAGTGGTAATCTTATAGTCCAAAAAATCCTCCACTTACTCGCACCTAATATTTCAGCTGCTTCTACTAGTCTCTTAGGTACAGCTGATAAGCCAGAATACAGTATTAAAAACATGAATGGGGTCCACTGCCATACATCAGCAATAATTATCGTTACTAGGGCTAAACTAGGATCTAGGAACCAATATATGTTTAGGGCTCTTTCCCCCATAATGTAGTATAAGAAAATGTTATTTACTGGCCCATATGGCTGAAAGAATAGGTAAAATACTGTAGCAACAACTACAGGGGGCAGCATTAGTGGATAGATCAAGAGTGCTATGAGGTATTTCTTGCCTTTAAACTCACCTTGAAGCATATATGCTATTGCTAAACCAAGCATAAATTCTAATGGCACAACAATCGAGACGAAGAGTGCTGTTCTTGAAAGTGCACTAACAAACCTTGAATCAGAAAATGCTCTTTGAAAATTACTAATAGCTGCAAATGGCGCTTCCCACCAATTAATTCCCATTAGAGGTGACCACTTTGCAAATGCTAAGTAAATCATGATTGCAAATGGTACTATGAGAACTCCGTTTAGGAGTATATTTAGAGGCAATGTTGCGAGTATTTTAACAGATCTAGGCGACTTTTCCGGCATTAATCACACCATTATATTCTTGAGTGGTAGATAAGAATAAAGTGGTAAAAAATAAAAAAATAAAACAAGTTTTATAGAATATAGAAAGGAGATTACTTCATATATCCTTTAGCTTTCCAAGCTTTCTTTACGTCTTCAGGGAATAGTTGTGCTAGTGCTCTCCAAGCTTCGAGTTGTGCATCAACTCCATACTTCTTTGTTATAGAGTCCCAGTCACTTGCAACATTACTCAATGCTGTCTCAGGGTCTAGAGTTCCAGCGAGTACAGCGTTTACCGCTGTAGTTAGTTTTGAAGTGTATTCAGGACCTCCTCTTATTATGAAGTCGGGATATGATATTTTAATTGACTCTGAATAGGCTTCTACGAACTCTCTGCCATAGCCCTCTATAGACTTGGCCTTATACTCTGGATCGGTGAACCAGCATTCTCTGAATAAGTCTAAGATCACTCCAGCTAAGATTACTTCGAGCCCGGTATCTGGAGCAGTCATGAACTGTAAGAAGAGATATGATGCTTCTGGATATTTACTGTAGTTACTTACTATTCCAACCCAGTTTACTGGGTTCGGCGCTGCTCTTATAAGTGTCTTTTTCCCAGCAATCTCTAATTCAACACCAGGCATTAAAGCTGTACCTGTAACTTCCCGTACTACGGAGTCTGGTGAAGATATAGCCATCTTTGTTAGAGACGGCCATGCAGCAGTTAATACACTCTCTCCGTGTATGTATTTATCATATAAGTCAGCCCAAGCTGCTGATATTGCCTCAGGCGGCATGTATGGTTTTAGCTTCAATAATATGTCAAATGCATACCTGCCTTCTGGAGAATCTACTTTGGGATCCATCGTGTTTAGATCAAAAAGTATTCCACCTGCTTCTAGGAATATATTAGTCCACGTGATGTACGCTGCAAATGCCGGCTCAGCATAGAAGTAGGCTCCCCACACTCTACCTCCTCTAGGTGAAGTAAGTTTCTTCTCTGTAAAGAACTCTGCAATGTCTATAACTTGCTCCCACGTGTCGGGTATTTTGAGATCGTATCCGTAAGAGCCCTTAAATTCATCCTTATATCTAGGGTCATTTAACAGGTCTTTACGATATGTTAAGGTAAAGACATCTGAGTCTAGGGCTAATGCATATCGTCTACCTTTATAGAGTGTTGTGTATGAGCCAAGTGGTTCAATAGGTGCACAGGGACCTACATATTCAGGGTCGTGTTTAGTGAAATATTCAGTAATGTCTTTAGCTAATCCAGCCTCTACTAGGTCTCCTAGCCAAGTACTAAAGATAGTTATAATATCATAAGCTCCAGTTTTAGTAACTGCCTCACTCATAGCTTTAGTATATACGTCTGGCTCAGTACCCATAGTAACGAGCTCGACTTTAATTTCTGGGACATATTTATTCCAAAGCTCAATAGCTTTCTCGAGCTGCGCCTTAGATCCCGCTACGTGTAAAATTCGGAGTGTAGCACCCTTAGGCACTATGCCTTTTTCAACTAGGTCTTTAGCTCCCTGCACAGCTCTAGCTGCAACACCGCTTAAACCGGGAATTGTAGGTGGTGTAGTGACTGGTACAGTGACTGTTTTTGTAACAGTTTCTGTAATAGTCCTCTCTATTACCTCGGCTGGCTTTGTCAAGTAACCTAACGCGTATCCAACACCGAGTGCAATAACTGTAGAACCTATAGTTACTAAGAATTTTCTCCTCTCAGGATCGAAAGTTTCTTTTTTCTTTTCAGGCTCGGGGCTCAATGATACTCCCCTAGGTGTGTATGAATTAAGGTATATATAAGGTCATATTATAACAAAGTTCTATTATTTTCTAAATCTCTCTCATCCACGACAACAACTAGTTCTTTTGATACGCCTCTTTAACAGCTGTATTATGATCTCGAAAAATAAGATCACAGGTAATGCAAGTATTGCACTGCCAAAACTACCTCCATCAGGTGTTATAATTGCCGCTATTATATATATTCCAATATAAAGCGGAAATCTATATTTTACAAGCGGCTCTATAGGTATTAATCCAACTCTAACTAATACATATATTATAAGGGGGGTAGTCATAAAAAGCCCAGAGAATATTGTTGTAGTAACAACAAAACTCACAAAGTCCATATATGTGACTATTGGCTGTACATTAAACCACATCATAACAATTACAAATGCCCTCAAAATAATAGGGACTAAGATGGTAAAGCCAAATACGCAGCCTCCAATAAAACATCCAATTAAAGGCAAAAAAGTCCTTCTCAAAAATACTCTCTCATACTCATAAAGACCAGGCTCAATAAACTTCCATATCTCTAAGATTAAGTGTGGAATTGAAATTAGAAACGAGAGAATAAAAGCAGATAAAAACCATAGTTCAAAACCCATACTCAGGTCTTTTGCAATAAAAATCAAGTGAACACTACTTGTTAGAGGAGAATTTAACACGTAATTAGCCATAGTGTTTACTATATAAACACTTAGTGGTATATAAGACCCTTCTAAAAAACTCTCCATATTAAATACACTTGCAGGAAAACTCATAAGTAATATTAAAAGTACAAACCAAGATATAAAAACCCTCTTTAATCTACGTATAAGCTCGTCAATGTGGCGTTTAAAATCTCTAAGAAGACTCATACTAGACATAAAAACTCCACTTAATTATGTTTGCTTAGTAACGAGATTTTAAGAAAATCTCTATTTTTTCAGCTCTTTAAGTTTCTCTTCGATTTCGCTCAAGATCTCATCTGTAGTCTTACCCTCTGTTTTAATACCGAGTTTTCTTGCTAAATCAAGAATTTTATCTTCGCTTGAAGGTTTTTCTGTAGACTCTTTTACATCTTCACGTACAGCTTTCTCATATTCTCTGCGTGCTCGACCTAGAGCTCTAGCTAACTCTGGTATTTTAGATGGACCAAATATTAATAATGCTATGAGTAATATTATGATAACTATCCACTCAGCAACCGAGATCAATTCAACCACCTATTTATAGTTCAGAAAAACCCTTTTAATAATGTATGCCCTAGATCTTTAGATTAAATACTTTCTTAGCATTCAAGTATAATATTTTCTCTCTTAAATCATCTGGCACTCTTAATCCATCTAATTTAGCATATTCAACAGGGATATTCTCAATTAAATCTGTTCCAAATAAGACCTTATCAGGTACAGTCTTTATAAACAAATCTAAGTCATATACATGAGTCCAAGAGACCTCTAAATACACGTTCTCATATTTCTTAGCAAGCAATAAAGCAGTATTAGCATAAATACCGAAACCTGCATGTGCCAGGATTATTTTAACATCAGGGTATTCCTCAGCCCTCGAAGCGACTAACGCAGGGTCTGAGAAAGGGCCTGGACCTGTATGGATCATTACGGGAACCTTGTACTTCTTAACTATATCAAATATTAGTGTTGCCCTAGGATTTACCGGAGATATTGAGTGACCGGCTGTGTGTATTTTTACTCCAACAAACCCTAATTCTCCAAGTGTTCTTTCTAATTCCCTGCGTACAAATTCCTCCTCGAGAAATGGGTTAATACTAGCTAATCCTAGTACTCTACCTTGGTGTTTCTTCCCTAATTTAAAAATCTCATTATGTGTAGTAATAGGATCTGGGCAACCTGGAAAGGGTTGAACAATTACTGCTGTAACCTTGTAATTCTCAATATATTTCTCTAACTCTTCTTCTGATATCTTAAGGCCGAATATTCTACACTCACCAAGATGCATGTGAGTATCTATAATTTTCAAATTATCACCTCATAAATTAAACTACTACTAGCGAATTATATCCAGATATTAAAACAAGTTCTATGATTAAATTATAGGAGATACTTCAGAATAAGTAAACTAAGGTGTAAAACATGGTCAGAGGAAAAGTAGCCTTATTCACTGAGCCTAAGAAACCGCTCGAGATCAGAGAAATAGACTTCCCAGATCCAGCATTTGACGAGGTGTTATTAAAGGTCAAGGCTGTGGGAGTATGTCACACAGATCTTGCAACAATTGATGGAGAATTCCCGCCACCACCATTAATGCCAACAGCTTTAGGACACGAGATAGCCGGAGAAGTATATAAGATTGGATCAGGCGTTAAAGGGATAAAACCCGGAGATAGGGTTGTCTTATCGTGGTTATGGTATACTTGTGGTAAATGTCGATATTGTGTGAGAGGAAATGAACAACTCTGTGAGAATCTTATTGAGACAGGTAGACATGTTTATGGCGGATATGCAGAATACGTGTTAGCTAAGGCGTCTCACGTCTTACCCATACCTGAAAATGTCCTATGGGAGCATGCACCATTATCTACAGATGCCATAGCAACACCCTTCAAGGCTCTAAGGTACGCTGGAGCAAAAGAGGGCGATATAGTAGCTGTATGGGGTATTGGTGCATTAGGTTTTCACGCAGTTCAAGTAGCTAAAGCTAAAGGATGTACTGTAATAGCCCTGGGTAGGAGTGAACATAAGCTCAAGAAAGCGCTTGAAGTAGGAGCTGATTACGTAGTTAATACTGCTAAAGAAAACCCCGTTAAAAGAATAATCGAGATCTCTGGTGGAGCAGATATAGCATTACAACTAGTTCCAACAGACGTTTCAACATATGAACAAGCATTCTACTCTTTAAGAAAAGGAGGAATTCTAGTTCTACTCGGTTATCCACCAGGAAATCTGAGTCTCCCAGTTATTGAGTGGGGACTAACAGAGAAAAAGGTAATTGCCTCGCTAGCTTTCACGAGATATGATATCTCAGAGAGTTTAAGGTTGCTAGCTCAAGGTAAAGTAAAACCCATAGTAACTGTATATAGGGGAGGAGTTGAAAAAGTAAACCAAGCTCTTGATGACTTAAGAAAAGGCATAGTTATTGGGAGACCAGTTGTAGTTTACGAGTAATTATTACCTTAAAGTCTCTATTTTCTTTACATAATACTCCTTTAACGCCTCTAAAACCTTCCAATCAGGCTGAGCTTCTATATCACCTCTAACTGTAATTGTTAAGAAACCAGCTAAGTTAGCTATTTTAAGAGCTTCTTCTAAGTTAAGTCCACTGTAAACTCCAGCTATAAATGCAGCGTCAAAAGCATCTCCCGCTCCAATCACATCTTCAATAATAAGTGAAGTAGGAGGTTTAGCAAATAGTGTTCTACCATCTTTAGAATAAAGCGCTGCTCCCTCTTCACCCATTTTTACAACAACGTATTGACTATTTAAATCTAATAGTAGTGAAATAGCTTCATTTATTTCTTTACCAGGGTATAATATATTTAAATCTTCTTTATTTGTAAATATGATCTTAGATCCCTCAATCAGTGGTAGCAATATAGACCTAGCTTTTTCAGGGTTTCGCCATAGCTTTAAACGAATATTTGTGTCAAAAATTAGATCCTTCTTCAAGTTCAATGCTACTTCTCTGATTTTTTTAACCGCCCTTAGACAACTATCACTTAAAGCTGGAGTAATTCCAGTTAAGAAAATAGCCCTCGCTCTATTAACATATTCCTCATCTATATCACTCTCATCTATTCCCGAGGCAGCCGATCCATGCCTATAGTAGAAGACTGTAGACTTCCCTGGAATAGGGTAATGTCTTTGAATAAAATATATTCCAGTAGGCGCGTCTTCAACAAATTTTACGTGCGAAGTGTCTACACCCTCACCACGTAGCACTCTTATAATCATCTCTCCGAACTCATCTCTCCCCAACCTAGTAATTAACCCTGTTTTAAATCCAAGTTTCGCTAATCCTATCATAACATTTGCCTCAGAACCTGCTACATGCACTTCGAAGTATCTTGCATAGCGTAGTGGACCAGGTGTGATGCTATTTAACTGAATCATTACTTCTCCTATTGATATAAAATCAAGAGTCTTCATAATATAACCCACTAGATCTCCTTAATTCCCATTATCCTAAATATTTTATCTAATATATTTCTAACTCTCAATACTTCACGTTCACTAAGTCTTCTTAGTGGAATAAAAGGATCTCCTACATCTATACCTCGCAATTTAAGAGAGGCTTTAACTAATACTACACCTTCTACATTAAATTCTCTTGACAAAGACCTGAACTCGTTAATAAGTGTTTGAATAAACATAGCCCTGCGTAGATCTCCTTTCTCCACGCTCTTTAATAGCTCAATAGCCAGCTCAGGAATAGCGTTACACACTCCACAAATATGGGCATCAGCACCATATAGAAAGGTATCGAGTATTAGTGAATCACTAGCAATACCTATATATAGCTGGTTTAAGAAGTTTGATACTAGTTCAATGAGTCTTTCTATTAAACCACTGGAATCCTTAATTCCAATTACACTAGGCGTTTCTTCTACAATTTGCTTAAGAAACATCGGATTTATATCAACGTATACCTTTCGAGGATTATTATATATAAACAATTGTGCTTCAATCCTCCCTAGTTCATTAAAAAACCTCTTAATTTCTCCTATACCAATATTATAATATAATGGAGGTAAAGACGCTATTTTATCTACTCCAATATCAATGGAGTGTTTAGCCAGTTTTATGCTATCTTCGATACTCAAAGCAGACACATTATTAATAACTAAAAAACCTGAGGGAACATTCTCGAGAACTTTATTTAAAAACAACATTCTCTTCTCTACTGGTAATAGTAATCCCTCACCATAAGTTCCAAGTGTAAAAAAACCTATTACATTATTTTTGAGTTGGAGTTCTATAAGTTTTGATAAAGATTCACCGAGTGACCTCACATCATTAAATGATGGAGTTATAAGAGCAGTTATAATTCCTCTTGGTAATTGAGGCTTAACACGCACTAAAAAACACCATTGAACTCTAAGTATAGTGGGGATTTTAAAGAGACTATTTAACTTGGTTCGTTAATGCACAAGAGCACTAATTATAATTACACCTTAGTTTACATCTAGATCGACTATTTACTTAGAGAGAAATCTTCAACCTTTACCCTTGAGAAGCGATAGTGATTTTCACCGCTATGTTAAATGTTGTGCGTTAAATTCAAGGTTATCATTAAATACAAATGTGTGTTAATGAACTTAGTTCATGCTCATGAACTGAATTACGTCCTCCATGATCTTCTTAAGCGCTTTACGTAGATGAATACAGACTGTTACTTTTGATAAATTAAAAAGTGTTCCGATTTCTCCTTGCCTCATACTACGTGGGTACTCAAAATACCCCATTTCAAAAGCGTTTTTAAGAATCCTCATCTCGGAGGATGTTAATTTATCTGTTAATACACTCATAAAGGAGTTTTTCACTAGTAGATTAATAAGATCTTTTGCTGTATTTATGTAAATAAAATCTACGTTTTCCGGAGTATAGTATTTAGAGACCTGAGATAAGTATGTTTCCATAGCTTCTTTAGGCCCCATAGCAATGTATTCTCTTGAACCACTATTAAATATGTATGGAATAAATATTTGTACATTATTTTCCTCAATTAATTTATAAAACTCACATATACTCTTTAATCCATAGAGAACGTGAAGTCTTCCGATCTTCAGGTATTTAATTTTAATTATCTTTTTCTTCCGTAAATAGTAGTCATTTATTATGAGCTGTTTAACTATTTTGTCAATATCTTTACCATAAGACATTGCCACGACTAAGTAGTGTTCGCTACTTGGTATTTTATATACGTACATTAGTATTTTAGAACTAGTAAGCTCGCTGATCTTTCCGAAGAAACTACTACGTGTATTCTTAACTCGAATATAGTAAATATCTACATCTTTCTCATAAGGTATGTCTACGAGAGAGCCGATCTTAAATCCCCTATATAAAATGTATTATTTCGTCCTCTAATAAATATAACACGGTGAAGAATATGTTTATAGATTTTGTTTAAACGAATAAATAGAGTAATATTTCATCTAAGATATTTAAAAGGTATAGTTTTATATTTTTCTAAATTTAAAAAAAGCTATTCTACCAGAGAATTTGAGCATATTTTGTCTATTGTTTTTATAGTGATGGAGGTATTTGCGAGGTAGCAGGAGGTGTTGGTGGTACTTGTTGACTCTCTGCTCTCTTAATACTCTCTCCTAGTGCTATGTATAGTAAAATCCACGTTATAAAACTTAGTATACTAGTTCCTATTAGCATAAAAGGCCCTACATATGGGATGAACCCTGTGAGTGTTGAGATTAAAACTACTATTAGTAAAATAGCTATAATGAGGTATAGTGTAATTTTTTCAAACTCGTAGAGTTTATAAGCTAGTACTATTAATCCTATATGACCAATAATTACTAGTATTACAGCTACAATAAACCCAACTGAAATACCTATAATTGCTGTGAGAATTCCAATAGTGCTCTCTGTAACTATGGTATATGCTAGCACCCCAAGACCAATAAGTATTACTAGTAGGAGTGTAAGGTAACCCCAGAAGTAGCCAATCCATATTAGTGTTGAAGCAGTAGTAAACTCTCTACTAGCTCTTCCAAGTCTCCTAGCACCAGGAACAAGTCGAGCCCAATAACCAATTAGAGATAGTATTAGAGAAACTAGCAGTGTAATTACAGTTGCAGCTACTAGTGTAAGTACATTAGGAGATTTAAGTATATTATTGAAGAACTCTCTTAAAGAATCCTCCACACGGTAAATATGAATTCTCGGAGTCACAGTGTTACCTCCACTTATAGGTACAACTCTTCCCGGAGTAACTTCAGTTACAACACGCCACTGTACGGGAGTGACCAATGCAACCAGAAGTAAGAATAATAAGCCCGCAGCTACGAGACTTATAATACTAGCAACTAGAATTATGAGTACTCCACTACGTATTTGCTTTAAACCTCTAATATAGAGCTCCCTAGACTCAGTACTCTGGATCCAGCTCAACACACCACACCAACACAATCTACTCGTCTAATGTCTAAATTGAGATAAGAGTATACTTAAATATTTGAACTAAACTAGATAACTCTAAAGTCTAGTTACCACAATACTCTAAAAACATTGTGGTAACACGTACTGAGTAGTTAGTATGGTATTAAGTGTAAAGCACAAGTATTTGTGCTTAGTACTCAGGAATTAAAGCTGAGTAGTGCTCTAAGGAAAACTCCTAACTACTACTCTTAAACTAGTACTCGAGGTCTTTCTAATAGAGCTATACTCTCGAAGCAGTGTCTGGAGATCTCCTATTAGTAACACCCCTTCTCTGATAGCTCCTAGTATTAGTGGGCTATTTCTCCTCAATAATACTTTGAACTCGTCTAATGTTAGTACTACAGGCTCAATACTAGGTGTTTTTGCT
>Ga0185307_1000804_pt1 | contig 18668 bp, 18 predicted proteins | sample LHCtaG_FD_128010 | JGI IMG/M metagenome (GOLD analysis project Ga0185307, IMG submission 128010) | Hot spring microbial communities from Little Hot Creek, USA to study Microbial Dark Matter (Phase II) - LHC4sed_matched (SPADES... | ecosystem: Environmental > Aquatic > Thermal springs > Hot... | reverse complement strand
GAAACATATGGAAAAATAAGAGGGCCCGTCGTCTAGCCTGGTTAGGATGCGGGGTTCGGGTCTATAAATGCGAAAATCCCCGTGACCCGGGGTTCAAATCCCCGCGGGCCCATTTGACGAGAAGATTTATCATGAGTGTTGAAGAGACTAGGAGAATACTAGTTAGCATCTTAGAGAGAGGTGTAGATTATGTTTCTTTGGGCACGCATGAAGGTAGATTTGTTGAGTTAAGAGCTATTTTGACTAATACTACGAGCTCGTGGTCTATGTGGGTTTACGTGGGTAGAGAGCGTGACTATGTCTTAATACCTTATATCTACTGTAGTTGCATGGACTACTTGGTAAGAACCGTTTTCCTAAAGACCAGGTCTTACTGTAAACACCAGTTAGGACTACTAGTAGCCATTAGGAGAGGTTTATTTAAAACGATTGCTGTTACTCTTGAAGAGCTTTATGCTATAGTAGATGAAATTATTGAAAAAAGGTTTTCAGCAACGTTACGTAGAAAGCTATATAAGTAAATTTAAAGCGCAGGTATGACTAGTATAGTCTTGGAGATTATAATGGGGCGTCGTAGAAAGAGGAGAAGAATTATATTAAAACGTGTAGTGAGGATTCCCAAAATATTTCAGTGTCCTAACTGTTCATTCACCTCTCTTTCTATTATTGTGAAGAAAAAAGGTGATCGCGCCCAGGCTATAATATCATGTGGTAACTGCGGACTAGTTGACGACGAGGACTTCGCAGACATACCAGTAGCGTATCAGGCTGTTGATGTTTATGCTAAATTCATAGATCTCTTTGAGCGTAGAGAAGCGCGAGTGAAATTTGTAACTAGTAAATCTTCTAGTGAGTAATTTGGTGTATATTATTGAGTAAAGTTCACGAGTACATAAGATCTAAAATTGAAAGAGGAGAGAAATTGCATTTCACACTAATAGATCCTGATAGAGTTAATGTAGATGAGCTTGAGAAGACGTCTAAAAGTCTTATTGAAGCTGGAACAGACGCTTTTATGATCGGGGGCAGTCTAGCAGTAACACCCGAGGAAGCCTCGCTTACAGCTAAAATACTAAAAGAACAAGGGTTACCAGTAATAATATTCCCTGGGAATATCAATTGCCTAACACCACAGGCAGACGCAGTGTTCTTCATGATCTTAATGAATAGCCTAGAACCATACTATTTAATTCAAGCACACGTCCAGGCAGCCCCTATTATTGCAAAGTACAAGCTAGAACCACTTCCCACAGCATACTTAGTCATAAGCTTAGAAACAGCTGTTGCACATGTTGGCAGAGTATATCCCATTCCACGAAATAGGCCGGAGATAGTAGGAGCCTATGCATTAGCGGCTGAAATGCTAGGTCTTAAATACATGTATCTAGAGGCTGGAAGTGGAGCCAGAGAGCCTGTTCCATCAATATTTCCGCGAGTTGTGAAAAAATACACCAAGTTAACTACAATTGTTGGTGGTGGTATAAGGTCTATTGAAACAGTTAAAGAGCTCATCAAGTCCGGAGCAGATATTATCGTCACAGGTACTATTGTAGAAGAGAATCCTGAATTAGCGCAGAAAATTATACGAGCAGTGAAGAACAGAGACTCTTAATAATTCAAAAATATTTTTTCCTAAAAGCACTCTCTAGATTAATATTTAGTAAATTTGCAATACTCAGTAACCATGCAAAGACGTCTGCAAGTTCTTCCTCTATAGCCTCTTTATTCATCTTAATAACAGCGTCTGCAAGTTCTCCTACTTCTTCAATAAACCATGTAAACGTCGCATAAAGTCCCCTCACAGAATCTCTCTCATAGTACTTCTCTCGTATAATTTTCTGAGCTTCACTCAGATCCATTATTTAACCCACTAAATCCATGCTAGTGAAAAGAATTAAAAATGTGACTTACAAATAAACCTAGTAGGTGCTTAGTATGAGTAAACGTAAAGATAGGAAAAGTACTCCAGGTATAGCCTCTGCAGCCGGCCTCATTAGATTTTACGAGGAAACAGACTCAGTGATCACTATAAAGCCACACTTGCTAATAGCTTTGAGCATAATATTCGCGGTAATAATAATAATCCTCTCGAAAATACTGCCAGCAACTTAATATAAAGGCATCTTAGAAGTGCTCTTAGAAGAGCTCGGTTGGGGATAAAGTCCTCATCTATCAGACTCCCATCGCTCCTCATAGCTTAGTGAGCGCTATATTTTATCAGTAACACGGACCATCTTCACATATCTGTTAAGTGGCGATTCATCATCAATTTGTAAGTACTCTCTTCTCAGCTTATTAATCCTTTTAGGGAATAATCTTATGTTAAGAGGTGTTAACTACTACATGTCTAGATTACCTCTTAGTAAAAAAGTCAATATAGCTATTCAAGCAGCATCAATAATATTATTTGCTCTAGTAGCGGCTCTCATACCTCAATATGCGCTACTAGTATTTATAATGTACTTTGCACTGTTCATGATTCTCGCGACGAGAACGAGTTTAAAGAGCACTAGGGGCATTGATAAATCGGCAGGACCATCACTGTTTAAAGAGAGTGCAAGCGCTCAGGCAATGATGTATGATTCTCTGCTTGCTGGGGAATTAAAAAGTCAATTTAAATCAACAATGATATACTTTATATTCCCCCTCATAGCACTCATGATAATTCCACTTTATACTACATATATTGGACCATATATTCGGAGCTTTCTACAAGGTCTGGGTAATATGCTCCTCGAGAACTTTCTCTACTTTATACTAATGTACTTGTTTCTTATTGGTGTGATCCAGGGATCACGACTTCTCGTAGTAGGAAGAGCGAAGCAGCAAAAACAACTACTAATACCTCGCTCTTTCACTCTATATAAAAAAGGACTAGTAGTTGATGGGAGATTTCTCGAATATAGTAAAGATATGTGTATAAAAGAAAATCGTGAGAGAAAATTTGTTGAAATACACAGTACTAAATTACCCTTTATAATAAGACTCTACACTCTAGAGGTCTCAAAACTATATACAAAAATAAGAGAGGTTGGTTTAAGTGAGTGTAGTGAAATCAAAACATAAATGTGTAGTCTGCGGTAGAGTTTTTCCTTCGGGACAGGGTATTATTATTAATATTGAAGATTTGACGCTAGAATTTCACAGTAATAGGTGTTTTTCTAAGTTTACACGTGAATTATTAAGAAGAATACCGACACACGAGATTAAAGGTTATGCTAAAAGGCTCCTTGAGGAATACTCAGAAATATTACTACAAAAAGCAAAACTAAAATCTAAGAAAATATAACATTATTTAAATAGTATACTCAGATAACTACTTATTAGTGATGAGACTAGCCCCCTAGACCTCGAATTAGGGTATGAAGATATTACCGCGGACTGATTACTTGCAAACAGCCTTTTCACTTATGAGGTTTCTTAGCTCATTAAGGGAGTCGTTTGTCAAGCCTACTTGGCTGAGTATTTGCAGCGCTTTTGTAAGTGCTTCTTGCTCGTTAATGGCCTTGACGTTAACAATAATATTAGTGCCTTTAACACAAATCCTAAATCTCTTTTCTCCAAAAAATTCATACTCCCCTATAATATTCAGATCGTTCTTTGAAATCAGCTCTATACACCCTGAGTCCAAGACTTTTTAATGATATCATAGGCTTCTCTGAGTCCTAATGGTAGTGGTTTTACACCTGAAATTACAGCCAAGAAGTTCGCATCACCAACCCATCTAGGCACGATGTGAACGTGGAAGTGGTCTGGAATGCCGGCACCAGCAGCTCTACCTATATTTGAGCCTATGTTAAATCCCTCAGCCATGAGAGCCTTTCTCAGCACAGTAATAGCCTTCTTCATTAAGAATACTATTTCTAGGAGAGTTGAATTATCAAGTTCAGACAGCTCAGCTGCATGCTTGTAGGGAGCGATCATTAAGTGTCCAGTGTTATATGGGTACGCGTTTAACAATACAAATGAATACTGTCCTCTATGAATAATAAAGGCTTCCTCATCATTCATACTTTGTAGTCTACAAAATAAGCATTCCCTTTCACCTTGAGGTAGCGCTGTCTTCTTTACATATTCATATCTCCACGGATTCCAGAGAATTTTCACGCTAATCAGCCATAACTACTACACAGTTAGAGGAAGAGTTGAGATTTTCATTCCTCTATGTCACGTATACCTTCTTCGGTTATTGCAAATACCGCTTCACCTTCAGGTAAGTGAGGTGCATCTACAACTCTTGCTATTCTCTTACTACCCTTAGCTTTTTTCAAATATACTCTAACACCTGGTACGTGGGCGAGTACATGACCACCGACAGCAGCTGTAGGATCTCCATAGAAAATATCGGGTCTAGCCATAACTTGATTTGTAACTACAACTGCAATGTTGTATGCTTCAGCAAGTCTCATTAACTGGTGTAAGTGAGCATTTAGTTTTTGTTGCCTTTCAGCTAGGTGTTCTCTTCCAGGATATTCTGCTCTGAAGTGGCTTGTTACACTGTCTATGGCTACTAATTTAACATTGTTTTTCGGGACAAAAGAGAAGAGGTCATCTACTATTGAGATCTGGTGATCACTATTATATGCTCTAATATAGTAGATGTTATCCATTGCAGAATCTGGGTCTAGTCCAAGAGCTCTTGCCATGGCTTCAATACGCTCCCATCTAAATGTACCCTCGGTATCAATGTAGACAGCTCTGCCAAGTAATCCGCCTTTTTCATAAGGTAACTGGACATTTACACTAAGTTGATGGCAGATCTGTGTTTTACCACTACCGTACTCTCCATAAAACTCTGTTATAGTCTTAGTCTCTATACCTCCACCAAGTAGCTCATCTAAGTTTTTACTACCAGTAGTTATCTTTTTCACATGTAGTCTCTCAACTTTAACTTCTTTAGCGGTCTTGAACTTTATACCAAGCATTCTCCTGGCATTCTCAATAATTTTGGTAGCGACTGGAACAGGTATCCCTGTTTTTTCTGCAAGCTCCTCAGGTCTCACTACAACAATACTCCACGCTGAAATATAACCGGCAGCTTCAAGCTTCTCAGCTATTGGCGGATTTACACCGGGAATGTCTCGCACAGATACAAATGAAGCTTCACTACTCTTCTCAGGCAATTTCTCACCCCCTACTACTCTAATATGCTTTTAAAACGTTTAATATACTGAGGTTATATTCAACTATTCTTGAAAAGCTGGGTGCACTCTAGGTGAGAATACTCAGTATTCATGCACGTAGTTTCAGTTATAGAGTAGTGGAGAAAGCTGTTGAGAAGCCTGAGCCGCTGGATCAGACTAGTGTTGAAGGTATTTTTGAAAACTCACTAGTAGTGTTTCTCACTATTGAAGCAGATGACACGGTGGATCTCGTAGAAGAGGCTTCCTCTGAAATTCTAAACATTTCTAATCAGGTTAAACCGTCAATCATAATCTTATACCCGTATGCACACTTATCTTCACAACTAGCTCCACCACACAAAGCTATTGAAGTACTTAGTGCACTCTATAAGGCACTCTCGCAAAGATCAAGCATACCAGTTCATAAAGCCCCCTTTGGCTGGTATAAGTCTTTTAGATTAGAGTGTTATGGTCACCCATTAAGTGAGCTCTCAAGAACAATAACTAAGAAAACACAGCTAACTAAGAGAACGCTAGAAAAAGAGTTTTACATTATAATGCCTTCTGGCGAGGTTTTTAAGCCCGAGGAATTTGACTACACTAATTACCGTGAACTAAAAGTTCTAGTAGATAAAGAAGTCTACGGCATGGAGTTTGAAGGCGGTGAGAACAGAGTTAATTACTACTGTAAGAAGTTTGGTTTAGAGTGGGAGTCGCTGAGTGATCATGGACACATGCGATACTCACCATATGCAGCAGTAATAATGGAAGCTGTATCTAGATACTCGTGGCAAGTAGCGAGAGATCTTGGGATACCCGTATTTAGAGTTATGGGAACAAACATGTTTAACCTCAAGGAGAAGCCAGTATATGAGCACGCTGCACTATTTGGCGACAGGCTCTACGAAGTTGAAGTAGATAATGAAAGATATGTCTTAAGATACGCGGCTTGTCATCAGCAATTTGCTATGCTTAAAAATTGGATTATAAGTTACAAAGACTTACCTCTAGGAGTATTTGAAATAGCAGATAGTTATAGACTTGAGCAGCGTGGAGAGCTCAGCTTATGTTTCAGGCTAAGAAAGTTCTACATGCCAGATCTTCACATTCTCACAAAAGATCTCAAAGAGGCTATAGAAGTATCTAAAATAGTTCAAAAACAAATACACAAAGAAGCCCGTAAAGCAAGTAGAAGATACATAGCCCTATACAATGTAACTAGAGACTTCTTTGAGAACTACAGAGATGTCTTAGTGGAATTCATAAAAAACGATGAGTATCCAGCATTAGTAGCTGTAATTCCCTCAGGAATATACTACTGGGTTCTCAACGTAGAATATCACATAATTGATAATCTCAACAGACCTAGAGAAATTGCTACATTTCAGATTGATGTGGGTAATAGTAAGAGATTTGATATAACCTATGTGGATGAGGCGGGTAATAAGAAATACCCTGTTATAATACACACAGCAATTATCGGCAGTATTGAGAGGTATATCTACATGATCTTTGATAGCGCTGCGCTAATGGAGAAAAGCGGTCAAGTAGTGGCCTTACCAACTTGGCTCTCACCTATTCAAGTAAGAGTTATTCCCATATCTCGAGAGTATAATGAGTACGCGTATAGCGTAGCAAAACACCTACTAGAAGAAGGCTTCAGAGTTGATGTTGACGACAGAGACCTTACACTAGGCAAGAAAATTAGAGAGGCAGGTATTCTCTGGATACCATACATAGTAGTTCTCGGTGAGAGAGAGCTTGAAACACAGACACTTAATGTAAGAATTCGTTCAGCAAATAAGCAGGTTTTAGTGAGACTAGAGGAATTCATAGAAATATTAAAGAAGGAGTGCGAGGGATACCCGCGAGTAGAGTCCTTCTTCCCCCTAAGTCTCTCCAGGCATCCTATATTTCTACCATAGAGAGCACAATTAGTGTTGAATGGTCTATTTCGATGACGAAAAGAACCAGGGTAAAGTTTATTGGAAGACATCTCATGCTTAAAGGAGCTTATATTGAAAAACTGCTTAATGGAGAGAAGAGAGCTACTATTAGAAAGGGTATTGTAAAGCCCAAGTATAGTGAGATCACTATACACGCGGGAGGAAAACCAGTAGCTAAGGCAAAAATCGCCAGAGTTTATTTCAAAAGACTGCACGAGCTCAGCGATTATGAAGCAAAACTTGAAGGTTACACTTCAAGAGAAGAGCTCATAGAGGAGTTAAGAAGGGTGTATAAGGACATTAGAGATGATGATTACGTTACTATAATAGAGTTCGAGGTCACTCAGAGACTGGACATGCTCCCACTAGAAGATCCTTATCACGGGCTTGAACCTGTAGACATAGCTCGAATAGCACTTAGATATCTTAAAGACAAATTAAGCGATCTTGAAGTGAAAATACTAATCGATCTAACCAGGACAGGTAGTATTAGAAAAACAGCGCTTAGAGTCCTGGGAGATCTAAATAAGCGTGGCATTGTCAGGAAAACTATTAAAAAAGCTCTCAAAATACTGATTGAAAAGGGGATTCTCAAAACAACACGAGTAGAGAGCAAGACATCAGAAAACTAATTAAGCACTAAGTAGAGTACACTAGTTGGGGTGAGTATGGGATACTGGCTATTACAGTGCTCAGAGTGTAGATCAGAGTGGAGGCTGTACGTGAGCTTTCCGCTGAAAAAAGAATATTCAAAATTATATTACTACTGTCCTCACTGTAATAAAAACACTTTTCATAAGATTATTGACTATTTCGAAGAATAAGAAGAAATATTAAGTGAAATATGCAAGATACTTCTCGATGATGAGTCCCCATTAAAACCGCTAAGCGTGTGGAGACCTGTCTCAGCTGAGTTAATCTATCCAGTCTCTGCTTTCAATTTTTCTTGGGATATAAACGTCAGCTAAGAATTTTAAACCCTTACCTGTAATTGCCTCTATTTCAAGTTTACTCGTGGTATAGAAGAATATGCAGAGCTCGCGAATCCACTCTGAAGTGAGAAACCATGGGTATCCACTCACGCCCTCTTTTCTTTTAATCTTACTCCTGTACTCTGAGGACCCTATGCAGACTTCTGCAACTCTATAGCCTACTAGTTCAACGGCTCTCTCAATGTCTCTTAACTTAGCCTTAATTACAAAGTTCCTTCTCTCCTCAGCGTTTAAGTATGGCTCTTTACTCTTTAGCCTTGAAACACCCCTAGCGATCTCCTCTAGTGTGTCTTTTATGTGTGGGTCTCTGAGGATCTCTTTGAATATCTCTGTACCGAAGATATCTGTGAGCATTACACCTATGAACTTAGCTGTAGGTGTAGCGAGTCTTTCACTTTCATAGGATAATGTTATACTGCCTACTTTGAATACGCTGTATATGTAAAATCCATAGGGATCACTATCACATAGTATGTAGACTGGTAGCTTGAACTCCTCACTCAATCTTCTCACAAATCTCCTAGTAGCCCTGTCAGGTTGACCAGCACTCGTAACTAGAATAGCCTTATTTTTCTTCCAAAAACCATATCTGTGTAGTTGCTGGAAAACAGCGTCTTTCTCTACAACTAAGACGTACTCGGCATTAACATCTACAAACTCTATGAGGTCGGGCGTGGGCTCAATAGCGTAGGCTCCGTGACCCATTTTACTGAGGTCTATGGTGTCATTACCGCTCTTTATGACTAAGTTCCCGACTACCTTTCCCTTCTCCTTACTGAGTATGAGGAGATCTTCGCGTAGTATGTTGAGGAACACCTCTAGGTCTCTAATTACACTATCAGACTCTCTCTGCTCATCCCAGCTATTCTCTGACACTTTCTTCCTATCAATACTAGTGTAACTAATAGTGTGTTTACCCCTATAAAATAAGTCACGAATAGTTGGATACTCATTATTTCTCAGTGCTTCGTATATTATTGAAGCCATGAGTAAAGTTTGCGCGAATTTCTTAGCTTCATTAATATCTGTAAATGACCTGTATTGGACATCGGGTCCTAGGAGCAATATTTTTAACTTCTGGTCATAAATAGTGTTCGAGAGAGTTCTCTTGGGAAATACTAGGCGTAGTCTACTACTCTTATCTAACTCATCGAGAAGCTTCTTAAAACTCTCCTTTATGAGGTCTAAAGCCCTCATTCTAGTCTTAACATCTATTTCAGAAATAGACATACTTACACACCTATTTCTACAGATTTAACAATAGAGTCTATAACTTCAACAGAAACACCTGACTTCTTCGAAATATACTCTATGAGCTTACGAGCTAAGGCTGCTTCTACTTTACTTTTAGAGTTGTTGTCTCCGAGTATTGTAGCAAGAGATCTGGCTACTTCTGGAATATACTTTGCCAAGACCTCTACTTTACGCATCATTTCTTTCTCTCTAGCTTTTCTTACAAGGTGGTGTTTTAATTCACGCGCGATTTCCATGACAGCTAATTTAACCTCTCTCTTAATTTCAGGAATATCCGCAATGCTCTCTTTACCCACCCCTTTAAACGGTATTTTAGTACTACATATGTGAACAACAATGGCTATTGGTGCTGGAAAAGAGATCATATAGCTCTCCCAGTTCACATCTTCTCTCACAACCTGGGTCACTACATCCGTGCTCTCATCATATATAAGTGGCACTCTATTCGCGTATCTCAGTATAATTGGCTGTTCTTGAGGACTCATAGGAGTACCACCACCATAACTGATAGCAGCTTCTACGATGAAGGGATGACCCTCATAAGAACGCGGACTCCTAGTCACAGCGTAGAGAAACTCTGGTTCAAAAACCCTCTTTAAGCCTGCTTCTAGGACTTCTCTACCGAGTGGTGAGAGTGATGTGGTAAGTGGAGGTCTATATTTATCATAATTTTTAATAATACTAAATAGCTTCTGTACTTCTTCCTCAGTTAAATCGTGTAGTCTCTTAGAGAGATCTATTCCAGCTAAATTTAGGAGTACTCTGGCTGTTGATGGGCCTATACTCTGAAAATTACTTATTAAAAATTCTTCTAGCAACTCTCCACTGTTATTATTTATGAGTGTTTTAAACATCTCTAGGTCTATTCCCTGCGGGTGAGGTTTTGACTCGCGAGGTGGTCTCGGCATAGTACTAGTTACTCTAGGGTAATGTACTATTTCATTCTCAGGTGTTATAAGAGTAATACTTGCATATGGCGTAATTATTGCTGTCCTAGAGAGGTATTCTAGAATTCTCTGTTTAGCTCTACTCCAATCACCCTCAATAGTGACTGAAACTATTGTTCCATGCCACTCATGAGTCTTTCTCCAAGCACCTCTCTCAATTATAACAGGCTCATTTTTATTAATGTCTATTCTAAGCTTAAAGTAGTATATCATTCTATAGTTTTCCCTACTAGTGATCACCTCTACTGGCCTACCGGTAGTCATTTGCGCATATAGAACAACCATTTTCACGCCTAAACCATACATTCCACGAGATTGCTTCATAACGTACTTACTACTAAAAAGCACTTTTCCAAAAGCATATGGAACAACATCTGGCGGTATGCCAATACCATTATCTTCAACTGTGACTTTATAGTAATCTTGAACTTCATCAGCTCTCTCAATAGAGATCTTCACGTCTGGCAATATGCCGTGCATGTCAGTCGCGTCAAGAGCATTATCAATAAGCTCTTTAACTGCCTGGTAGAAGGCTTTTACGGGATTTGCAAAACCAGCTACTTCACGGTACTTGTAGAAGAACTCAGCTGGACTAATACTCATATACTTCTCTTCACTAATAGCACTCATAAGCACAACACCTAGTAGGCGTCAAAACTTCTACTTCTACATCTACATTAATAGATTATAAGTGCATGGCTGAGCACTAATGGGAATAGTATCGGTGAGCCCTATCTAAAACCCCTTAAAAACAACACCAAATTCTCCGCGTTTAAAGACCTCGCTATCAAAGTGGGTGTTGAAATGAAGGGGGTTTCGGGAATAGTAGCTACAGCAATATTACTAGCTCTAACAATAGCTGGAGGCTTACTACTATACACGTATGTATCAAGGTACCTTGTCTTATCTACACAGTCAGGTGAACTAGTAGTAGAGAGTGCATACTACTTAACAACACTAAAGAGACTCGAAGTAACAGTTAGAAATATAGGCATGACCCCGGTTAACGTCACTGGGGCAGTAGTTATATGTGAAAATAGTGCGCTATGTAAAAATTTGACTTTATCAGTTACCATTCCACCTGGAAAAGCTCAGAGTATACCAATTGAGAATATATCAGATAAGCCTCAGTACGTCATTATAGAATTTGACAAGGAACGTAAAACCGAGCCAGCAGTAGTTAGAGTACTAGGGTAATTAATGGGGTTTTATTGTGAGGATAAATATAAGATCTTTTTTTACTCTTACCCCTATTTCCTCTAGGATTTCTAGGCTTTTTACTAGTAGTAGAAATAATTTTACGAGTGGTATTGTTGAATTACTCCTAGACCTCTACACTAAGAGATATAAGTGTGAAGAAATAGCTCTCAGCGATGTGGTAGATCAATATAGACTACTAGGGGTTGTAGATGTAATTATAGGTACTAGTAGCGGAGAACTCTACTATGTTATTAGAGAACCCGTCTTAACGCAGAGTGATATTTGCAAAATTATACAGAAATTTCAAGAGCACTCTTCCGGGTGGGGTGAGAGCGAGTTAAACTCAGAGCTACAAGACTCTCTGAGTATTACTGAATACAATTACCTTAAAGTCTATAGTGGCTTAGGCCCTCTCTTACCCTTCATTATTGATGATAAGATTGAAGATTTGTCATTAAATAGAGTAAGTGGGAGAGTTTATGTAGTACATCGAGACTTCTCGTGGTATGGGTGGATTAAGAGTAATGTAATCGTAGATCCTGGACTAGTAGATAGACTTGCCATGACTATTTCTAGAAAAGCTGGTAAACACTTATCTCTGACACAGCCACTCGTAGAGGGATCTGTTAAGAGTAGTATTAGAGCTAGTATTGTCTATAGTGACGTTATCTCTGCACAAGGTACTAGTATTGTAATTAGGAAGAAGCCGAGCGAGCTCTGGACGATAACTAAGCTTATAAATGAAGGAGTGATCACAACTGAGCTGGCATCATACTTGTGGCTTGTTCTCGAAAAACACGGGTGGATTATTGTAGCTGGCCCCGTTGGCTCAGGTAAGACAACATTACTCCAGGCGGTGCTAACTATGATTCCTCCACATAGAAAAGTCATTATTATCGAAGATACACCAGAACTCACAGCTACAAGTGAGTTGTGGGATGTCTTCGCGGAGCGTGTAGAGGTTTTTTCACAAGTATCACCAATAGATAGCTATACGCTACTAAAATTTGCTTTGAGACGTAGACCAGACTACATTGTAATTGGAGAAGTTAGGGGGATTGAGGCGAGACTACTAATACAAGCATCTCGACTAGGGCACGGTGTTTTAAACACTATTCACGCTGATAGTCCAGAGTCTGTTATTCAAAGGCTCACAGCTCCTCCGATCTCAATACCTAAGAACTTGCTAAGTAATATATGGACTATTATATTAATGGGTGTTATTGGAAATAAGAGGCGTATTGTAAGAGTTTCTGAGGTTCTAGGTAACTGCTCTCTAGTAGATGTATATGATGCTAGTAGAGAGAGCTATGTTGATATTGACCAGCTTGTCTCACAGTGTGAGAGGCTTAAGCTTTACTATAACAGTGAGAGTTTACGTGAACTACTCCTAGAGAGAGCTCTATTTCTCGAAAGGCTTGTTGCAAGGGGATTTTTCTCACATCAAAACTTAGCTGAGAAAATAGCAGAATATTACACTGCACAACTACACCGGGTAGTATCACATTGAAGGTGTATTTCTATTGAAGAATGTGTTTCAGAGGTTTAATAAGTGCCTTGACGAGTATTTTAGTGACTTTCTCATTACACTATCAGCTATCGAAGCTGGAGGACTGAAAATTTACGATCTCTTCACAGCAATCCACGAGGGAGAAATTAGCTCACCGAACTGCTATGTACATGTCGCGAACTGGTATGTTGTATTAGAGAAGTCTCTTGGAGACCCTCACGTAGCTCTACAAGAACTTAGTCGAGGTCTTCGAGTAACTAAATTAGCGAGTTTTCTAAGAGGTTATAGTGATATTTTAGTGACTAGTGGTGACACAAAGACTTATGTAAATAGTAGTTTACGTGCAGAACTCTCAAATATGAAGGCGAGAATTGAGGAGTCATTGAGAATTCTAGAAACACTCTATGAGTCTACAATAGCCCTAGTACTTACGCTATCACTACTAGTTGTATTACCTATTTGGAGCCTACCCGCGTGGATTAGTGTTTTAATTATTCAGTGCATTGGTTTGATAAGCTACTTACTAGCTCTTAGAGTAATAAGGCGTCTCTACTATCCTACTCACATTCTCCTACTACTCTGCGACTTACTCTACTTGCTTCTCTTACCCATACTATACAGTTTACCTGGAATGGGCTTGACTACTCTAATAGTGCTAATTGTTCTACATATTTCTACAAGGAAATTTCTAAGTAACCTACTTAACGTAGACACTGAGGTCATTAAGATTTTTAGAGAAGTGTATTCTAGTGTACTACTAGGTAGGTCTCTAGACTTAGCACTAATAGAGTCTCTAAGTAGGTCTCAAGTAGGAGCTTTAAAAGCGGTGAATATTGGGCTTTCACGAGGTCTCGAGGGATATGAAATGTTAAGTAGAGTGAGAATACCTATGCTTTCATCTAAAATACTCACACTAATACTTAATCCATTAAAATACAGCTATACGAGTACAGCTCACGTAACAGCAATAAATACTTTTATTGAAGAATTAATGAGTATACGGGTATTTGTTAAAGAGAGATCTCGCCTCTACACGCTCTATATTCTAATACTAGCACTACTCATTTCAGTATCATATAAAATGCTCTCACAATTCCCACTACTAGTACAGGGCAATATCGGGCTTATTAGTTTCTATGGCTACCTGGGAATAATACTCCTCTCAACACCAATAGGGCTCGTAAAAGACGGGTGTTACATAGCTTCGAGAATAAGCATAGTCTTCACAATAATAGCTTTAGGGCTACTTCTACTACTAAGCATTACGATGTGAACATGGAGTAATATTAGCTAAGTCCCCCCAGATCTTTCCTCTCCTTATCCGCTTTTTCCTTATTTCACTGTATTTTAACATAGTTTCTTCTAAGAATATTTTATCAGCATAAATTACTCTCCCGTCTTCAAGTATTTCCACTATGAGCGTACTTTCGCTCTCCAGTTTCTTCGAGAAAGAGCTAGTCCTAAGGCATAGTGGGTGAATTTCAATGTCATTAATTAGTCTTTTCAAGACTTCATACGCTTCTCTCGGATCACTCGGCAACTCTTCAGCAACTACTAAGACATCAATATCATTCTCATTTATATAGTCTCCTCGAGCTCTAGAACCAAAGAGTACTGTCTAGTTTAACTTCATAGTTAACTAGTTCTTTGAGCTTCTCTAACAATTTCCTCATCCCCACTTTAAGATCTTCTCAGCGCACTCTACATGCTCCTCAGCATCTCTACTCGTATAATATTCCATTGGAGTCCCCTATCAAAAACGCTGGATATCTAGTTGGAATATAGTGCTTATCTAGTAGTAGAGCGCGCTCTTTAATCTCAATAGGAACTTTTAGTCAAAGCTTAAAGAGCATAAAAGTAATTGAGTATACTTTTCTCTCTTTGTGGAGAAAACTAAGTAGCCCTTTAACAGCTTTTTTCACCTGCTTGGTATGGCCTAAAACAACCTTTCTTCGTGGAGTCTCTCTATCTATAGTTAACAATAGCAGAAGTAAGATTCCTCTTAGCTTGTCTTACCCAATCATTCGTCCTCAAGACCATTATATATAACCACTTAAGATTTTAACTTACTTGCACTTAGTAAGCAGGCGTGGATTATGTGTGACTGTTAAGCCCGGCGAGAGTTCCTCTTAAGATGTAGTTTGTTCTCGCTTTCTTTGATAAAATGGTATGGGGGGTCTTGGTAAATACTTTACACCGGGTCTTTGTTGAATAGCCTGTGGGTATAATTCCATGAGCGTGTAGATTTCTAGTGGTACGTCTGTTTTAACATTTAGTCCTAGTTTCTTAGCCTCTTCTACTGTTATTGGATAGTCGTGAGTGTACTTGCCCTCTGTGAGTTCTTTAGCAATTTCTAAGGCTCTATCTCTACCTAGTTTGTCTTCAAGCAACTTGACTATTAAACTCTGTATTTCACTAATAGCTTTCTCAGCGACATCTGCTAATACTAATATGTCATCTCGCGTAGCATTACCCTTAACCTTAGCTACTCTAATAATACTAGGTGCTGGATAAACAGCTTCTCCTACCTGTATTTGTGGGTCAAGCGGGCCTAGAACGGCGTCTTGATCCATTATGATCTCGTCAGCCGCTAACGCGATCAGCGTACCACCACTCATAGCGTAATGTGGTACTATCACGATCTTTTTACCCTTGTGTCTCTTAAGTGCCATTGCAATTTGTGATGCAGCTAATACTAATCCTCCAGGCGTGTGTAGTACAAGAGCTATTGGCTGATCTGGTGGAGTTGTTCTAATAGCCCTTAAAACAGCCTCAGAGTCTTCTATGTCAATGTATCTATATATGGGGAATCCGAGAAAACCCATTTTCTCCTGTCTATGAAACATCGTTATAATTCTCCACTCGTATTTTCTCTCAATTTCTCTAATCGACTTCAACCTAGCATTAGCTAGTGCTCTGAATTGTAATTGAGGATGAATAACAAGATAGAGAAATAGTATAAAGAATAGTAAACTAATAGGGTCAATCAACCAGATCACCTATTCTAAGTCCTTGAGAATATTATGTGTACTAGAAGTATTTAAGCAACAACTATTCGCCTCAACATCACATTGCGTGTCTCCACATATTTAGCGCGACTCACTAGATACAATCCTTTCTAATCATTTATTTAGTCTCTACGAGAATGTAAGTAGTGAAATGAGGCTTAATAGTGTATAAGCATGTATTTCTAGGCACTTATTGATCTTCTCCATTATTTTCTTGATTTTCTGCTTTTCCTAAGAATGTCATCAATTATTGTTTTAATGTGCATGGGATCTGATACTCCTGCCATGATAACTGATCCAGTATATTGTCCAGAGATAGAGATTATAATATTTCCATAGTTTAATATTTTACCCATAACTCCCTGTCGGACTACGACATCTGTGATCCACTCAATTTTTATTTCAAAAGCACGTTTAGCGAGGAGGCCATATTTAATATACACTCTTTGATTTGTTACAAAGTATTCTGATGCTAAAACTCTTGAAAGGGCTAACAGGAACAACAATAATCCAAATCCATATGCCCAAATAGTCAAAATCCCCAGTAATATTAGATCCCAGCTCGCTTTCCAGCTCATTCTACCATACCAATATGGTCTCTCACCTTCCAATAAGGTAAGGCCCGCAGGAACTTTTATGCCCATAGTAACTTTCACGCCTACTCTTATTGTTCACTATAAATTTGGGAATTAATAAAAATAGTGAGAGCTCACTATGAGCACATAAGCAAAATTGATCAAGAACACGAAGGAAATTGTAGCTATTAAACACTATCATTCTTTACCCTGGTTACTAGTCTTCGTGATTTCTGTAAGCGTTTGTGCATTTTAAATTGTTAGATAGGGCAAAAAAGAAGAGAGCAAAAATTTACTTTAAGCCTTAGTAAAGAGCTACTTCTTCTTAGGCGGCCTTGGCTTAACTCTAATAGTGAACTCTGGTCATTCACCTGTAGAGCACACTCCACTAAAGTAGTTAAATACACCATGGCAATTAGGACACTCCATCCTCCTAACATCATAGAACCTGAAACGCCAAGATTTATGTACTTCGAACCTTCCTTCATAGTCACAGTAGGGGCATTTAACCAAGTCTAACATTTCCGTAATAATTTTTCACACAATACTATAAAAAGATTTACTTTAAAAGATTACAAGCTTTATATGATATTTCTAGTAAACTATTTACGCTTTTTTAATGGAAAATCCATTATTATTCACAATTACAAATCTGTAGTTAACTACGACGGTATGTCTTCACATTGCAAATCAATTTAGGCGAATATGTAATTAATTTTTTAACAGTTTTGTGAATTAATAAGTCATGATAGTGTCTTTACTAGTTGTGGTTTACTTTTGATAGCTCTGCGTAAAGTAGCTCGGAAAACTAACTTTTAACAACTAGACAAACTTTAATTAACACATCTATATAGTATAACAGTGACGGAAAGCCGGCGCCTTCTCATCCTTGAGATGGTTGAGTAGTTTTCGGAACGATGTCATTTCCTTGGATGTGTAGTGTTAGTTTAACTCTACTAGTTTAGTGTGAAGGTTCTCGTCTACTATTAATAAGTGCTTATTAGATATACTCTCCACGGCTCCTCTGTTAGGTGCTCTGAGGGGTCGGGTGATCATAGGGTTTCATGTGGGTTTTTCATGAAGTCCTCTCCTTCATCCCTCGTATCCGCCTCCCCGAGCCCGCTTTTCGGGAGCCGATCTCCCTGAGGCGAATGCGGGAGCTTCCTTGAAGCCCTCGCTTCTCCTCGCGACTGCTCATTGAGTTCACAGCTGGCTCCTCAATAAACAAGTAGTGTATTTAAAAATTATAAAGCCAAAACAACCCATATAAGCCAACGTAAACCAATATAAAACTCAAAACAGCCACGAAAGGCAACTATTACTGCCTTCTCTCCCATAGCTACGCAGAGCCAGAAACATACTAGCCGACTCATCGCACTACGTAGCCAAGAAGATAGTGAAAGTCGCCGAGGAATACGACGCAGTGATCGTCCTCGAGGACCTAGAGAAGCTCAAGGATATAAGAAAAACGCCAAGCTATCCTGGGAGTCCCATTTGTGGTACTACAGGAGGATGCAATCATACATCGAGTACAAGGCACTACCGGAGTGGATTAAGGTCGTCTATGTGAATCCAAAGGGGACTTCCAAGAAAGCACCGAACGGTAAGCCACTAGCGTTCATTAACTATAGGTTCGTCGAGCTCGGAGGAATAGCCACGATGAGAGACGTCATCACATCTTGGAACCTAGCCCTCCGGTACTTAAAGCAGATGAGAGGCTCACGGGTTACGTGGAGCCCCGATAGCTCCCGCAATGAAGCAATGAAACCCTGAGCCAAGCGGGGGAACCCCGGTTAGAGAAGTATTTACAAGTATCCACAGGTAACCACAAGTAATCACCCTGAGGAAACCCGTAGAAGCACGCTACCCGGATACAGGAGTAGAAGTGATCATTGATGAAGCAGAAGGAGTAATAGAAAAAGCCAAGACAGCTATATATTTCATTAGAAAAATCAAAAGCAAGAAAAACTAAAAAGAATTCCAATTAATGCGGGCCCGCCGGGATTTGAACCCGGGACCTCCGGCTCCGCAGGCCGGCGCCCTATCCTAGCTAGGCGACGGGCCCTTAAGCCTGTTACATATTAGTGTTTTCTCTTTATTAGTTTTGAGTATT
>Ga0185307_1000803_pt1 | contig 18693 bp, 22 predicted proteins | sample LHCtaG_FD_128010 | JGI IMG/M metagenome (GOLD analysis project Ga0185307, IMG submission 128010) | Hot spring microbial communities from Little Hot Creek, USA to study Microbial Dark Matter (Phase II) - LHC4sed_matched (SPADES... | ecosystem: Environmental > Aquatic > Thermal springs > Hot... | reverse complement strand
GAATTTAGTGACAAAATTTACTCGAATGGCGAATGTGAAATTTATGAAGGTGTAAATGTTCCATAAAGCTTTTGCGTTTATATGAAAATAGGTGGAGGTATCCATGATCGTCGGTATTTTCCATCCACCTATTCGCCTAGAATCTTTTGGTGGTTCATTAGCAGTAACTGTGTCAATAGTTAACTCATTAGTAGAAAATGGATACAATGTTATTTTATTTGTTCGAGACAAAATAAATCAACAGAAATTATCAAACGTCATGGGAGAAGCATTATCAAACCGTATAATGGTAGTAGTGAAACCATCGATTCTAAAATCACGAAGTATTATAAACCTTTACGAAAATGCCTTCAAACTTCTGGCCTTCAGGTTAAAATGCGAGATAATAATTGACACGTATTCGAATTACATTTTTCCTTGGACGGACGTATGTTATATTCATTTTCCGTACATTAACAATTTTCGTTTTAAACAAAAATTTCCATACTTGGCGAAAAGAGAAGGAATAGTAAATGATATAATTAATCTCCCTTACATTTTTTTCGAAAAAAACTTCGAGAAATATGAGCAAAAATTACTTCTCGCAAACAGTGAATTCACTTCAAAAGCCATTAAGGAGTCTATAGGAGCTGATGCCAAAATACTTTACCCTCCGGTTTCAACTTCATTTTTAGAAGCCTTAAATATTTATGGAAAAGGACAACGAGAAAATTTGGTTGTAACAGTTGGGCGCATTGCAGCTGATAAAAGATTAGAAGCTATTCCCGTTATCGCGAATTTGTTACGAGAAAAGAATGTACAGTTTGTTATAATAGGTCTTCTCCACAACAAAGAAACACTAAAAAAGTTAAATGCGGAAATTGAGAAATTCGGTCTAATAGAGAAGATTAAGGTTTTAACCAATGTTCCTAGGGAAGAACTCAAGAAAATTTTGGGAAAAGCAAAGGTATATTTACACCCACCCACCATCGAGCACTTTGGAATATCGATAGCTGAGGCTATGGCCCTAGGATGCATACCAGTAGTCTACCACATAGGGGGCGCAAAAGAATATACCCCTAAAGATTTCGTTTACAAAAATTTGCAAGAAGCGGCTGAAAAAGTTGAAAAAGCAATTGACACATGGTCGATACGAGAGGCAAAGAGAATGAATAAAATAGTTCAAAAATTTTCAGAAATAAATTTTCGTAAAAACTTCTTAGAGCTATTTGCTAACTATTGCTCGGTAAATTAAGGTACCTAATGGAATTTGTATGAAAATATTAATGATTACACCATTTTATTACCCAATAATAGGCGGCTCAGAATCTCAAATAGAAAATTTATCCCTTAAACTTAATAAGATGGGATTATCCACAGATATCGTTACCTTTAATTTTAACGAATCAATAAAGCCCGTGCCTTTTTCGAAAGTTGAAAAAATAAATGGTTTGAAAGTTATTAAAATATCGGCCTTCAATTTCTTACCAACACTGCTGCATCACAATAAAATTAATTTTATGGTTAACTTTGTTCCAAAAGGACTCACAAAAATATTAAAGGAATACGACATATTGCATTTCCATAATGAAACCGACCTGTCTTTTCCATTTTTTTCATATAAAATTTATAAACCAAAGGTTTTCCATTTTAGATGCTTAAATGTGACCTACCCGATTTTTAAAAGAAATTTTGTCTGTAGGCGCCTGCTTGGGAAAATAGCTAATGTCTATATTGCTCAGTCGCGGTATGTTTCAAGTTTGCTTTTGGATTTAGGTATACCTGAGGGCAAAATTGAAGTTATACCCAACGCAATAGATGTCTCCATCTTCAAACCTGAAGGAGAAAAAGTTGATAATAGATTGCTGTATGTTGGGAGGATTGAAGAGTATAAGGGGCTTCATGTTCTGCTTAAGTCGTTAAGGCTAGTCCGTGTGCCTGTTCAATTATTAATTATAGGTCCAATGGTTGGAGAAGCATACTACCACAAAAAAATAATGACGTTGGTGGCCGAGTTAAACAATAAAACATCTCACAAAGTTGTGTATTTGGGACCAAAGAAATCTCGTGAATTATTAAAGTATTATCAATCTGCATCGGTTGTCGTTATGCCTTCTTTAAGCGAATCTTTTGGAAACGTAATTTTGGAGTCGCTGGCCTGTGAAACTCCAGTAATAGCTTCAAGCGTTGGAGGAATCCCCGAAATAATCAACAGCTATGAAAATGGAATTCTCGTCCCACCTAACAACGAAGTTAAATTGGCGGAGGCAATTCAATATTTGTTAAATGACGAATATATTAGACGAAGGCTCGGAAGGTGTGGAAGAAAACTGGTTATAGAAAAATTCTCTTTGGAAGTTACAACTCAAAAACTCTTAAGCATGTACAATAGACTGTTAGAAAATTAAAACTGTTTATTTAAAAATCCGAAATGGTGATTGAATGATTAAGAAGGCTGTTATACCTGCTGCCGGACTTGGCACTAGATTACTACCTGTTACAAAAGAGACCCCTAAAGAGATGCTTCCAATAATTAATGTTAGAGAAGACGGGTCGCTATGTTTAAAGCCGATGTTACACGCAGTTTTTGAACAACTTTATGATGAAGGCTTCAGAGAATTTGCTTTCATAGTTGGGAGGGGCAAGAGAGCCATAGAGGATTACTTTTCACCAGACTATGATTTTGTACAGTATCTTAAAAGCAAAAATAAAGTAGAGATTGAACCTTGAGCCTTGTAAGCCTAGTAAAAATCAAAAATTCAGACATAGCAAAGGCCATAGAAGAATCTCTAAACCTAATAGGCTATAAGATTCCAGAAAACATTAAAAACATTGTTATAAAGCCTAACTTATGCTATTATTGGGACTACTCTACAGGACAAACAACAGACCCAAAATTCACAGCCGCCCTAATCAACCTAATCCGCCAAAAAACATCACCCGACACAAACATCTCAATAGTAGAGTCCGATGCCTCAGCAATGAAATGCAAATACTCCTTCAAAATCCTAGGCTACGAAAAACTAGCAAAAGACCATAAAGTAAAACTTGTCAACCTCACAGAAGATCAAAGCCAAACAGTAAGCGTAACTGCCGGAAAATACTCCTTCAAAATCATGGTTCCAAAAACTATACAGGAAGCAGACCTAAGAATAAATATTCCAAAAATAAAATACAGCATAGAAAAAATCAAAATAACATGCGTCCTCAAAAACATTTTCGGCTGTAATCCCTACCCAAAAAAGTACAGATATCACCCAGTCATAGACGAGGCCATAGTAGCCATAAACAAGGCCATGGGCTTCCACCTCCACATAATAGATGCCAACATAGTTTCAGGCGTCCAACCCAAACGCCTAGGCCTGGTAATGGCAAGCCAAGACCCAGTAGCCCTAGACACAGTTGCATCAAAAATAGCAGGTGTAAACCCAAAAACCATAAAATACCTCAAACTAGCTCAAAAAGAAGGCCTAGGCAAAATGGCCTTCACCACAAAAGGCGAACCCCTCGAATACTTCAAAGCCCAATACCCCAAAAAGGGCCTACAAAGCATCTTAATGGGCAAAGCATACGCAATAGCAATCCAAACAAGATTAAACAAAAAACTAGGAATAGAATAAGGAAAGTTTAAAAGGATTTGTTCCCTCTTTTAAGTGGGAATTAAAAATGGAAATTAAGATTGGTAGCAAAGGTCGAATAACCCTTCCCTATAAAATAAGAATGCTGTTAGGCATAAAGGAGGGTGACTACTTAACCATCGAAGTTACTAGTAGAGGCATAATTCTAAAACCTAAGGGGCCATCTGCAAAAGAGACGTGGGGAATAGCAAAAATCGAAAGGGTTGAAATTGAAGAGATTGAAGAAGCCTTAGGTAAGGAACCCTAATGCGTTTCGTAGACTCAAACGTTTTCGTATACCACCTAGCAGCCGACCCGAGTTATGGGCAAAAAGCCAGGGACATTATCGAAAAAATAGAAGCTGGCGAAAAATCAGCCACATCTACATTGGTAATTGCCCAAGTTTGCAGCTACCTTAAATGGAAAAGGAAGGAAAATGCAATACCGGTATTCCTATCTTTCATTAAAGGGCTTACAGCTCTACAAAAGGTTGAAACCCATATGCTAGACTTTGAAGAAGCCAGAAGCATACAGTCACAGTTTAATCTATCATGGGCTATGTGGGACGACATAGTAATAGCAGCGCAGATGAAGAGGCTCAACTTAAACGAAATATATTCAAACGACGGAGATTTCGACAAAATTCCATGGGTTAAAAGAATCTTCTAAAATTGCCCGAAGATAAATTTTGAAAAACCTTTAAGGAAAAGGAAAATGGAAAAAATCAAGCTGGGTTTAATCGGTCTCGGGTACATAGGCAAAATTCACCTTAAACACTGCCAAAAACTAGCCAACGCAAAACTAATAGCTGCGGCAGACCTATCCAAAAAAGCCTTAAAAACAGCAAAAGAAGCAGGTGTCAAAAAACTATACACAAACTATGAACAACTTCTAAAAGACCCAGAAATAGACGCAGTCATCATAGCCTTACCCACGCACTTACATTTAAAATGCGCGACAGAGACAGCCGAAAACAAAAAACACATTTTCCTAGAAAAGCCCATCGCCAGAAACGTCGCCGAAGCCAAAGAAATAATAGCTGCCGCCCAAAAACACTCAGTGAAGCTTATGATGGGTTATCCCATGCGATTTGCCAAAGAATTCCAGCGGCTAAAACAAAAAATGAATGAGGGAGCTTTAGGCGACGTTGAAATCGCCCAAGCCACATATATAAGCTCAGGCCCCCTATTCCACAGAGCAGAAGGCCTAACACCAAACCCCGTCCCAGAATGGTGGTTCAACAAAGAACTAACAGGCGGAGGAGCCCTTATGGACCTAGGCAGCCACCTAATAAACCTTCTACGCTGGTATTTCGGCGAAATAAAAGACATAAAAAGCTACTTAGGCTATAGGTTTAACATGCCCTTCGAAGACTCAGCCATATGCCTGGCAAAATTCGAAAACAACACAAAAGCTATGATAACCGTAGGCTGGTTTTCCCAAGACTACCAACTAAACATCCAACTATACGGAACAGTAAAAACAATTCAAACCCAACACAAACCCTTAAACAAGCTATTAGCAGCAATCCAAATGCTAACAATAGGCTCAACAAAATTCTACAACGCCCACAAGGCTGAACTCCTACACTTCGTGGATTGCCTAATAAAAGACAAAAAGCCAACACCCACAGGCGAAGATGGCCTAAAAGACCTGGAAGCCATAGAAAAAGCATACAAAAACCAAATACGCCTAGATTAAAATTATCCAATGACTTACATTTTATTCGCCTTGACTGTTAGCACAAGTTATTTAAAATCAATCTATCAAATTGCTGATAAACACTATAGCAAAGTTGTTGACTAAATGGCTATAATCATAAATCCTCATGCAACCTTAACGGTACCCAACAGCATCACCAAAATAATTAAATAAAGGCATACATAAAACTTTACCAAAAATGGCATCACGCTCCTTTTTCTTTACAGATTTACGCGCGTATGAGCCCTACAGCAAAAATGTGTTCAAATACTAAGTGAGACACCAAATGACTTTGTTTTAGTAGAGCCCACTATAATTTATCAAGAAGTCTGCGGAACACTATTCAGAAAAGTTGGAATAGATAGGCACATTCTTCATGTTGTTAGCGTGCTTTTCAAGCCTTCTCTATTTGCAGTTTCATGAACTTTTTTATCTGCGGTAAAGAATTGTGCAGCCTTCACGGCTTTGGCTGAAGCTATTTGAAGGGCATCCGCCTCATATATGTGGTGCTTTTCAATGAGATCCCAGCTCTCAACTAACAGTTTAAATTTGATAGGTACAAGCGTTAATATTCCAAGCCGCAGCAGCCTCCTTGTTTCAATTAGGAAACGCCTTTTAACTGTTAAGTAGTCTTCTGGGCTGAGTGTCCCTTTTACGCATGCCCTGTCAAACGCTCCAAGTGTTTCCCCTATATTCCAAGAGCTGAAAGCGATAGATGATTCTCCAGAGTAAGCTTTTAAGTAAACACTTCTAACGGTTTTGCTTCCATGCTCCTCGATGTACCTTTTAACTATGCTGCTCGAATCAAGATAGGCTATTAGCCCTTTCATCCCTAAGGCTCCTCACAAAAACACTCACAAGACCAGCCTTTGGCTTTATAGGCTCAAAATCTATTTCGTAACCCTCCGCGTCACTTATTCCCTTAAGAACTTCATCAAGCATTTCTTCAAAAAGCTCATCTCTGATGAGCTCCTCAAGAGCTTGACTAACTTCAATACCTCTTCTGGCCACTTTCAACTTAAACTTTTCCCATAACTCTTTATCCGCATATATGCTTGTCTTTACCTTAGCCGTATGCACCACCTATACCGAATATACCTAAATCCACACTTAAACCTTTCCACAACTCCAACACCAAACAAATCGCCAAGCAACCTATAAACAGCTTGAGGTTGCCGAAACATAGAACAGCCAATACTTGTATCGGACGTTATGCTTGTGCTCTTCAACTTAAAAGCCTTAACCGATAAGCTTGTTCTCGGGAGCCCTCACCGGTTTAAGTAGAACAAAAGGTGACACTGCTGAAATAAAGCCGTCTACAAGAATACGGCTTCATAAAATAGATGTAGTGCCGAACAACAATGAGCCGGTACGTTTGGAAGGGTCTTATAACAAGTCTCACTAACAAAAACTTAAACATCCATTCAATTATGTAGAAGCCTTTTTAAACCATTTCTTAATGTAATTCTTGGTGTATATCCTATTTTCTTCACAGCTTTGGAAATATCGGCAACGCTGTGTCTTACATCGCCTTTTCTGGCTTCACTGTGGATGATTTTCAGACCTTTTTTATTTGCGATCTCTAGGAGCATGTCAGCTAGCTGGTTGATGGAAGTTGCCACACCGGTACCGATGTTGAAGACTTCTCCGGCGATATCCTCACATTTTAAGGTAAGCAGATTCGCCTCAGCAACATCTTCAACGTGAACGAAATCCCTTGTCTGTTCACCGTCCCCAAAAATCACTAATGGAAGACCTTCCTTTACGCGTTTCATAAATTGGGTTATAACCCCGCTATAGTCACTGTAAGCTTGCCTTGGACCATAAACGTTAAAATATCTTAGACAAACGGTTTCCAACCCAAAATCCTCAAAGTATTTCCGAACGTAATTTTCAGCAGTTAACTTTGAAAAGCCATAAGGCGACATGGGTTTAGCTGGGCAGTCTTCCTTAATCGGCAGTTTTTCTGCATTTCCATAAACGGCGCATGAAGAAGCATAAACAAAACGTTTAACGCCATAATCCGCTGAAGCCTTCAATAAATTTAACGTTCCATTAACATTAATGTCATAGGTCAAAGCTGGATCCCGCATAGACTCTGGAACACTAACCAAAGCCGCCAAATGAACCACACAATCCACGCTGCCCACCAAATCTTTGACAAGCAAAGCGTCTCTAATGTCCCCACAAACAAACTTAAAACTCTCATTATCCTTGTGCAACCTAATATTGTCTAAGCTTCCACTCCGCAAATTATCCAAAACAACAACCTCAAACCCCTCGGCCAAAAGCCTATCCACAGTGTGGCTGCCAATAAAACCCGCCCCACCAGTAACCAAAACCCTCAAACCATCAACACCAAGCCGATAAAAACCTAAACAAAAACATAAACCTTTCACAACAATGAAAAGCAAATAAAAACAACCAAATCCAAAAGAGGCAAAACCATGCAAAAAGCCCTAGAAATGGGTAAAAAATCCGCCACCGGAAGCTTCCAACTGTTCATAGGCGTGGCAGCCTCCACCATAATAATGGCAGTAGGCACCATAATACTAGCAAGACTCATAACGCAAGAAGAGTATGGACTATACGCAGTGGCCCTAATCCCGTCGGCCACAGCCACCCTTTTCAGAGACTGGGGCGTAAACTCAGCCATAGTACGGTATGCAGCCAGCCTAAGAGCCGAAAACAAAGAGGAAAAAGCCTACGAAATAATTGTTTCAGGCACGCTCTTCGAAGCTTTAACGGGATTCGCCCTATCAACAATCCTAATCTCCTTATCCAGCTTTTTAGCCTCAACAGTTTTCCAAAGACCAGAAATTTCATCCCTAATTGCAATAGCCTCCACCACAGTGTTTGCAGGAGCCCTCTTGACGGCTGCCCAGTCAAGTTTCATAGGCTTTGAAAGAATGGAGTTAAACAGTCTAACAAACATTTGCCAAGCCGTAGCCAAAACCGTTGCGTCCCCCATTCTGGTTTTCATCGGCTACGGCGCCCTAGGAGCAACTTTAGGCTATACAATCTCATCCATATTTGCGGCAATAATTGGCTTGGCAGTGCTGTACTTAACCATAGTGAGAAGGTTAAAAGCCAAAACCCCCCAGAAAAACGGTTTAAGCCAAACTTTAAAAGGCATGCTTCGCTACGGTGTTCCATTATCCATAGCCTCGATTATAAGCGGTTTTCTAATGCAGTTTTACGCTTTTTTGATGGCTATTTACTGCTCGGACGCCATGATAGGCAACTATCAAGTGGCAACCCAGTTCGCCACGCTACTAACCTTTTTCACAATTCCTATATCAACGGTTCTTTTCCCCATGTTCTCAAAAATCGACTCTCAAAAAGAGCCTGAACTACTTCGAACAGTGTTTGCCTCATCAGTTAAATACACCTCAATGTTTCTGGTGCCTGCAACGATGGCAGTAATGGTTTTGTCAAAACCGATGGTTTGCACGCTTTTTGGAGAAAAGTGGGCTTATGCACCTTTCTTTTTAACCCTATACGTGATAAGCAACATCTTCACAATTTTTGGAAGTCTAAGCCTTGGAAACTTGTTGGCTGGCATGGGAGAAACAAAAATTCAGATGAAACTAAGCCTAATAACGCTTGCCTTTGGCATGCCACTAGCCTCCATGCTCATACCTTCCGCCGGCATAGTGGGCTTGATAACAACAAGCATATTGGCTGGATTGCCAAGTCTCTCTCTTGGACTGTATTGGATATTGAAACATTATAGGGTTAAATTTGATGCCAAGTCCTCTGCAAAAATATTGGCAGCATCCTCCGTCGCAGCAGCAACTACCTTTCTAGCGACAAGTTTTGCAGCGTGTACAGACTGGATAAAACTGGTTGTCGGAGGCGTAACATTCATAGCAACCTTCATTATTGCGGCTCCGACATTGGGCGCTATAGAAAGAGCCGACGTTGCCAACTTGAAATTAATGTTTTCGGGTTTAGGAGTTATTTCGAAGCTTTTGGGCATTCCGTTGAATGCCATGGAAACCGTTCAGCGTCTCCTACCTTTTAGATAAACTTTTTAGGCTTTGAGTCGCTATCTTTTCAACAGCAAGTGTCTAGAATTGAACTTCAAAACAACCTCCATCATCAATTTTATACGACGTTTTTGGAGAACAATAGTTTTGATTATTTTTGTTTCTTTGGCAACGTTACTTTTGAGCGCAGCGATTTCAATATGGCTGAGCAGCTTCCACAACCTCCATCTTCCAAGCGTGGGCACCATACGCGTGATAGACGTTGAAGCCTTTGGAGGAAACCTAACAGTCGCTCAAGATGGAAGCCAAATCCTAGATTGGGGAACCGTTTACCCAGGAACAATAGCAAACCGCTCGCTTTACATAAGGAGCAAAAGCAATGAGCCGATAACTCTCCAGTTGATGCTTTCAAACTTGACGTTCCAAAATTCTGAGGGCGTCGATGTCATGAGGCTTTTGCCTCTAGATAACCCTTTAAACTTGACATGGAACTACACTGACACACAGCTTAGACCAGGCGAACAAATATGTTTAGTCTTAACTTTGAAAGTGTCCGTGGATTTAGAGTTTATTAATTACATAATCAATAACGATGTGAAACAATTCTCCTTTGTTATAACCATAAAACCTCGGGAACCGTCGTAATCAAATTGTTCTATAACATGGTTGGAAGTTTTCTATATTAATGCTACATATGGGTTTAATTTTGTGTTTTCGCCAGTTTAATAGGGTAGAAAGGAGAGCTTGAATGCTGAACAACGTTGTCTCAGTGGTTATTCCAGCCTTCAATGAAGAGAAAACAATAGGCAGAGTAATCGAAGAGACTATTCAAGTGATGGAAAGTTTAGGCTTGCCCTACGAGATAATAGTTGTAGACGATGGTTCGGAAGACCGCACATGGGAGGAGGCAAGCAAATATAAGGTTACGGTGCTGTCAAACGGAAGAAACAGAGGGAAAGGCTACGCCTTGAGAAAAGGTTTTCAACATGCAAGCGGTGACATAATTGTAACCATGGACGCGGACGGCTCCCACAAGCCTAAGGAAATTCCAGAACTGCTCAACGCGCTGATAGAAGGCGCAGACATAGCGGCTGGGTCAAGGTTTTTGGGCAAGAACGAAAATCACACCTCGAAACTCCATGTTTTTGGCAACTATCTCATAAACTTGACAATTATGGCTTTAACGAGAAAAACAATCACAGACAGCCAGACAGGGCTAAGAGCCTTAAAAAGAGATTTCCTCCAAAAAATCAGTTTAGAATCCGAGGGCTATGAAATTGAAACTGAAATAACCGTGAAAGGACTAAAAAACGGCTTCGTTCTCAAAGAAATACCCATAAGCTGTAACAGAAGAAGAAACGGGGTTTCAAGGCTTTGCGCCCTTTACCAAGGACCAAAAATTCTGAAAACAATTTTAAAACATGCAATAAAGCCAAAATAACGGCTTTAAAATAGAAGATTCTATGGAATGGTCTATACTTGTTCTCCATATCAATTTATAAACGTGGCTTCAGACGATATTATAACAGAAAAGAAAAGAAGAGGAGAAAGCGGTGAATACTAAAAGGATTCTGTTAGTGCTGCTTATAGCTGCTTTTGTTGCCAGTTTCGTCTCCACACGGGTTGTTAACGCAGAGGATGAAATAAGCGACTACGACAATGTACCATCAGAACAGGTGGTCAATGATATTGACAGCGTCGTCAACTCGAGCATCAGTGAAGGAGAAATAAAGTACGATCTGAACCACACGCTTTACAGAGTGACGGTAACGCCTAAAAACGTTATTGTTGGACAAGAGGTAATGGCAATAGCAGAAACAAATAACAGCTTTGTAACTCATGTAACCTTTGTGTGGGTTAAGCCCTTTAGTGAAATCGAGATAGAGACGGTTCAAGTTTATTTGGAAGGTGGTTTAAAGAAAGCGGATAGCACATACACCCCTCAAAAAATTGGTTTATGGTGGGTTTTTGCCTTGTTTGAGAAAAGGCCGGGTTCATGCATGTGTGGATGGTTGTATGCCATGAGGTGGACATGTTTCAAAGTTATCGGACTTGAACAGCAGATACCTGATTACCCCGTGGTTGGCACTGCTGGTGCCATGGCGACAATGTTTATGGGTTTATGTTTATTCCTGAACAAAAAAGGCAAAAGCCCGTTTTAGAACTCCCATTTTAGTTTTCACAATTTCAGTTACCTAATTTTTAATGGTTGATGTTATGGAGAAGTCTACAGATAAGATTGGGCGAATAATCAGCATATTCAAGGATTATTGGCAGCACGCTTTAGCTTTATCCATCTTTTTGTTGATAGTTGGGGTAGTTTATTGGCGCGACCTCGAAATATTGGCAAATGAAGCCTTCCACTCGGAAGCTCTTTCCCATGTCCTTTTAATGCCCTTTTTTGTAGGGGTTCTCCTATACTGGAAGAGAGACGCGTTCAAGGCAGCGCTCGCCTTTAATTCTCTTGAGAAAAAATCGGAGAAAATATTTTTTGATGAACTTGTGGGGTTAAGCCTATGCCTCATAGCCTTCCTCGTTTACTGGTATGGTTCTCACACGTTTTATCCATTGGAGTACCATCTGCTTTCCCTGCCCATATTCGTGGCTGGCGCTGTTCTAGTCCTCTTTAACCTAAAAGCCTTGAAAGCATTCGCCATCCCCTTGGTTCTTCTCGTTTTTCTGGTTCCACTCCCAAGCGAGGTAGCATACACCCTAGGCGGAAGCCTAGCCAACCTTAACACGCAAGTCTCCTACACGCTGTTGAAGGGACTGGGAGTTCCGGTAGCGTTAAACACTACGTATGGTTCTCCAACAATAACGCTGGCAAAACCACAAGGGATGCCAATTCCTTTTACGATAGGTGTTGCATGCTCGGGAATCTACATGTTAACCGCCTTTTTCATGTTCGCCGTTTTCCTAGCAGCAATTGTTCAAGCTCCTCTTCTCAAAAAAGCCTTAATATTCATACTTGGTTTTGCCGTATTCGAAGTTTTAAACATAGTACGCATAACGTCCATAGTTTCTGCAGCATACTTTCTCAGTGAAGAAATCGCCATGCTGATTTTCCATTCAGCGGCAGGCTTAATCCTAACATTTATCGGAATATTCATCACATTAGGCTTGTCTGAAAAGCTGTTAGGTATAAAAGTTGCCACTGGCAAAGCTGGAACGCCTCCTTGTCCAGAATGCATTAAATTACAGGAGAAATTCTGGAACTTTTGCCTAAACTGTGGTAGGTTTTTCAACCCGTTTAGAAGAAAACCATCAAAAATTTTTTGGACAAAACTGACGCTGCTGTTGATAGGCTGTTGCCTAATATCTTTAAGCGTTAATGCGCCAGTTTTCGTCATCTCAAAGGAAACAATGGAAGTTACTTCGTGGGAAGGAACAACAGAAGTTCTGCCGCAAATTCCAGAACACAGCCTCGTTTTCCTATATCGGGATACAGACTATGAGCGGATAGCGAAACAGGACGCGTCGCTGGTTTACGCCTATTTCCCAGCAAACCTTTCAAAGCCAGTTACATATGTCCTCATAAGCGTGGCAAACAGCATTTCAAACCTTCATAGCTGGGAAGTCTGCCTTATATCATGGCAGACGGCACACGGACGGTATCCGCTTGTTGAAGTCCTAGCTTCTAAAGACATACAATTGCTTGAAGGAAAACAGCTTATTGCCAGATACCTAGTTTTTTATGATTCCAGGGAAAAATATACGCAGTTTACCCTTTACTGGTATGAAAGAGCAACATTCAAGATAGGTGCCACCGTACAGCAGAGGTTTGTTAGAATAAGCCTTGTAATACTAGTATGGAAGGCTTCCAGTCATCAACAATATGAAAGCCAACTTTTAGAGCTTGGAGATGCGGTAGCCCAACATTGGAAGCCCATAAAAACGCAGTCCTTGTTGTCTCTTGGAATACCCGCACAGCAAGCCCTCCTCGCTTTTTCAACAGCCCTCATAGTAGTAACGAAGATGGCGCAGTATACCCGCGATTGGCGTAAAAGGATAAATAACCTTAAAATCTTCAACAATATTGCTTCGCCAACAGACAAGCTTGTGCTTCAGACACTAACCGAACTGGGTAAAACCAAAGGAGCCGCCACAACGGCTGAAATAAGCTCTGCAATCAAAAACAAAACTGGAAAAACAGCGAAGTTTGAAAGACTTGTGGAAAGGCTAAACCGCCTACGAGAATACGGCTTTATAAAAATGGATATTGCCATGAGCGATAACAGTCCAATCCTGGTTTGGAAAAGTTTAGTAAGCCTCTAAAAACCTTAAATGGCGGCTCAACCCATTTTAGTCTAGAAATGTGTCCAGAAACAGGCAAAAAAGTCAAAGCTGAAGAAAAAACGGCTGAAATAACAACCGCACAGTATTTAATAGAGACCATAAAACAGCTTCAAGAGGAAGTTGAAAATCTGAAACTGGAACTGAAAAGGGCTAAGAGCATACCTTCGGGAAAAATAGGATTCGCCTTCATGGTTCCAGGAATTTTAGCCCTCGTCGCTGCAGTTTTAAACAACTCGAATGTTTTAGCCTTCATAGGCTTAGGCCTAGCCTTCTGGGGAGCCCTATTCTTCTTTGTGAAACCGGTGCGGTATGTACAGAGCAGCCTAATAGACTCTACGGCGCTACCTGCATACAAAACAACTGACAGGATAATTGCAGACTTGAAATACAAGGGCAAAAGTTACTACATACCGCCATACCCAAAGGAGGTTTACCTTCCAGAGTATTTGAAAGGACTTAAAGACCCTGTAGTTTTTATCTCAGCAGACACTGGCGGCACGCCTTCCATAGAAGAGCTTGCGAAAAGCAAATTCCTGCTTGCCAACCCGGACGGTATCTGTGTTGCTCCACCCGGGTTAGGGATTCTTACACAGTTTGAAAAAGAGTTGGGGAAAGATGCGGCAAAGCTTCAACTAGCCGAAATATGCGAAATTCTTCCACCGTTAGTTGTCGAAAATCTGCGGTTGTCGCGAGAACTGGAGATGAAAGTTGAGGAGAACACTGTCCATCTTAGGATGCTCGATTCGGTGTACAAAAACTTGTATGTAGGCGAGGAGGGTTTAAAGAGTGTTCATTCCCTCGGATGCCCGCTTGCCAGCGCCATAGCATGCATGTTAGCTAAAGCCTCTGGAAAAATGGTTACAATACAGAAAGTTAACGTATCGGTTGACGGCCAAATAATTGAGGTTCGATATCGCATGGTGGAAAGCTAAACATGAATTTTCCAATGTCAATGTCTGACATCAGCCTATGGCTGGCGGTTATGGCCATAATCCTGCTCATAACATCAGAACTAGTATCTTCAGCGTCCGGATATGCCAGTGATGTTATCATTGAAAAGAAGCGCCTTCGCCTCGTCGCCCTTGCCTTGGGAATAGGATTCATGGCTACGGTTATCGTTCGCATATTTTATCCTTTCTAAATTGGAGAAAAGAATGACACTAATACTCGTTTCCAGTTATGACGATGGTAAAGGAAAAGTCCCTAATATTTGTTTGAGTTACGCTTGCCGACACCGTTAGGGTTAAGGTAGCTTTAACTAGTTGGTTTACACTTAAGGGCGTCCCTTCTTTATCCCAAGTTAGGGTTATGTAGTTCTTCGCTTCAGCCGGGTTCCAACCCTCCGTTGTCATGTTTAGTTTCACCTGAGTATTCCCGGTGTTATTAATCCAAATCTCTCTTCGGCGACTTCCTCCAGGTTCCACAAGTCCCCAGTCGATGAATGTTAGGCTCTGGGTGCACGCCTCGTCTCCGTATACGGCAATACCCAATGTTTTTACGTTTCCAGAGCTTGGGATTTTTCTTTGGGCTGGAAGTAAACTTGTGGCTAAAGCGGTCATAATCATGGCTGTTAGGGCTATGGTGAATATTACGGCTAAATTTGTTTTTGGTGCTTCCATATGTTTAGCCTCTAGGGGGGGAAAAGGCTATCTTAAGTCTTAATAAACGTTTCTGTCCACATTAACAACACAAATACACATCAAAAATTCGCCAAAACGGCTAAGAAACATCAAGTGTTAGTGGTCATGCAGCTGGTTTCGGTCCAGCGGCCACTAACACCTATTCCAGATTCTAAAATTAGCAGCGCTGACAATCTACGTGTAGCGCAGGCTTAAATGGTTTGACTTGTTTGCAAAACTTTTACATTTTGGATTAAGCATACATTTTTCGGGGTGTTTGTGTTGGATGTTAAAGTTTTTGTGGACGGTGCTGAGGTGGGACTCAACGAGTTTGTTGCCAAATTTCTAGGCAACACTGTTGCTGGGGCTGTTAGCACACTGCGGGGTGTTCGAGAAAATTGGAAGGAAATTAGGATAGAGATAAAAAGATGAGGTGTGTCCGCTTGATTCCGGCGGAGCATAAAAAGCATTTAATGGAGGGGTTGGCTCAGAAACTGTTGAACCCTATTAAGCTTATTGTTTTTACACAGGAGTTTGAGTGTCCGTATTGTGCGCAGACCAGAAGCCTCATGGAGGAGTTGGCTGATTTAAGCGACAAACTAGGCGTGGAGGTTTACGATTTTGTGGCTGACGCGGATAAGGCTAGGGCTTACGGCGTGGACAAAGTTCCAGCCGTCGCAATTTTGGGTGCTAAAGATTATGGTTTACGGTTTTACGGTTTGCCCTACGGCTACGAGTTCCAAACCCTCTTAGAAGGCGTAGTCAGCGTTTCCCGTGGAAAGGCGGAAGTCTCTGAAGAAACTAGAGAAAAGCTTAGGGGCATAAAATCACCCGTTCACATCCAAGTTTTCGTGACGTTGACCTGTCCCTATTGCCCTTCAGTGGCAAGTTTAGCCTTCAAATTCGCCGTTGAAAGCGACATGGTTAGGGCTGACGTAGTGGACGTAGGCGAGTTTCCCCACATTGGACATAAATATGGAGTTATGGGCGTTCCAAAAACTGTCATAAACGAGAAAGTGGAGTTTCTAGGGGCGGTTCCAGAAGACGTTTTCCTAGAGCATGTTTTGCTGGCTGCCCGACACCCAAACTACGTGCCATAACGCCACTCTTAAGGTGTGAAATCTGGCTAGAGAAAAGAAACCTTTAACGCTACTATTTGTTTACAGCGGCGAGTTTGCCGAACGCGTGATAAGAAACCTTATAAACGATCCGAGCTTCTGCAAGGCTTGCGGCTTGTACTGCGACTCATGCAAGTACGGCGTTTACAGTTATGTGCGCAACATCCGCGCCGCCATAGAACTGCCAAAGCCTTCAGACCTGCCAGCCTTCATCGACAAGTCTGAAGAATACATGCCTAAAACCATTCCAAAAGTGGACTTGTGCGTGGCCTCCGGCCTGCACAAAGACTTGCTTTTAGAGCTGCCAGCCCACCTTGAAAAGGCTGGTGTTAAAGGCTTAATCGTGCCAATTGAGGACTTCAACGAGGTTCCGTCGGGTTTAAAAAAGCAGGTTGAGGAACGCTGCCTTGAGCTGGGCTTGGAACATGCTTTTCCAAAACCTTTCTGTTCGCTAGAACCCTCAGAAGACAAGCCTTTGATCTCGCGTTTTGTCTTGGAGCTTGGTGTTGGACGCCCAAAACTGGAGGTTTCCACAGCCAAGAGAGGCGGTCACGAAGTGATCGAGGCGGCTGTTGTTGGGCGAAGCGCCCCATGCGGCTCCACATGGTATGTGGCAAGAAAACTCATAGGCATAGAAACACGAAGGGAAATTCTATACGACGCCATCGCGAAGGCGCATCACAGTTACCCATGCACAGCCACCATGAACGTCGATCCAGAAGCAAAAGAGCCAATTCTCCATATAGCTGGCTACATCATAAGGGATGAAGTGGAAAAAGCCTTGAAAGAAAAATGGGAAATAATCTAGGCTTTCTCTTGCGTTTTCAATCTTTCAATCAAGTCTAGAACTTTGGCTTTTATGGCGTCTCTCACGTGCCTAGCCTCTTCCAGCGGTATTTGAGTCGGGTCTGGCATGTTCCACTCTTCAACATGCCGCGTGTATACTACTGGGCATAGGGCGCCGCTGCACACGATAATGGCGATGTCAGTCTTTTCCTGAAGCTCCCGCGTCATCATTTTGGGTTTTTTGTGGCTTATGTCTATGCCCTCTTCAAGCATAAGCCTTACAGCGTTAGGATGCACTCTTTCAGCCGGTTTTATGCCAGCGCTTGTGGCAGTCCAGCCTTCAGGCGCATACTTGTTGAAGTAGGCTTCAGCCATTTGACTTCTGAAACTATTTTCAACACAGACAAATAGGACTGTTTTCAATCTTAGCCTTCCCAGTCCAAGAGCCGTTTCTCGCCCTCAATCTTCTTCAAGTCTGTTATGTCTTGGGTTACCTCCATCGTGCCAAGGTACTTGCCGTCTTTATCCCTTACGGCGAAGTATCTTATGTGGATTAGGCGGCCGCCGACGTTTATCCAGAACTCCGCTACATCTTTTTCCCCTTTCTTGAAAGCTTCAAGGATTCTGTTGACTACGTGGATGCTTTTCTGCGGGTGGCAAAGCTGCACTTTTCTGCCCAAGATGGCCTTTGTTCTAACGAATATGCGTTTTTCCGCCTTATTGAAGAATTTTACAGCGTCATCTCTGTCCACGAAGGTTATGTCAACGGGCAAAGTGTTTAGAATTGCTTCAACCTCTTCCTTAGTTAAAGTTCCAGTCTCAAAATGCAACATGCCCTCAGCCATGGCTTTGGCCTCAACAGCCGGTTTTTCCGCCAGCTTTTCTGTTAAGTGTGTTGGGGTGAAGCAGCAGTAGCCAATCTCGTCGAAGTCTGCCCGCACATCAGCCCATTCTTGTTCTGTGACGACGCGTTGGGCTGTTGGGAACAGTATGTTGTTTTCCTTAAAAATGTGGCTGTTTAGGGCAGCGTTTATGGCGTTGGCTAGTTCGCCGAGCTGCCGCTTGAAGTCTTGGAAGTTGATGGTTGCAGCGTTTTCCAGCAGATTTTTGAGCTGTTTCTTCTTTTCTCTAAGCTGGTTATGCTCCATCCACATTATGGCCGGCGGCTCGGTTATGCCATGCTTCTCCAAGACTGGGAAGAGGACGTTTTCTTCGCGTAAATAGTGTTTTTCAGCATCCAGAAGCTCTTCAGCAACATGCCTAAGCTGTGCCAACTCCTCTTTTACGTTTTCAAGATTTTCGGCCCTTTGCACTTTTTCAGCCAAAACGCCAAGTTTTTGAGTTATCTGCTGGAGCATCCGGTGCTCTTCGAGGAGAATACCGATAGGGCTTGTTGGAGCTGCTTCAAGCCTCTGTTTCTCCAGTTGTTCTCTAAACACTGCCAAGTGCACGTCGCAGAGCCTTTGAATCTCCTCCCGCGATATGCCCTCGCTAATCAGTTCCTGCTCGATCTTGGCGATTTCCAGCGAGCTTACACCCTCAAGAAACTGCCGGAACTGCTCTTTAACTTGTTCCGGAGGCACAC
>Ga0185307_1000802_pt1 | contig 18708 bp, 20 predicted proteins | sample LHCtaG_FD_128010 | JGI IMG/M metagenome (GOLD analysis project Ga0185307, IMG submission 128010) | Hot spring microbial communities from Little Hot Creek, USA to study Microbial Dark Matter (Phase II) - LHC4sed_matched (SPADES... | ecosystem: Environmental > Aquatic > Thermal springs > Hot... | reverse complement strand
TCACGATCTTTTCGGCTATGCGTGCAACGTCTTCGTCTGAGAAGTCGAGTGTAGGTAGCTTGTCGACTCCCTCCTTAGCTACGACTACTTCGAAGGTAGGCGTGATGCCCTTCTGCCTCAGCTCGTTGGAAGCGCACATCAGTTGACACCCGTTGATCGCGATCGTCGCTTTGGCCCTCTTGAATATCTCGATATGCGTCTTCGAGCCCGCAGCCACAGCCGATAGGCAGCACATCCTAACTTTATCGGGGAAGCGCTTTGTAAGGAGCCTAGCAACCTCGTTGCCTATCTGCCCCACTGAGGAGGCCCCATCGCAGGTAGCCACAATTATGAGGTTCTCGGCGTGTGTGCTGCAATGCGGTAGCAGCTGGTAGCTCCTAGCCGGCTTCGCCATAGCGAACCCTTTCGACTGACTGGTTATTAAGTTTCCTGCGGGAGGAGAATCGCTAGGAACGTTTCCACGTACTCGCGCGGGTCGAGCCCGGCCGGTCTGTGAAGCGAGTAGCAGAGCAAAGCCCCGAAGAACGCTCTAACCTTCGTGAGCTCTCTAGTACCCGCCTTTCCGAAAGCCTTGAGAGCTACCTCCCTCAACAGCTCGCCGCACGTGCGCTCGAGAAGCTCTGCCAGCTGCTTGTACGAGCTGGTAGCAGACATCGCGTGGAGCAAGAGGTTCCTCATCTTTGGGTCAGAGTACTTGCCTAGGTACGCTTCCCCTATGCACTTCAGGAGCGCGCTTCCAGTAAGGTTCGAGTTTAGGCACGCTTCCATCACGTCCATCGGTAAGGCTTTAGAGGCCACCTCGAGGACGAGGTCGTCCTTGCGCTTGAAGTACCAGAAGATCAGACCTTTTGAGACGCCCGCCCGCTCAGCTATCAGCTCCACTGGTGCTTTGAAAAAACCGTACTCGGCGAAAACCTCGGTTGCCGCATCAAGGATCCTCCTCCTGGTTTCCTCCACCATCCCCTGCGCCCGCGGTCTTTCGCGGCTCACCTTAAAATACTTAACTAACCGGTCGGTCGCAAGGCTTATTAACCAGTCAGTTAGAGGCATCCCCGATGCCGCGGTGGGGTTGGAAATTCGGGCCTAAGCATTGCTGCTACTACATCGCGGAAAGCGTGCCAAGGGAACAAGTAGAGGCAAAGCTGAAAGAAAACTTATCCAAAGCCTCGAAAGGGCATAGCTGGGTCAACCCATGGGGGGTTGAGCACACAGAGGTAGTTGTCGAGAACGAGGTTGTAGGGACTATTTGGGAGGATGTTGACCTCAGCAACCTAGCCCTGGGAGCGTACTGGGTGGGACCCTGGGGAGTAAAAGCAGAACTCGTTAAAGACGGTAGGATAGTCGGAATGATCTGGCTGAGGTAATTCTTTTTTCTTTTTAATGCTTTTCTCATTCTTAAACGGTAAGATCTCTATTTTATCCCTTTTTCATTCAATCTCATCATTAACTGCTTTACTGAAATCTCCAACTGTTGCACGCGCTATTTGTCTATGAAATATCATAAAGGTGTTAATACTGGGGGGTTATCATGTCGGGCTTTGCTTGTTGACATGCAACAATCATGGTAAAATATATAAACTGGTCAGGCGCATCCTCAACGTGGCAGAGAAAGCTCGTGCCCCGAAAGCCTTGATGATCGTCGCAGTGGTTGCAGGTATTGCAGTAGCGGCTGCGGTTGTCTATGATTTTTGGCGGGCATTGACGGTGAACCCTGAGAACCCTTGGGCCGAATTTACGCTTTCTAGAGTCTTTTTCGGCTACCGCGACCTGATGTTCGCGGTGGGTGCTATCGTGTGGGCGCTTGGCACCGCCGTCTTCGTGCTCGAGCTTGCTGGCAGGACGGTCTCTAGGAGAGGCTTGGTGAGGAACCGGATGGGGATTGCTGAGTGGAGTGTGATCGATGTAGCGCTCGCTGCGCTCAGCGCTGCCGTGTACGGCGGCCTCCTCGCTGCTACCGCACCGATAGTCTTCGTTCCCGGCTTCACATGGCTTAGACCTGCCAACTCCCTCGCTCCGCTCTTCGGCATGTTCTTCGGAATACCTGGATGCCTTGGTGTCGCTATAGGAAACTTGATCGCGGACATTGTGGGCGGGTTCTTCGGCATTGGCTCCGTCGGCGGCTTCATCGGGAACTTCCTCATAGCCTACTTGCCGTACAAATTCGTGCGGGACCACAGCTTCTCGAGTGCTTCGTCCATCGGCGAGTTTTACGTGTGGGGCGTGCTCGCTCAAGCCTTTGTGAGCGCTACTTACATATGCTGGTGGCTGGACGTAGCGGAGACTCTGGTGGGTTTACCGCTCTTTGTCGTATGGGGCATTATAGCGCCGATCATATTCTCGAACAATATAGTCGTTAACGCTGTCCTCTCACCGGTGCTGGGCAGGATACTTTTCCCGCTAATAAAGGGTAGGGGGCTCTACTGGAAGGATAGAATCAAAACAGCTTAAGTTTAAACTTTTTTATTTTAAAACCTGTAGCGGTGGTAGTCTTGTCTCTTGGAGGCCTTTACGTGGCGAGGAGAACACTGTTCCACAGACTAGACCCGAGAGCGAAGATCATCTGGACTCTATTGGTGCTTGCCGCTTCGGTTACAACGCAGTTCGATGGCTTAAAGGCTCTGCCCGTTTTCGCTTCCACTCTCGCGGCTTTGAGCTTGTCGGGCCTAGGGGCTGGGCTGGCGCTGCTGCTCGTCGTGAATGCATCGGCTTTCCTCGCTGCCGTGACGCTGATATGGGCCGGAGTGTACAGCTCGCAGGGGGTTCTACTGCTGGCCTTGGGGCCGCTCCGCCTGACAGACATAGGCTTAAGAGTCGCTTTCGGCAAGTTCTTCCTGATAATGAACCCAGTTCTAGCCTTTGCGGTGCTTTTCGCTTCGACAAGGCCCTACCACTTGATGTGGGCTCTTGAGAAGCTGGGCGCGCCGTCCAAGGTGGCTTTGACGTTTACGCTAGCTCTGAACCTTCTTCCCTCGACTGTCAAAGCTATAAGAGAAGTTACGGAAGCCCAAGTGGCGCGCGGTTTAGCGCTGGATAGGGGCAGTGTCGTCCAGCGGCTCAGGAACTACGCTCCCATAATAGTGCCCATGATCGCCAGGCTGCTCAGCGATGTCTGGGACTTGAGCATGGTGCTCGCCTCTAGGTACGCAGGGTACGCGAGAAGGACCTACGTTTTTGAGCCGAGGTGGAGCGCGAGGGATACGGCTTTCACTATTCTCTCTCTCCTGCTCTATGGGGGTGTTGCTGCATGGAGTCTTGCTCTGTGGTAGTAAAGGACCTTTACGCTAAGTACGCCGTTTCCGAGAGCTGGGTGCTGAAGAGCGTGAACTTAGCGGTAGGTAAAGGCAGCATGTTGGTGCTGATGGGACCAAGCGGTTGCGGCAAGAGCACGCTGCTATACGCTATCGCGGGTCTCCTGCCCTGGGTTGTGCCGGGCGAGATCAAGGGCGAGATTGTAGTGGATGGTGTGGATGTAACGCGCAGCGGCTACAGAGGACTCGCAGGGGTGGTAGGAATAGTGTACCAGAACCCTGAGATGCAGGTTGTGACTCGCTCAGTATACGAAGAGCTGGTTATGGCGCCTGAGAATCTCGGCTTGCCGAAGGAAGAGGTATTAAAGCGAGTTGAGTGGGTTGTGGACGCGCTGGATCTTAGGAAGTACCTGGATCGGGATCCGCAGTCGCTCTCGGGTGGCGAGAAACAGCTTATCGCGATTGCTAGCGTCCTCACGATGAAGCCACGCGTTCTCCTACTGGACGAACCTACCTCGATGCTCGACCACAAGGGAACCCGCTTGGTCCTCGAGACCGTTGAGCAGCTTAAGCGTGAGCATGGCTTAACGATCGTTGCCGCCGAGCACAGAGTGGAGTGGGCGGTCGAGGTTGCAGATACTGTAGCAGTGATGAGCGATGGCTCAATCGTGATGAAGGGCAGCCCCGAAGAGGTTTTCAGCAAGGTTGAGGAAGTGGAACGCTTCGGTGTGAGACCACCCGGGGTGGCTGAGGTCGCCTACGAGCTTCGTAAGCGGGGGTTCGAGGTCCGCGTGCCTGTACACTTAAAGGTAGCCTGCGAGGTGTTCAAGCTATGATAAAGCTTGAGGGGGTGCGCTTCAGGTACCAGAATGGACCAGAAGCGATCAAAGATGCTACGCTCACCGTCGAGGACGGTGAGTTTGTGGGTGTGATAGGCCACTCGGGTGCCGGGAAAACCACACTAGCGAAGTTAATCGCTGGCCTCCTCAAGCCGAGTGAAGGGCGCGTTCTCGTGGACGGCATGGACACGAGGGTTACCCCAGCTTCGGTACTGGCAAGGAAAGTGGGTTATGTCTTCCAGAACCCCGAGACGATGCTTTTCTCTGCTACCTTGCTGGATGAAGTGGCATTCGCTTTGAGGAACTTTGGCTACCCTCCCGGCGAGATGGAGGGGAGGATTCGCGCGGCGCTAGAGAAAGTCGACCTTCAAAAGCCTTTAAACGCTTCACCCCACGCTCTGAGCTTCGGGGAGAAGCGGAGGCTAGCTATCGCGTGCGTTCTCGCGATGGACCCGACCGTCGTGGTGCTCGACGAGCCGACCACAGGCTTGGACTACGCTAGGTGCCTCTCCCTTTTCAGCACACTTTCGAAGCTGAACAAGGAGGGGAAGACTGTGATCATCATAACACACGACACGGATCTCTTAGCCCGTTTCGCGAACAGAGTCATTGTTCTAAAGGAAGGCATGATCGCAAGAGATGGACCTGCGGGGGAAGTTTTGAGCGACATAGATTTCCTGAGGGCTCACGATTTCACGCCAACCCAGTTGCAAATTCTGGCGTCGAAGCTCAAAGCCCCAGCTCCTACGGCGAGCGCTATAGCGGAGACGCTGGCTAGAGCTTGGAGGCTGAGTTAAAACCAAAACACGCCTTTTAAGCAAAAGCACGCCTACTTGAGTACGGACGTTTATGCCGAGTGAGGTGGGCGGACCTTACCCAATCGAAGCGATCGTCGCGGAGATCATTGCTACCAGCGAGTCGAGGTGTACGAGCTTAAGGGCTGTAATGGAGGCGTACTTCAAGCGGAACCCCCACCTTCTTGACGCCAAGGGCCTGGCCAGGGCCTTCGCGGCGGGAGTGCTGCGCTCGTACAGGGTGCTGGATGAGCTGGCGCGTAGGGTTATTGGCGTCGAGCCGATGGGGCTGAAGCCTTTCGAGAGGAACTTGCTGCGCGCTCTCATCTACGAAGCTAAGTACAGGCCTGTGAGCTCGGACAGGGTGCTGGGTCTCGCGAGACGCTACGGGTTCAGGCTTGGTCCCAAGGAGCTTGCGTTAGTGAAGGAAACAGCGCCTCAAGACATGGCAAGGGGTAAAGGGGAGGTGGAGAGGCTCGCGTTCATCTACTCGCTGCCCGAGTGGGTTGTCGAGTACCTACTGAGGCTTCTGGGGCGACGGGAAGCCGAAGAGCTGATGAAAGCGTTCAACAGGAACCCCACCGTCTGGCTGCGCGTTAACACGCTGAAGGTGGGGGTACGCGAGCTGGTCAAGAAGCTAGAGGGGAGGGGACTCGTCGTGGAGGTGGACGAGCACTTACCTTTCATGCTGAGGGTTGTGAAGGGCAGCGTAAGCCCCTCGCAAGTGCCCGAGCACGCGCAGGGGCTATTCTACACGCAGGACAAGGCCTCCGCCCTAGCTGTCTACGCGCTGGGTGATGGGGAGCTAGTTGCTGACCTCGCAGCCGCGCCAGGGGGGAAAGCGAGCTTAGCGAACCAGCTGTGGGGGGCAGAGGTCGTAGCACTCGACCTTCGGGGGAAGAGAGTCAGGGTGATGGTCAAGCTGTTGCGGAGGCTGGGCGCGGAGGAAGTGTATCCTGTCAACGCCGACAGCACGATGCCCCCGCTCCGCGTGAAGTTTAGGAAACTGATCCTCGACCCTGACTGCTCGAGCTTAGGGAGGCTCGGGCACAGCCCGGAGATCAGGCTGTGGATCAAGCCGGAGCTCGTGCGCACGTACGCGGCTGAGCAGAGGAGGCTACTGAGAGCCGCCAGCGAGCTGCTGGAGCGGGGCGGAGAGCTCATCTACTCCACCTGCACGTTGACTTTGGAGGAAAACGAGGAAAACATCCTATGGGCGAAAGACGCGCTTGGCTTTGAGCCGGTGGAAGTTCAGCTGAGAGTAGGTCTGCCGGGCATGCTGGGTTTAGAGACAGCACAAAGGCTTTACCCGCACCTCCACGACACGGTTGGCTTCTTCCTAGCGAAGCTCGTCAAAGTTTAATTTGTTAAGCTATACAAACCAAAGTTTTTAGTGTGGGTTATCGAGAACCCCCTATCCCGATGCGTGTAAGACGCGCCTCCTACAGAGCAGCTGTGGCAGCCGTTATGGCTGCCTTGGCGATTGCGATATCCGCTCTAAGGCTAGAGTTCCCCTTCTACCCTCTAGTCTTCCTAAAGTTCGATCTGGCAGAGATTCCTTCTGTACTCGCTTTTGCACTCGTTGGAGCGAGGTGGAGCTACCTGTGTGCTCTCTCCCACTTCGCCGGACTTCTAGCAAGGGGTAGCGACCCGCTTGGCGCGTCGATGAAGCTGGTCGCTGTCATATCGATGCTTGCTGGTCTCCAGATCGCCCGACACCGCTGGAAGCTCGCAATACTTTCAGCTATGGTCACAAGATCCTTCGCCATGTCGGTCGCCAACTTAGCCGTCTTGGGCTTCCTCTTCCCATCTTGGCTTGATTTCGCCTGGAAGTTGCTTACATCGGTGGGGATGCCCGTGCGGAGCAGGGAGGATGCGTTGTTGGCGACTCTAGCACTCACGGCAGTTTACAACTGCCTCCACGTGTTACTCTCCGTGATCCCGGCCGCGGCGATAGCTAAAGAAGTGGAGCGCAGGATAGGGGTAGCTAGAGCAGCGGCGAAAAGCGAGTAACCTTTAACCGCAATCTGCTACCGTTTAGCGAGCATCCTTCGAAACAAGTGTAAACAGTAACAGTATTCTTAGCGCGCGAAGCGCTAATGCGCGGAACGGCAACTATTTAATTGCAAGAACGTCCTTCCATCCGATGGAGGCTCGGGTTTTTGTGGATTCGCTTTCTAAGCTATCGAGCTTGAGCAGTGGAATATACGGCCAGTTTATCGAGCACTTGGGCAAGTGTATCTACGGCGGCGTATGGGTCGGCCCCGATTCTAAGATTCCCAACGCCAGGGGGTTCAGGCTAGATGTTCTCGAGGCTGTGAAAGGCATTAAGCCGCCGCTCGTCCGGTGGCCCGGAGGTAACTTCGCCTCGTCCTACCACTGGGAGGACGGGATCGGTCCCCGCGAGAGGCGGGAGAGAGTCTTCGACCAGGCTTGGGGTACCGAAGAGCCGAACGAGTTCGGCACATGTGAGTACATCGAGTGGGTCAGGCTGGTGGGGGCTGAGCCCTTCATCGTCGTCAATGCCGGCAACGGAACAGCAGAGGAGGCGGCGCGCTGGGTTGAGTTCTGCAACTCGCGCGGCGGTACGCGGTATGCGCGCCTCCGGAGGACGCTCGGCTACACAGAGCCGTTCAATGTGAAGCTGTGGGGTGTGGGCAACGAGCTGTACGGTAGGTGGCAGGTCGGCTTCTGCGTGGACGGCGAGGAGTGCGCGAGGAGGACGGTAGAGTTTGTGAACCAAATGAAACGTGCGGACCCGTCGATAAAAATAGTGGCTGTGGGCTGCGATTACGATCCCGAGTGGAACGTTGACATGGTGAAGGGGGCCGGCGAGTACATTGATTACCTTTCCATCCACAGGTACGTGTTCACAAGCCACCAGAAGAGGTACGAGGACCTCGTGGCGTGGCCTATCGCGATCGAGGAGGATCTGGTTGCCATCTACAGACTCGTCCAAATGGCTAGGTCGAGGTACCACGTGAAGCGGGAGATCAAACTAGCCTTCGATGAGTGGAACGTGTGGTATCCAGAGGCGCAGCCGCCGCTTCTCTCCCAAGTGACACGCGTCAAGGACGCAGTCTTCACAGGGTTGGTGCTGAATGCGCTCCAGCGGCTCAGCGGAACCGTCCCCATCGCGTGTTTCGCGCAGACTGTGAACGTGCTCCCCTTGATCATAGCGGAAGACGATGGTCGAATAGCATTGACCCCTCAGTACCTCGTCTTCAAACTCTACGCCGAAGTCCAGAAGGGCGACGTTGTCAACACTGTCACCTTCTCCCCCTCTTACCCTTCAGGCGAGCTGGACAGGGTGATCCCCTACGTCGACGCCTCCGCCGTTCTGAAGGGAGGTTCTCTACACCTCTACCTCGTCAACAGGCATCCGGAGGAGAGCGCTCGAGTGGAGGTCTTCGTGCGCGGCTTCACTCCCTCGGCCGCCCGCCACAAGTGGGTTGCTGGCAGCAGCGTGGAAGATGCAAACACCCTCGACGATCCAAATAGAGTTAGGATAGAGCACGCTGAGTTCCCTTTCAAGGGCATCGTAGAGCTACCTCCGCACTCCGTTAACGCGATAACGCTCTCGTAAGCTATTGGGGTCCAGCCACCACCCTCAAGATCCTCTTTCTCCTCCATTGAGCGTACTCGTACGCTACCACGAAGAGGACCAGGGGGATCAAAGCCGCGAGTGCTATCAACCCCATGACTTCGCTGGAGGAGAGTGCGATGCCTCCGACCTCGGCGAACACGTCCAACTGCACTACCACCCTGTCGGGCGCCGAGAGATCCACCTGCTTTTCAGCCGTCTTGCCGCCGTAGTTAACCTTCACGACGTAGCTTGCAGCAGGAAGGAGAGTCGTGTAGCTTCCTGCTTCGTCAGCAACCCCTTTATCGACGCTCCTACCCTCATAGAAGATCTCGACCGACGCGCCAGGCAAACCCTGACCCCTTGACCCCACAGCGCTGACTGACAGCTTGTGTATTCTGGGTACGGTCACCGTGCTGTTTGCTGGTGTGACCCAGCACGTGTAGTTTATGGGAACTCCCTTCCAGTTAACCACCGTGATCTTTAGGATACCTAGCGGCACCTCCCTAACAGTCACCGCGCCCTCCGGAGGCACTGTAATTGAAATCCGCGTACCGTCTAACTTCTCAGCCACGATTTCAGCTCCGACAAGCGGAGTTCTACCGTCGCTAGCCAGCAGCGCTATCGGACCGGCTGCCGCTAGCCGCGAAACCGCGATGAGCACCGCGAGGGCAAGCCACGTGCGCACGGATCGTTATGGGCTTCCGGATTTATATTTGTAGCGCAGTCAACTGAGGGATCGCCCTTCGCAGAAATGCGATCACCGCAGTGGTGAGTGCGGCGGTGGTAAACTCGGTAACGGGACCCACGCCGATCAACCAACCGCCACCTATCGGTAGGAACAGCCCGAGAAGAGCCAGCGTAAGCGCACTACCAGCGCTCGGCAGGTAGAGCAGGTATCCCAGCACCGAAGAAAGTAAGTCGTAAGCGAAGGTCGAGAGGTAGGCGAAAACGAAAAGGGTTATTCCGCTCCGAACTGAGCGTGCGGCAAAACCCCAAAGCCACCCTATCGCAGCGGCTAGCAAGGCGTTAATCGGAGTCCAAGGTCCCAACCATATGAATAGGTCGCTAGCGACAAAGGAGAGAGCGCCTACCGCCGCGCCTACCCAGGAACCACCAACGTAAGACGCCACCATTGCGGTTAAGAGAGGGAAGTTGATGAACTGGAAGGGGCCTACGAAAGCATGTTTTGCCAACCGCAGCGCCACAGCCAGCGCGGTGAAAGTCGAGATTAAGGCCACCTGCTTGGCTTTCACTCTTTACCCCCCTTTAGCTAACGCGGCAACGCTGAGCAAACCCCTCACGCAACTGTACAGTTGGCTACCCAAAACAACGATGTACGAGGTGCCTTGCGGCAACCCCTCCAGGGCTTTGTGTACACCGGGAGCTTCTACTTTAAGGTCGTGATCCTCGACAAGAGGAAGGTAGAAACCTGCCTCCGACCTTTTCACGATGAGAGCCATCGTCGCTCCGCTCCTGACAGCCGCGTCCCTGGCAGCGATGACGTTGGGAATCCCGCGCTCGAGGGAAGCGGCAACTCCTTTGTACCTAAAACTCCAGGCTTCCACGTCTTCAAGCAACTTTGCTCCCAAGATACCGCGTGTTCTCAAAACTTCTTTCAACCACCTTTTTCCGTGTTCGGTAATAACGGCACCGCCCCGCTTGACCTCGATCAAGCCGAGTTCTTTCAGATCCCTATACAACCCCCTTAAAACCCCTTGACCCAACCCTAGAAGCTCGCTCGCCGAGTACCTACCTCTGACCCCCTCGTTGAGTAGGAGTAAAAAAGCTATAGTCCGTGCTTCTTTATCTTCGAGGGCGCTCGGCATCGCTAGAACTTCCAGTGCTCGTACCTCCACATGATCGTATCTCCATCCGAGAGCTTGTAGGCGTCCGCCGCGACCGAGCCAATCTCCCACCTTCCATCTTTGAAGGTGTACCAAAGCCAAGAGTAGCCCTCGTTCTTTGAGACGATCCTCTCCTCGACCCCATCTACAGACTTCACGTATACCCCGTAGGCACCGTACGTGTAGTCCACGCGGGAAGTTGCGAAGAGCAACGCAGTCAGAACCGTAGCGCCCTGCGGCAGCGGTGTGTAGTTGAACCACTTTGTGGTGCCATTGCCGTAGTCAATCGCCACGTTAACTAGCACAACCCTAGCTCGCAAACTCCTCAGTTCTGACTCTACCGAGTTCAAAGCTGCCCTCGCCGAGGAAAGCTCGCTCCTAAGCTCCTCTGCTTGCCGGTAGGTGTTGGCCGCTATAACGCTAGCTACAACTGCCCACACAAGCAACGCTGCAAGCAGCAGCTTCTCCAGCTCGACGCGGCTCGCCATTCCCCGGGCTTGGGTTCCGCTCACGTTGGAGGTGGGATGTTTATCCTACAAATAAGTTTATCCTTAAAGCGCGCGCTTACTATAAGGTTTAATCGCTGGCCGGGGGGCGGTAGAGAGTGGCTGGCAGGTGTAGAATTTGCGGCTCACCCGCGTATGTAAGGCTCGAGTACGCGAACCTGCAGCTGTGCGAGGTCGACTTCATCCGGTTCTTCGAGCGCAGAGTCAAGAGCACGATTGAAAGGTACGGAATGTTCGAAAGGGGCTCAAAAGTTGCCGTCGCAGTTTCTGGCGGTAAAGATAGCGTAGCCCTGCTTCACGCCCTCTGGAAGCTCAAGGTCGAGTTAGGGATCGAACTGGTTGCGATAACGATCGACCTGGGCATAGCGGGTTACAGCGACAGGTGCGTCCCGCTCTCGGAGAGGATTTGCGAGAAGCTGGGGGTTGCTTGCAGAGTTGTCGACCTGCGCGGGGAGTACGGGTTCGCGGTGGACGATCTAAAGGGGTTGCGTAGGTCTGTTTGCTCCCTTTGCGGTACTGTGAAACGCTACGTTCTCAACAAAGAAACGAGAGAAATGGGAGCGCATGTGCTTGCGACCGGCCACAACCTCGACGACTTTCTAGCGACCCTACTCCAAGCGTACATCAGGGGGGATTTGCGCGCGCTAACGAAGTTGAAGCCCTACCTGCCTGGCAAAGGTAAACTGGTAGCAAGGGCTAAACCGCTCATCGAAACGCCGGAGAAAGACGCGGAAACGTACGTCCAAGCTATCGGGTTGGATTACGTTAGCTGGAAGTGCCCTTACGCGCAAGACGCCTCCAGTTTAGAGTACAAGAAAGTGGTAAATATGCTCGAGGAAAAATACCCGAGCATCAAGTTCCAAATGATTAGAAGCTTCCTGAAGAGAATACAGCCTCTCATCAGAGTGGAAGAACCGAGCCTCGTCTCATGCTCAAAGTGCGGTGAACCCAGCTCAAGCCCTGTCTGCCAGTTTTGCCGAATAAAAGCAGGATCGAGGAGCTCGAGCGAGGAAACGTTTGAAGCGTGGTTCACCTGATCTCGAAGGCTCGGGCCGGGTTTCTCACAAACAGCTTTTCCGCTATGCTCTCCCCAAACCTCTCTTCGATGAGAGGGATGAAGTTCCTCACGAGGTACGAGTAGCCTCTGATCCTACCTCCTCCCGGTTCCCCCACGTTGTACCAGCCTGCGTCCTGGGATAGGAGGACTTGTTCCTCGAAGCTTTCTGAAAGCGCGTACTCCAAAAGCCTGAGCGTCCTCTCCGCGGTGGATTCGCTTACTCCGTCGTACGACGCCCACGCACCCCACTCGAGCACCTTCGCGTGAACGCTCCGGTCGTCTACCGCGTCAAGGTGGGCGACTACGAGCCTATCGGGATCCAGCCGCTCCTCTTTAACCACTTTCAGAAGTTCGAGGACAGCCACCGGGTGGCCCGTGTGGCAGACTATAGCCGCGCCCGTGAGCTGGCTACACCGGACCGCCGCTCTGACAATTTTCTCCTGCACCGGTTCGATTGGCCCAGGGTTTACGGCGATCTTCACAAAGCCGGCTTTCACGGGTAGCCTTTCAACCCTGCCTGTCCTAGCCCTCACGATCTCGTCCTCAACCCCTTCCTCGACCTCAGCAACCCACATTGCTGCCAGATCGCCCGCAGAGCACGTGTAGGCGTATTCGGGCAGATACGGTTCTTTGTACAAGCCTGTGTTCGTTAAAATATGAAGGTTTGTCGCCTTCGAAAGTTCCGCCAAAACAAGGGGGTCCCTACCTATGAAAGCCGGTGTGCAATCCGCGAAGCCGGTTACGCCGAGCTGCCTTATCTCAGACAAGTAGGGTTGCATCACCCGAACCACTTCGCGTCTATCATACCTGCTCCTGTCGATGATCTTAGCACCGATGAAATCGCACATCACGTGCTCGTGCGGTAGCGTTAAACCGAGAGAAGAGGGATGTATATCGCCTAGAACAGTCCTGATCTTACCCATGCGCTATTATCTGGCTAGGATCCTTAATTTTTTGCTCCGAACAGCGAGAACCAAAAAGGTAGCGAATTCACTCGGGGAAGAGGGGGCGAACCTCCTTACGCCTGAAATATTCTACAACTTCTTTCTGCTCATCCTCGCTTAATCTCCTGAACCTCTCGCCAGCGCTTATTATCCTGGGCCAGAGCCTCACCTCAGCGCTCATCGAGTAGGTAGTCACCCCCTCCTGCGATAGCGTGAACCAAACGGCCTTGTCGATGTCCTCTTGCTCCTCGAGGGGTTCGTACCAGGTGGCGAAGGGGCGGTCTCCGATCATGCGCCGTTGGCCGCCAGGCCACCTGCCCTTCGAGATGGCTTTGATCGCTATCACCCCTATGTCCCTGTCGATCGCTGCCTTGAGCACGGGCCGGAAGTCGTTCTCCGGGCTGGGAGCTACTAAGCTGCCCACGTTTACGGGTATGAGGACTGTATCAAAGTCGAAACGCTCCAGAGCCTTCAGCACGATCCGCATGTCGTTATGGACGGTGATGCCGATGTGCTTGACCAACCCTTGGTCCCTTGCTTCGAGAAACGCTTCAAGAGCCCCGCCTCTATCGAATATCCGATCCAGCTCTTCAAGGGAACTGACAGCGTGGAACTGGTAGATGTCGAAGTAGCCAGCCCCCAGCCTTTCGAGAGAGCGTTTCAGCTCGGCCCAAGCTCCATCCCTAGTCCTCTCCATCGTCTTCTCGGCGATAACGAGTCTGCTTCTGTACTTCCTTACGAGCAGCCCGATCCTGGTCTCCGCTTCGCCGTAGCTGGGGGCTATGTCCAGCATGTTCAACCCTTTCTCGATAGCCATCTCAAACGCCTTTACACCCTCCTGAGGGTCGGGCACAAAGCCTGGTCCAGCCCCTCCGATCGTAAGGATCGTCACCTTGTAACCGGTTCTCCCAAGCCTCCTCTGCTCCATATCCAACCTAGCCCGTGCGCTTTATTTAAGATTAGCTAGAGCCCCGCTCCCGTGAGGCGACACACGCTTATTTACCTCAAGTGCGCGAAAGGTTGTTTGTGGAACCTAGGGAGCGGTGCCTGAGAGCGGTGCTGAGGGAGGAGGTGGATAGGATCCCGTTGAACATCTGGATTGAGAGGCCGGAGCCTTACGGGAGCCTTGCGGCGAAGCTGGGGGAGAGCGACCTCGAGAGGCTGCTAAGGCGCCTCCAGGTCGACTACAGGGGCTTCCTCCCCAACATTAGCTTTCTCGGTGTCGGGCTGCGCGGAGGCTACGAGCCAGGCTGGGTTGAGGTCAACGGTAGGAAGCTCTGGCGGGATGGGTGGGGCGTGCTGCACGCCACCTCAAGCGACGGGAGGACGAGCATGCACGTGGTTCACCCACTGGAGAACGCGGACGTGAGGGAGTACCCCTTCCCTGAGGTGCGGGAGGAGGACTACGCGACCGTGGAGAAGTTCAGGAGAGAGCACGATAGCTACTGCGTCATCGCCTACGCCCTCCAGCCTTTTGAAACGGCGTGCGCGCTCTTCGGCTACAACATGATCTACAAAGCGATGCTGAAGGCGCCGTGGAAGGTGGACTACGTGCTCGACAAGCTCTTCGAGATCGCCGAGCAGCAGGCAGCGCTCCTCGCCGACGCTGAGGTCGACCAAGTGTACAGCGGTGATGACGTGGGAGCACAGACAACAATGCTCATCTCCCCGCAGCTTTGGAGACGCTTCTTGAAACCGAGGTACGAGCGGTTGGCCCGAGTAATACACAAGCGCGGAGCTTTCTTCCACTTTCACAGCGACGGGTGGATCGAACCCATCGTACCTGACCTCATCGAAGTGGGCGTGGACGTGCTCGAACCTCTGCAACCCGAGTGCATGAACGTAAAAAGGGTTAAGGAGTTGTACGGGGACAAGCTCAGCTTTGAAGGGGGGTTGGGGGTGCAGAGGCTACCCTTTCTCCGCATCGAAGAAGTAGCGAGAGAGGTTGAATGGCTGATCGAGAACTTGGGCCCCACAGGCTACACGCTGAGACCGAGCCACACGATACTACCAGGCACGCCCGTGGAGAACATCGTCACCGTGTACGACGCGGCTGCGCGCTACGCGCAGCGAGCCTCACTCCCCTAGAGCCTCTCTCAGAGCTTCTTTGATCTTACCTAGGTCTCCGCTTCCTATAGCTTTCCTGAGCAGCCGAGCGAGCTCGCTGTCGCCCGTGAGGGTCGCCACGGCGCTTTCAATTACTGCATCGTCCAGGTACAGCATCTTGACTGTCATCCCGCCATCGATTACGAAGTTGACTCCAGTGATGAAGCCGGCTTCCTCCGACGCGAGGAAAGCAACGAGCGCTGCCACGTCCTCCGGCCTGCCGACCCTTCCGGCCGGGTGCTGCTCGTGGTCGAGGCGTGTCAACTGGGGTTTGCGAGGCGGCAACTGCCACTCGCTGGTGTCGATCCAACCAGGGGAAACTGCCACGACTCGGATCTTGTAGGGGGCTAGGCTCATCGCTAGCGCGTGCGTTAAGGCGAGCAAGCCACCCTTCGACGCGCTGTAGGGCTCGGTGTTGGGCTCGGATTGTAGCGCTCGCGTGCTCGCGATATTCACTATCACCCCTCCGCCCCGCTCGGCCATCGCTTTCGCTGCATGCTTCGCAAAGAGGTAGGGACCGGTAAGGTTGACGGCTATCACCCGCTCCCACTCAACGAGCGTCTGCTCGAATATCGGCTTCCCCGAAGAACCTATACCTGCGTTGTTTACGAGCACGTCCAAGCGACCGTAGCTCTCCACTGCGGTGCTAACGCAGTGCACCACGTCGACCTCCCGCGCGACGTCGCCGTGAACAAAAATAGCTTCAACGCCTTCTCCCTTAAGCATCTCCACTCGCTTCTCTCCCGCTTTCTCGTCGAGGTCGAACACGACAACCTTAGCCCCCTCCCTCCCTATTCTCGCAGCTATAGCTGCCCCGATCCCCCGAGCTCCGCCCGTCACGATCGCGACCTTACTTTTGAAGCGCGCGACCACAAAAGCTCAGAAGACCGCTAGCTTATTAGGCTTTACAACTGCCTCGAAGTTGGATGATGTACGCTGGAACTGCCGACCCGCAAGGGCGTGATGAAGGCTAGGAAAGCTGACATTCCTCGCGATGAACCCCTGGTTTAGGTGATGCCGTGGGTTAGATTTTCACGCGCACGTAGTAGCTCGAAGGAATCAGGAGAAGACGCTCGCGAAGGGCAGCTAGCCCACCGGACTCCAAGATAAAAGAAAGATTTTTCGGCTAAGCTGGCTCGTTAAAATGCTCAAGCGCGCGCTTGCTCCTTCGCGAACCGATAAAGAGCTTTGTTCTGAACGTGTACAATACCACGAAGCCTGAAATATGGCTCCAACGCTCATCAACAAGCATACACTACCCCGGTGGGAGCACATTAATACAGGAGTTCGCTACGCACTACTGTGGCGGGAAAAGTTAAAGTAGGCGTAGTAGGTTTGGGCAATCAGGGTCTCGCACACGTTGAGGCTCTGAAAAGTATTGAGGCCGCTGAGCTCGCAGCTGTAGCTGACGCGGATCCTGCGCGCGCGAAGAGAGTGGCTGGGGAGTACAAGGTGCCATCTACTTACGGGAGTGCACGCGAGCTATGCGAGAAAGGTGGAGTGGACGCAGTTGTGGTTGCTACGCCCGACCACCTCCACCTAGAGCCTGTGATGGCCGCGCTCGAGTGCGGCAAGCACGTTCTGGTGGAGAAGCCGATGGCCACAAGGCTCGATGAAGCCGAGAGAATGGCGGCCGAAGCCAGAAGGAGGGGTCTGATCCTGATGGTGAACTTCGAGAACCGATTCAACCCTCCTTTCGCTCACGTTAAGGAGTTGTTGCGCCGGGGCGAGCTGGGGTCGCCCCTGCACATGTACGCTAGGCTGAGCGACACCCTTTACGTCCCGAGGAGGATGCTGAGCTGGGCGTCGAAAACGAGCGTGGCGTTCTTCCTGATGAGCCACACCGCCGACCTGGCACGCTGGTACTTCGAGCAGCCAGTGAGAGAAGTCTACGCGGTTTCCCTGACAAAGGTGCTGAGTGACCTGGGAACGCCCGACGCCTACGCCGCTACCCTCAAGTTCGACGAGGGCTTTGCCCTGCTGGAGAGCAGCTGGGTTTTGCCCGAGTCATCGCCTTCGATCTTCGACTTCAAGCTGGAGCTCGTGTGCACTGAAGGTGCTGTGCACGTGGACACCGAGAAGGAGGCTTTGGCCGTGGCAACCAGGTCCTACGGGTACCCGCACTTGGCGAAGCTGCATAGGGTTCACGGACTGTCGGCTGGCTTTCTCAGGGAGGCCGACTCGCACTTCCTGCAGTGCGTGTTGGACCGCTCGGAACCCGTGGTGACAGTAGAGGACGGCTTGGAAAACATAAGGATCATCGAGGCAGTAATCCGCTCCAGCATTGAGGGCAGGCCCGTAAGGCTATGAGCATCGAGAAAGTTGTGTTTAGCGCTCTCGCGGGCAGAGGGGTCGTGGGCGGCCGCTTACTGCTGACAGAAGAGCGGCAGCGCATCAAGGAGCTCGAGGAAGCTTACTCCCGCACGAGCACGCCTTGGGGGAAGCCTGTGAACTTCGGTGTGATGGAGTGTTTGAAGCGACGCTACGTGCTGGCTGCGCTAACATCACCCCACTTCAAGTGGCCACGAGGGCCTTACGCTCTCGTGAAGGTGGGTGAAACGGTCGTTGGATACATCGACGAAAGCGGCTTCAGCTTAAACGCAAAGGCGCTAGCCGGAGCGAAAGGAGACCACGAGCTGGTTATCCTACCGCTGCGGTTGCCCGAGCTAGAGGATCTGGTTGACGAGCCGGTAGCGGCTTCGCCCTCACCTCCAACCCACAGGTACCTTGCGGATCTGCTGGGCTGTAAGAACGGTTGCGGAAGCTTACTCGTGGCCTTCAACGGGGTACGTCAACTGCTGACCAAGCGAGATGCTTATAAAGAGTGAGGTCCGGTAGGGATCGGTAAATAGAGGTATAATGTGGTTAGTATGGAAACGAGGGAGATTGTCAGAAGGGTTCAGCTGATAGGCAGGTCCACGTACGTCGTGTCGCTCCCCAAAAACTGGGCTAAGCGCGTGGGCCTGGAGAGGGGAACCTCGGTGTCGATCGTCTTAGAGCCGGACGGTTCCTTGAGGATAATCCCACCCCCGCTTCAAGAGGCGAAGAGACCGGAAAGCAAGCTTCTGTTAAGGGAGGGTATGAGTGAGGGTGCCCTTGTTCGCGAGCTGATGTCCCGCTACTTGGCTGGCTTCAAGGTGATAAGGGTGAGCCTGCCCTCGGACGCGAAGAGGTTCAGAGAGGTTATCAAGAGGGTTGTGGCTAACAAGATGATAGGTGTTGAGCTGCTTGAAGAGGGGGAGCGCAACATGATCCTACAGGTGCTCGTGAACGTGGAGGAGCTACCGGTCAACTCAGTGATCCAGCGGATGGGGCAGGTGACGAGCGGGATGATCGACGATTCGATGGAGGGGTTGTTAACAAAGAACATCGGTCTGCTCGATGACGTCTCGGACCGCGACGATTTCATCGACAAGCTCTATCTCTACCTCCTCCGCCAGCTCAATGCTGGTGTGCGCGGCTTCGTCGGCGTGGAGGAGATAGGGCTCAAGAGCCTAGAGGAGATTATCGAGTACGCGGTCGTCGGAAAGAGCCTTGAGAGGAGTGCCGACCACGCGCAGAAGATAGCGACGAACGCTAAGTCGCTCATCGAAGCCGGTATATCGATAAGCGGGCTAGAGGGTGAGCTGGAATCGATGGCGAAGCTAGCGAAGGAGATATTCCAGAACTCCATACGCTGCTTCACTGGGAGGGAAAGGGAGAAAGCGCTAGCGCTGCTCGACGAGTATCCACCCAAGCTGTTGAATGCTGAGCAAAGGTTCCTCGAGAGGATACTGGAAGAGCC
>Ga0185307_1000800_pt1 | contig 18726 bp, 17 predicted proteins | sample LHCtaG_FD_128010 | JGI IMG/M metagenome (GOLD analysis project Ga0185307, IMG submission 128010) | Hot spring microbial communities from Little Hot Creek, USA to study Microbial Dark Matter (Phase II) - LHC4sed_matched (SPADES... | ecosystem: Environmental > Aquatic > Thermal springs > Hot... | reverse complement strand
CGCGAAATCATTGAGGAATTGGGGATTGAAATCGTGCCCCTGTATGTCCAGATAGGCACGGAAACCTACGAGGAGTTTGACATAACCACCACCGAGCTCTGCCGGAAAATGCGGGAGGGAATCCTGCCCCAAACTTCCCAGCCACCTCCGGGGAAATTTGAAGAAATTTTCAAGAAAATGGCCAAGCAATTTCAATCCATCATAGCCATCCTTATAACCTCAAAACACAGTGGCACCTACAATTCAGCCCAAGTGGCCAGGGCTATGCTCCCGGAACTGGACATAGAGGTTGTGGACTCCCTTTCCATAGCCACTGGAACAGGTTTCCTGGCTGAGGCGGCAGCCAGAGCTGCCAGGAAAGGCAAAGCGAAGGACGAAATCTTGAGCTTAATCTATTGGCTCCGGGACAGGATTAACATTGTAGCTACTGTCTCCACACTCAAATACCTCCACGCCAGTGGGCGGGTCGGAGCAATAAAAACTATGATGGCTTCCCTCTTGGATGTAAAGCCCATCCTTTCCATGAAAGAAGGAGAAGTAGTGGTCATTGGCCAGACCCGAACGCGTTCTCGTTCCTTGGAGCAGATTGTATCCCACGTGGTTAAAGCTGCAGAGCGCCTGGGCAAAGTTGACCTTTCCGTCCTCCATGCCGATTGCCATGAAGAAGCCCTAAAGCTCAAGGAGGAATTGAGCAAAAAAGTTCGGCCAAACCGCATTTTCTTGGCCGAGATAACCTCGGTCATAGCTGTCCATGGCGGGCCAGGGCTTATTGGGGTAGTTTACAGCCCGGCAATAACAACTTTGGTCTAAAGGAGGGGAAATGATAAAGATAGTGACCGATTCCACGTGTGATCTTCCGCCCGAGTTTTACAAAGAATTGGATGTGACCGTTGTTCCGATAAATATCCAATTTGGGACCGAAACCTACCTGGACGGGGTAGAAATTGATCGGGAGACCTTTTACCGCAAGATAGAGGAAACGGGGATAATTCCGGCCACATCCCAGCCTTCCGTTGGGCAATTCTTGGAAGTTTACGAAAAGCTGGCCAAAAAGGCTACCGATATCATCTCCATCCACGTGACTGGTAAGTTAAGTGGGACTTGCCGTTCAGCAGAGATGGCTGCCCGTGAAGTAGCCGATAAGGTTAGAGTCCACGTTTTTGATAGCCTTTCGGGTTCAGCTGGGCTTGGCTACATGGTTTTGGAGGCAGCCAGAGCAGCGCGCGCTGGTTCTTCAGTGGAGCAGATTTTGGATAGGCTCAAAGTTCTAAGGGATAGGATGAACATCATAATCCTAATGGTGGACCTGCGTTTTGCCCGGATGAGTGGTAGGGTTGGCCGGCTTCAGAGTGCCCTGGCTTCCTTGTTGAATGTTAAAGTTATAGTCACGGCTGAGGAAGGCCTTCTGGAGCTCAAGGAGAAGGTACGCACCACAGCCAGGGCCATTGACCGGATGGTAGAGATGCTTAAAGAGAGATTGGGGACTGAAGAACCGGTAAACTTAGCAGTGGTTCACGCTCAAGCGCCCGAAGAAGGGCTTAAGCTCATGGAGAGGGTGAAGAGCATCTTCAATTACAGGGAGATTTTCCTTACCGATTTGGCCACATCACTGGCCGTTCACTTTGGCCCTGGCACCTTAGGGCTTGTAGGCTACAGGATTTAATGTTCTGCTTGGCTTTCGGCGTAGGCAAATCCGCTAAAATTGGGGAGGCCCTTAGCCAACGATGGCGGGAAAGGGGTAGGGGGATTTGCCTTTAAACCAACTGTGCTCCAAATCACTAAAGCCAATTGGTCCAAGCCTACTTTTTTAATTTAAGCCAAAAGGCTTTGTCCGGTGGGATTTCTATCCCTTTTGGCCCTATGAGGTGAGGAGGGACCCCTGCGGCGGTAGCTTTTTCCCAAGAGAAAAATTCTTTCAACTCTTCGGCTGGATAAATTTGTTCCATGGCTTCGTACCAAGTAAGGCCATCCCTTTTCTGGTAATGCCAAAATTCCAAGGCTTTATATTCCCAACGCCAGTCAAAATCTGGCCTTTGGTGGGCAGAGATTCGCTCCCACCCTGCCTCCCGCGCCGCCTCGGTGAAATCCACGTAATAACCGTTGGGGATAAGGCCAGGCTTCCCTTTCCCGCCAGGGATGTAGCTCAATTCCCATGGGTGATGGCGCAGAGGTTCCCCACACGTGCCATCCCTTTTTGCACACTTTAGGTAAACCCTCCACCGTGTTTCTCCCCCCAGCTCTTCTCGCACTATTAGGCCTTGCTTTTCATCAAGATATATGTCAAAAGCTCTGCCGGCCTTGTGCCAGCTGGTATAATCGGATTGCTCACTCTGGAAATTCACAGGCCTAAAGGCCTCCCATAAACGCTCAAGAAAATCATAGCCTAATTCACGCCGAAGCCTTTCCCTGAGGGCAAAGAACGATTCCACAACAGCACTGCTGAGCCTGGCATCGTAAACATCTACCCCTTCAAGCTCCTCAAGCCCCCTACTCTCAGAATATTGCACTGATGTGGGAATAGATAGGGTTAATGGGGAGAGTTTATCCCCAGGAAGCCTGAGTACGGCAGCAGCACCCAAATTTCCCCTAAGGAAGGCCGGCCCTAAAAGCATTCTGGGCAAAGATAGTTTGCCCGGCGATTCATCCAGCACCAACCTTTCCCCATCGTAACGGTAAGAAATGAAGGCAAGGCGGCCATCAGGCAACCAAACTGGGGAATCTTCAGCTGAAAGCCAGCTGAGGCGGTAGGCTTTCTTGCTTTCCAGCTCCATAACCCAAACTGCCTTATGCCCGTTTTCCTCCCGGACAAAGGCCAGTTTCTTCCCATCAGGTGACCATGAGGGGGAATATTCGTCGGTGAGTTCAGTTGTAAGCTGGGTTAGTTCTCCAGTGTCGGGGTCCAACAGGAAGATGTCTTTATCGCCGAAACGCCATGAGGTGAAGGCTATAAGGTGGCCATTAGGGGACCAAGCGGGCTCAGCATCACCGTAAGGGCTATCGGGGGTGAGATTGCGCTGGTTGGAGCCGTCGGCTTCCATAAGCCAGATGTCCAAATCCCCAGCTCTGGTTGATTCAAAAGCTATGCGTTTACCATCAGGAGACCATGCCGGCCTTCCGTCATAGTGGGTGTCAAAAGTGAGGCGAACGATGTCGCCTTCTTGGTCCATGAGATATATCTCCCAGTTTCCGTCGCGTCGGGAAGAGAAAGCGAGCTTCTTCCCGTCGGGAGAAAGCGCTGGGTCTCGGTCCTCGGCGGGGTGATAGGTCAGGCGGAAGAGTTGGCCTGAATCAACCCCCAGCGCATAGATATCCCAGTTCCCGTCCTTGAAGGCAGCAAAGGTTATTACCGGCCATTGATAGCTTGTCAGCATGGATAAAGCCAGAATCAGGGCTAATGTTTTGTTCATTTACCCTCCTTAAGCTATAATACTCACCACACGGTGGCCTATGAACGAGGTGCTTTCTGGCTGGCAAGCAGTCCTTTACGGAACTTTAGCTACCATAGTTACTGGTTTAGCTTCGGGGGTAGGGGCTATACCCGTTCTGGTCTTCCGCGAAGTCCCTGATAAGGTTTTAGACGCACTTTTAGGTTTTGCTGCCGGGGTCATGCTAGCTGCTACCGCTTTTAGCCTCCTCGTCCCAGCCATAGATTTAGGAGGAGTTTGGGTTGCCTCTCTGGGCATCGTCTTTGGTGCCCTGCTCCTTTCCCATGCCGATAGGGTTATCCCTCACCTTCATTTCATTGCCGGACCGGAAGGCCCTACTTCCACATTGAGGCGAATATGGCTTCTGATCTTGGCCATAACCATTCACAACTTTCCAGAAGGGATGGCTGTGGGGGTTAGCTTTGGAAGTGGGAGACTTTCCACAGCTATAACTTTAGCTATAGCCATTGGTCTGCAGAATATACCAGAGGGTTTAGCTGTAGCTTTACCCCTCATCCGCGAAGGCTACTCTCCTAAGCATTCCATCTTCTATGCTACCCTTTCAGGCATGGCAGAACCTTTGGCTGGTTTCTTGGGGGCAGCGGCTGTAACTTTGGTTAAGCCCTTGGTCCCGGTAGCGATGGGCTTTGCGGCAGGGGCTATGCTTTACGTCATAAGCGAGGAGATAATCCCCGAGACCCACCGCAAGGGCTACGCTCGCATTGGAACGACCGGGCTTCTGGCCGGCTTCATAGTTATGATGGTCCTTGACAATCTTTTCCATTAGGACGATTCCGCAAAGTTTTGCGCACCAAGTAAATCCTCTGAAGGGCTGTTAGGTTAGAGAACGGGGCCAGGACCCACAAAGCCCATAAGGGTTTGGAGATAAGGAGGCCCAAGATTAGGACCAAAAGCCTCTCAAACCGGGTAAATAAGCCCTCTCTGCATTCCACCCCTAGCCCTTCAGCTCTAGCCCGGGCGTAGCTTACCATGAAAGAGCCAACCAAAGTCAAATAACAGAGCACGCTTCCTGTGAAGTTCTGCGATTTCAAGAAGTAAACAGCCAGGCCAAGGTAAACTGCGGCTTCGCTGAAACGGTCCAAAGTTGAATCCAAGAAAGCACCGAATGAGCTTACTTTGCCCATAGCCCTGGCCACGGCCCCATCCACCACGTCAAAGAGGCTGGCCAGTATTAAAATAACCCCTGCTAATTGCCATTTCCCAAGAGCGAGAACGAAAGCGGCTGGAAGGGTGAAGAGGAACCCGGTTAGGGTAAGGAGGTTAGGGGAAATTCCTGAGACCCCGATGATTTTGGCGATTTTTTCCAACGGTTTACGGGTCTTTTCTCTGAGCCTTTCCCCTAACATCTTCGTGAACTTGCTCCTCACTTCGGAAGCTTCTTGCCTTTAAGCTCGGCTACTTCATGGTAGTATTCCAGCACTTCCGAGGCTATTTGCCGCCAGGAGTAGCGAGCTGCTTTTCTCTTCCCCATTTCCCCCATCCATTCTCTGAGCTGTGGGTTATTTAGCAAGTGGATTATCGCCCTGGCCAAAGCCTGGGGGTCGCCCGGGGGGACAAGTAAACCTTCTGACCCGCTTTTCACTACCTCGGTGTATCCGGGGATAGCTGAAGCTACTACCGGCTTTCCGGCAGCCATTGCTTCCACAAGGACCATACCGAAACTTTCGTACCCGAGGGATGGGGCACAGAAGACATCACAGGTGTGGTAGTAACGGGGAAGCTCTTCTTCGGGGACGCGGCCAATGAAGCGCACCCCATGGATTCGGTTCCGGCGCACATATTCCACGAAAGGCTTTTTGTCATCATCGTCAAAAGCTCCTACCACAAGGAGGCGGGCTTGCGGAATTTCAGCTCGCACAATTTTAAAAGCATCCAGCAGGAAGCTGAAACCCTTGCGCTTTTCAAGCCTACCAACGAACAGGACATTTGGGCGGCCATCGCAGAAACGCTCAATCGGCTTGTTCATTCTTTGGAAAAAGTCCAGCTCAACACCGTTAGGGATTATGCGGTAATCGCCGGGCAAGTACCGGCTTATGTAATCCCTGGTGGCCATGGAAACGACAATCCTGCCATCCAACTTTTTGGCCAAACGCTTAAGTAAAACATCGGAATGTTCCAGCAGCGGGTGGGGGTCAGGCCTATAGGCATGGAATGTACCTATGTTAAGGGCTTCTGAATGCCTTAAAACGGCCACGGGGAGCATTGGGGTGAAAGGCTCGTGGATATGCACTACATCAAAGTTTTCCTCCTCCAGTATCTTCTTCGCTTTTCTGTAGACAAGTGGTGAAACAGAGACCCTCGCCACCGAACCTGCCGATGGTATCCCTACCACCAAACTTGAGACCTTGACCAAATACTCGGATAGGGGGACATCCTTACGGGAACAAGGGGCGATGACTTTAACGTCATGACCCATTTCCCGAAAGTGCTTTGCCAGGTAATAGATGTGCTTGACCACGCCCCCAGGGACGGAGAAATCATAAGGTGAAACCAGCGCTATTTTCATCGCCTTCCCTCCACAGAGGGATAGAAAGGACCCATTGCTCGGGATAAGCTTTTATGTATTTCTCCATTGTGGCGATTATCTTCTCTTGCGCTTTGGCAATGATTTCTTCCTTGGGGCCTTCTCCGGCCACGTGGAGTGGGGGCTCAACCCACACCTTGAAGGAGTTATCGGGCTTCCTTATACAGAAAGCCATGACAATCGGGGCACCGGTGCGGTAGGCCAAGCGAACTGCTCCATCGGGCAAGCGAGCAGGCTTTCCGAAAAATTTAAACTCAACCCCACTTCCAGTGGCATCCCTATCCAAGGCCAGAGCTATGGCTTCACCTCGGTGCAGTGCTCTTACCAGTTCCATAAGAGGGCCGTTTACAGGTATAAGGCGGATTCCGTGGGCTGACCTGAGCTTGGTCATGAAGTGGAAGAGAGCTTGAGGTTCCAGAACTTCGGCTGGAATAGTGACCCGGAAGCCTTGGAAAGCCAGCCACTGGCCTACAAAATCAGGGCAACCCATGTGGATTGAAGTTACTATCACCCCCTTGCCTTTACCATAAGCTTCCAAGAAATGCTCAAAGCCCTCAATTTCCAACCTCTTTTCCAAACTTTCTCGGGATAACTTTGGGGTTGTGAAGAGGTCCACATAGTTCAAAGCAAGGTTGCGGAAAATCATCCGGACGATTTGTCCATCCCTGCGGCCAGTGACGTGGCTAATGTTATGCATGAGATTGTTTCGGACTTTCCAGGAGAGGAGGAAAAGGACATCGCCTATGAAGATGGCAGCCTTGTAGGTTATTTTTGACGGTAGCCTTGCGCAAAGCCATGCCGCTAAACGAAACAAAAAATAGACAACGTAACCCATAGGCTATTCCTCTACCTTTTGCTGAAGATATTATCCGAAAACAGAGGATGTGTCAAAAAGGCTCATGCACTTGCGCCAAGAGCTCGTTACCGGGTTATTGGCCCATTACATCAGCCAACGAGGGAGTGAAAAATCAGCCTCCCCTCCCCCACTGTTCCGGAATAAAGCATTGCCGGCTATGTTGAGTTAGTCTATAATAAATGCAGGGGGAAAGATGAAAACCGAAGTGCTAAAGGTTAACCCCAAAGAACCGGAACCAGAAATAATCGCCCAAGCGGCAAAGGTGATAAAGGAAGGAGGGCTCGTAGCTTTCCCTACCGAAACTGTCTACGGGCTTGGAGCTAACGCTTTGGATGAAAAAGCCGTGGCACGTATCTTTGCCGCTAAAGAGCGCCCAACTGAGGATCCTATCATTGTGCACCTTTTTTCACCATCTGAATTGCCAATTGTTGCTGCCGAAGTCCCTCCCATCGCCTTTAAGCTGGCTGAACTTTTCTGGCCAGGCCCTCTTACCCTCATCCTTCCCAAAGCTAAAAGCGTCCCCGATTTAGTCACCGCAGGTCTGCCCACAGTTGGCGTGAGGGTTCCAGCTCACCCAGTAGCTCTGGCCCTCATCCAGGCTTCTGGCTGCCCCATAGCTGCCCCAAGCGCTAACCTCTTCGGAAGGCCAAGCCCTACCCTCCCTGAACATGTAGTGGAAGACCTATACGGAAGGGTTGAGCTTATCCTGGACGCTGGCCCAACCCCCATCGGGGTTGAGTCTACAGTTCTAGACATCACAAGGCCAATCCCTACTATACTTCGCCCCGGAGGCCTCCCAAAAGAAGCTTTGGAAGAAGTCCTGGGAAGGGTAGAAGTCAACATAGGGCCTATGCCTGGGCCAAAACCTTCCCCAGGCCTTATGGAAAAGCACTATGCCCCCAAGGCTTCACTCTACCTTGTGATCGGAGAAAATGGGGCTCTGCGCAGCTTCCTTCGGGAAAAGGCTGAGGAAGCAGTGGCCTTGGGGATAAAAAGAGGCTTCATCATAGCCGAAGAGGATAGAGATTCCTTGCGCGAGCTGGCGGTTGTTGTCCAGATTTTGGGTTCATTGAAAGACCCGGCCACGGTGGCCCGTAGGCTCTTTTCTTCCCTCCGGATAATGGATGCCATCGGGGTAGAGGAGATATATGCCAGGGATTTCGGGCAAGAAGGGTTAGCCCTGGCTGTACACAATCGCCTCTTAAGAGCTTCCGGAGGGAAGGTAGTGATTTTAGGAGGAAAGTAAATGCGGCTTAAGACCCTACTTTTTGTTTCTATCCTCTTGCTTTCGGCCTCTTGCCAGACCTTAACCCCGGCTTTACCAACTCCGACCTCTTCCATTTCGCCAACCCCAACTCTGCCAACCCCTTCTCCTTCGCCGGTGGACCCCTTCGCTGAGAAGCGGCGCCAGATGGTGGAAATGCAAATCAAAGCGCGCGGAGTCAAGGACGAAAGAGTTTTGGCGGCAATGGAAAAAGTCCCTCGCCACCTCTTTGTCCCTCAGCAATATATAGATGAAGCCTATGCCGACCATCCCTTGCCCATAGGCTATGGTCAGACCATATCTCAGCCTTACATCGTGGCCTATATGACCGAGCTTTTGAACCTCAAGCCGGGGGATAAAGTCCTGGAGATTGGCACCGGTTCGGGTTACCAGGCGGCTATCCTGGCAGAGATAACCGATAAAGTCTACACTGTGGAGATAATCCCGGAGTTGGCTCGTTCGGCCGAGGAAAGGCTTAAGCGCTTGGGGTATGAGAACGTGAAGGTTCTGAATGCCGACGGCTATTACGGCTGGGAAGAATATGCCCCTTACGATGCCATAATAGTCACCTGTGCGCCCGACCATATCCCGCAGCCACTTGTTCAGCAGCTTAAGGATGGGGGTAGGATGGTCATTCCGGTTGGGCCTCCGGGCGGTTACCAGACACTAACTTTGGTGGAGAAAGTGGGCGAGGAAGTTAAAACTTACAGCATGCTTTGGGTGTTATTTGTGCCCATGTTAGGTAAGCACTGAACTGGAAGGTTTAGATTATCTTGCCACCGAGTGGAACTCAAAACGTTGGCAGATTATCAGCAAACGAGGGCAAGGGAACGAAAGCAACCACAATTTTGGGACGCACCTAAAGCCTCCTTGCCAAGGGTTTAAGAAATGCCCCAAATTTTGCTAAACCTCTTGCTTTGCTGTATAATTACTTAAAAGCACCGTTGGAGGTAAACAATGCTGGATAATGTAAAAGCCCTCTTAAAATTCCCCTTCAGAGAGCCAGGGTGGCAAAACCGCTTTCTTTTGGGCTCCGCATTGCTCCTGGCAAATTACGTAATCCCCGTAATACCCTTCATCTTCGTGCTCGGTTACGTCCTAACAATAATGCGCAAGGTAATCCAGGGGGAAGAGCCCTCTTTGCCCGCCTGGGATAATTTGGGCCAAATCGCTGCCGATGGGCTAAGGGGTTTCGTCGCTGCTTTAATATATCTCCTACCAGGGCTTGCCCTGCTCATCGGAGGCTATTTAATCTACTTCATCACCTTCATTTTCACCCCAACTCAAACGGAAAAGTTGTCCCTCGCTCCTCTGCTGGGAATGGCTTTCTTCTTCATCGGACTTCTCGTAGGTCTCATCCTTTTAACATTGGCCTTGGCTCCCCTGCCCGCAGCCCTTGCCAATTTAGCAGCAAAAGGGCACTTAGGAGCAGCTTTTGAGGTAACTGAGTTGTGGCGCACAATAAGGGCTAACCCCTGGGGTTACCTTGGGGCTTGGGTGCTGACCGTTGGCCTCGGTTACTTAGGGTATTGGTTGGTCACCTTAACCTCTTACACATTGGTTTTGTGCTGCCTTGTGCCCTTAATCTGGGCTCCTATAAACTTCTACATCTTAGCGATCGCGGGAGCTGCCTTTGGCCTATTCTACCGGGAAAGCAGCTTCTCCACGACCGAGATAGAGTAATAGCCAGCAAAAGCAATAAAAATTGTCTTCAAAGTCTTACCCAGCCAGCAAGAAAAGAGAAAACGCCATAGGGGAAAACCGGAAGCACCAGCAGCTATACCCGCTAAGTCAAAGATAGGATTGGGAATAGCCGAAAGGGCAAAGATAAGCCAGAATCCGAACTTCTTCATCCACCTCTGAACTCTCTCATAGGTCTTATAATCTTCAATTATCGCCCGGCCTCCGAGGCCAGCCAGATACCCGCTCAATTCTCCTAAAGCCTCCCCAATCCCCGCTATCAGGCCGACCAGAAGCGGGTTTAGGACACTGCCCATAGCAAAGACTATGGCCAGGCTTGGTACAGGAAAAAGGACTGTGGCGTTCCCCATAAAGCTTATGACCAATATCCCAAAGTAGCCGTAAGCCCCAAATTCTTGGATTTTATTCCGGAAAATTATCACGAGGGCTGTTATCAGGAAAGCAAAAAGCAAAGCAATAGCCGAAATAAAGGGCGACTTTTTCTTTTTCTCCATCAGATTTCACCTCTAATGGGGGTTCCGAGGCGAAAGACCTTAGGGTTTGGGCCGAACTTCCCGGTAGCGTTAACCGTATCCACTACAATCTGAGCTTCTTCAACTATGCGTTTAAAGTCGTAAGGACTATGGGCTACAAGGATAAGGACGCAATCGGCATGGCGGATGGTGTCTTCCTCCAGCGGGCACGAACTTAAAACCACTTTCTCCCGATTGAAGACATTGCCACCAACCTCAAAGCGAGGGATAAACGGGTCATTGTATTTGATCTTAGCCCCTTGTCTCAAGAGGAGTTCAATCACTCGCTCAGCTGGGGAATTACGCGGGTCGTCCACATCCTTTTTGAATGCTACCCCAAGGACTAAGATTTCAGAGCCTTTAATGGTTTTCCCTCGGCTTTCCAAAGCTTTGTCCACTAATTCTACAACATGGTAAGGCATGGCTTCGTTCACCTCAGCTGCCAGCTCTATGAAGCGAGTATGGAAGTCATACTCCCGCGCCTTCCAAGCCAAGTAGAAGGGGTCAACAGGTATGCAATGTCCTCCCACGCCAGGGCCTGGGTAAAAAGGCATGAAGCCAAAAGGCTTAGTGGAGGCAGCTTCTATTACTTCCCAGATGTCAATGCCCATTCTTTCACAAAGTAAGGCCATTTCGTTTACTAAGGCTATGTTGACACTTCGGAAAATGTTCTCCAAAAGCTTGGTCATTTCGGCAGCGCGAGGGGAGGAGACTTTGTGGACATGGGGACAGAGCTGTGATAGGAGCAGAGCGGCCAGCTCAGTGCAACGAGGTGTCAACCCTCCAACTACTTTCGGGGTATTCTCAACGGTGTGTAGTCTATCCCCAGGGTTTATGCGTTCTGGGGAGAAAGCCAAGTGGAAATCTTCCCCGGCCTTAAGCCCTGATTCCTCCAATATTGGGCGGACAAGCTCCTCAGTAGTGCCGGGGTAAGTTGTGCTTTGGAGGATTACAAGGTGGCCACGACGCAAGTAAGGGGTAAGGCTCCTGGCAGCGCTTTCCACAAAAGAGAGGTCAGGGGTCCGCCAGCGGTCAAACGGGGTTGGAACGCATATGAAGATAGCATCAGCCTTCTGGGCCTCGGCGTAGTCGGTAGTGGCTTGGAGCTTACCTTCTCGGACCAAAGGGGCAAGCTCTTCTTCGCTTATGTCTTTTATGTAGCTTTTTCCCTGGTTTATGGCCTGGACCTTTCTCTGGTCTAAGTCTATGCCTATTACCCTGAAGCCCTTGCCAGCAAAGCCTTTGGCCAGGGGCAGCCCAACATATCCCAAGCCAATGATGCCCACGATAGCTTCCCTACGCTTGATTTTTTCTTCAAGCATGCTTCATGCTCCTTGGGCTAATTTTCAAGGAAGGTTTACGGTAGAAAGTTTGCAGTACCTTGAGGAGGCGTTTCTCATCAAGGTGCCTTATCATCCGGCCATTATAAGCTAAGGATATAATCCCGCTTTCCTCTGAAATTACTATGGCCAAAGCATCACTTTGCTCCGTAATCCCTATGGCTGCCCTGTGGCGGGTTCCCAGGGAGCGGTAGGGGGAGGAAGTTGAGGATAGAGGCAATATGCAACCTGCGGCTAATATTTTCCTTCCCCTCACTATCACTGCCCCATCGTGGAGAGCGGTACCGGGGTGGAAAATTGTAAGGAGCAATTCTTTGGAAACATCGGCGTCTATGATTACACCGCTTTCAGCGTAGGGCTGAAGACCTGTTACTCCTTCTAAGACTATTAGGGCTCCGTAGCGGTGTTCGGCTAAGAAATTGGCCGCTTTTACGATTTCATTGAGGACTTTACCCTCTACTGCTTCTTGGGAGGCCATGTTGAACAAAAGGCCTGCTCTTCCCAAGCGCTCCAGAGCCCTTCGGATTTCAGGCTGGAAAATGACCGGCAAGGCTATAAGGAGTGCGGGGATTGAATTGCGGATGAGCCATCGCACTGCCGTAAAAGGCAGGACTGAGGAGGCAATCACAGCCATTACTACTATTACCAACACCCCTCTCAATAGCTGGACGGCCTGTGTCCCTCGGATTAAGCGTAGGATAGTGAGGAAAAGACCTGCAACCAGCAATATGTCCAAAAGGTCAAGCCAGCTCAAGCCTCTTAGGATTTCAAGCCATACCTCCATCTATCCCCCTAAGCGTTCTAATAGCTCCCTGTAAGCTTCAACCTGCGGTGGTTCCAAAGCGATTATCTCCCTTATGGTCTTCTTTGCCTCCTCAATTAAACCCAAATCCAGTTGTATTTCCCCCAAGGCGTCAAATTCTTCAACTGCCTTTTCTTTCAACCCCATTTCCAGGTAAAGGTTGGCCAAAGCCCTGCGCAAAACTTGGTCTTTGGGGTTTTCCTGGATTAACTCTTTGAGGAAAACCTCTGCTCCTTGGAGACCTTCCTTCTTCCGGATTAGGCTGAGGATTTCGGCAAGTTCGCGGGCTTCTTCCTCTGCCTTATCAAGCTTGCTATAAAGGATTACAAGGTTACGGCGCACTTCTAACTCATCGGGCTTAAGGGCTTTAAGGTTCTCCCCTACTTTGACGGCCTCTTTCCAGTGCATTGTCTGGAGGTAAAGTTGGAAAAGCCGGGATAGGATTAGGATTTGGTGCTCCTTTTCGGGAAGTTTGGCGGAAAGGGCTAAAGCATGCCGGTAGCTCTCAATAGCCCCTTTAAAGTCAGCCATTTCATAAAGGATATCGGCCAATTGGAGGTACTGTTCCAGAGCTTCTTCAAGCTTCCCGTATTTGATGAGAGCATTTATGAATTTGGCCCGAATGTTTATATCAATCGGATTGAGCTTTATGAGGCGCTGCAGGATATCCAGCACCCTCTGGGATATACCCTTGAGTTCGTAGAGTTGGGCAATGAGGAGGTATTTCTGAATAGCTTCTTCCAACCGGTTCTGGCGCACTAGAATCTCAGCCAAATGGATGTGCAAGGGCAAGCAGAAAGGCGCATAAATTAACCCCCGCATGCATTCTTCAGAAGCGCTATTTAGGAGCCCCCGCCGAACGAACTCCTGGCTCAAAGCCAAGGTTTGGAGTACAGATTCCGGATAAGGTGTTTCCAAAATTTCCGCCAGGCTCGGGGTTATGCCTTCCTCCTCCATAGCCTTTATGTATTCTTTGAGCTCTCGGACCTTGTCTTCCCAGCCGCGGGAGCTGAAGAAGGAAAGCAAGGAGTTTATGAATTCCAAAGCTTTCCCTTTTTCTCCTTGGGCTATGAAGCTTTCGGCTAAAGCCTTGTAGATTTTGGCTACTTCGTCAGCATTGGCGTGCTCTAAGGTTGTTAGGTCAATTAGCCTGAGAGCTTCAAAAAAGTGATGCAAGGCTTCAAACGGTTGACCCTTGAGCCGATAGCATTCCCCCAAAGCGAAGTGGGCTCCCAGTGTTAAAGACTCATGCTCCAGAGCTTTCTGCAAGTGACTTATAGCTTCGTCTAAGAGGAATTTTTCTTTGTAAAGTAAGCCAAGGTTGAAGTGGATGTCGGGGCTGTCAAAGCCTGAGGCTAAAGCTTGCTTGTAGTAATAAATGGCTTGGTCTATGTCTCCTTTGCTTTGGGAATCCAAAGCCTGGGCTAAGTAATTGCTGACCCCGGGCAACGGGGCTTCAAAAAGCATATCAGCTAAGCTTTTCAAGGTTTTGGTACGAGTTAATTCCCAAGGGGTGCTTTCCTTGGGTGGACTTGCGGGTATGACTTGTTCCAGAGAGGCCTTGAGGGCCAATGCTTGGGGGTTTCCTGGGTCAATTTCAAGGGCTCGTTTGCAGTAAGCTGCGGCCTGAACTTTGTCACCCTTTCGGTTGAAGTAAGAGGCAAAGCCAAGGTAAGTCTTAACTGCTAAGTCCTTTCGCCCCAATTCCAGGTAAAGGCTGGCTAAATTTTCAGCCGGCTCAGGAAGGTGGGGAGCGGCTTTGGCTGCTTTCAAAAGGACGTCCGTGGCTTTTCGGTATTCCTTGCGCTTTCGGTAAAGGTTCCCCGCAGCGAGGTAGGCTTGAGAGGCCTCCGTCTTCTGGTCAGCTTTTAGTAAGGCTTCTCCGAGTTTCTCCCACAGAGCTGGGGTGCCAGGTTCCATGCGGATGGCTTTTCTGTAAGCTTCGGCGGCTTCTTTCCACAGGCCTAATTCAGAGTAAGCGGTGGCAATGCCGATTAGTGGTTCGGAGGCATCGGGGTTCATTGAAGCAGCTTGCTTGTACAAGGCCAAGGCTTCCTTCCATCGGCCTTCCCAAGCGGAGGCATGGGCCTTCCTTAGGGTTTCTTCATAACGCTGGTGGTTCAGGTCCATCCTCGCCAATTTTGATTTACCCCTTCACCCAAATTACATTCCCGCCAGTAGGTAGGCAAGTATACCCTTTTGGGCGTGCAAGCGATTTTCAGCTTGGTCAAAAATTACGGAATTGGGGCCGTCGGCAACCTCATCGGTTATTTCCTGCCCCCGATGGGCGGGCAAACAGTGCATGACCATGACTTCGGGCTTGGCTTTGGCTACAAGGGCCAAGTTCACTTGGTAGGGCGGGAAGACTTTAGCCCTTTCTTCAGCCTCTGCTTCTTGCCCCATGCTGGTCCAGACATCGGTGTAAATCACATCGGCATCCCGAACGGCCTCGGCTGGGTCGTTGGTAATGGTTATCCGGCTGCCGCTTTGGGAGGCAAATTCCATGGCTTTCCGCACTACTTCCGGATGCGGTTCGTATCCTTTCGGGGAGGCCACGGCCATGTCCATACCGAGCTTGGAAGTGATGAATAGGAGGGAGTTGCAGACGTTGTTGCCATCTCCGACGAATGCCAGTTTAAGGCCTTTTATGGTTCCGCGCTTTTCCCAGATGGTAAAGATGTCACCTACTGCCTGGCAAGGATGGCTGTAATCGGAAAGGCCGTTTATCACAGGGACTCTTGAGTAGCGGGCGAGCTCTTCCAAATCCTTGTGGGCGAAAACTCTCGCCATTATAGCGTCCACATAGCGGGAAAGGACCCTGGCTACGTCGGCTACGCTTTCCCTCTTCCCAAGCTGCACCTCATCGGGGGAAAGGTAAATGGCATGGCCGCCAAGGTGGCGCATGGCCATCTCAAAGGACACTCTGGTGCGAAGGGAGGGCTTTTGGAAAATCATGCCCAATGTTTTGCCCGCCAGGATTGGTTTATTGCCGCCTTTTCTCCACTCTTCCTTTAGGCTTGCAGATAGTTCCAGGATGTGGGAAATTTCTTCGGGTGAAAGGTCAGCTATGGATAGAAAGTGCTTCATCTCGCACCTCCTTTATATGGGCTGGGTAATGATGGTTTCCCGAATCTTCTTAATGAAAAGGGTTTGGCCTTCTTTAAGGATTTTCTGCGCTTCCTCTCGCCACGGTCGGTAAAGTTTTTCCGGCTCAGCCGGGGTGTAACCGCAGCTTTCAAAGGCTTTGGTTATTGGGCTTTGCGGATTTAGGGCCACTATTGCTACCTCGCACATGAGGGCGGAGGCCTCGCTTTCAAGCGCCTTAAGCATTGCACTCAAGGTTGTAAGGTCTTGGTTTTTGATTACCACTTCTTCAATTGAAGCCACAAGGTTTTCGGCGTTCCACCCCAGAATACCGACTGCTTCTTCGCCTCGCATGGCGATGATGTAGCCTTTCTGGAGGAGCTTTTCCAGAGCTTCTTCTTCAGAAATGGATAGGAAGCGGGCAAAGGCTGGCAAGTCCCCGCGGTAAGCCTTTCGCGCTACCAAGGTGGGCCGAGGAGCCTTTTCCTCTGCAGGCTTTAGGGAGGCCGTTATCTTTTCCCACTGAGCCTTGACCTGTTCCCAAGTGCGAAAGAGTGGGCCATCGTTGTAGATTACCACGTCCGCTAAAGCCAGTTTGGCTTCCTGAGGTGGCTGGGATTTAAGCCGAGCAATGGCTTCCTGAGGGGTCATTCCCCTTATCTCTACAAGGCGGCGGAGTTGCTCCTCCTCAGGGCAAGTCACGACCCATAGGGCATCGTATCTGTCGTGCATCCCGGCCTCTACAAGCTTTATGGCCTCCACTACTATTACTCTTTCCTTGGCATTTTCTATGAGCCACTGGACCCATTTTATGACACGTGGATGGATTAGGGCTTCCAGCTTCTTGAGAGCTTCTGGGTTTTCAAAGACCTTAGCTGCCAGCCTTTTGCGGATTATCCTCCCCTCTTTGTCCAGGATGTCTTCACCGAACTCGCGCACTATGGACCGCTGGAGAGTTTTGTCGTTATCCAAAAGCCAGTGGACGAGCCGGTCGGCATCAATGACTTTGGCCCCCAAGCGTTCCAGCATTCTGGCTACTACGCTTTTACCTGTAGCTATGTTCCCGGTCAGGCCGATTACGTATTTATCGCCGGGCATCTTTCTCCCTTTCCCTTTGGATGTTCTGACGCAGGTAGGCCATGATGAATTCGTCCAGCTCGCCTTCCAGAACTCGGTAGGGGTCGGTTACTTCTACGCCGGTGCGTAAGTCTTTGACTAACTTGTAAGGATGGAGGACGTAGGAGCGAATTTGGTTTCCCCATCCGGCTTCTATCCGTTCCCCTTTGAGTTCAGCGATTTCTTGTGCTTTCTCTTCCATCTTCTTTTGGTAGAGTTTGGCCTTGAGGATGCGCAGGGCAGCCATTTTGTTGTGGTATTGGGAACGTTCGCTTTGGCAAGAGACCACTATGCCCGTAGGGAGGTGGATTATCCGAACGGCCGTGGCGTTTTTCTGCATGTGTTGTCCTCCAGGGCCGGAGGCACGGAAGGTCTCTATCCTCAAGTCCTCAGGCTTTATCTCTATTTCCACCTCTTCCTCTATGTCTGGCAGCACTTCCACCAAGGCAAAGGATGTGTGGCGGCGATGGGCCGCATCAAAAGGCGAAATTCTCACTAGTCTGTGGACACCCTTTTCGGCTTTGAGGTAACCGTAGGCGTAGGGGCCTTCTACGGCAATTGTGGCGCTCTTTATCCCCGCTTCTTCTCCATATGATGTATCCAGTATTTCGGTGTTGAAGCCCTTGCTTTCTGCCCACCTCAAGTACATCCTTAGGAGCATTTCGGCCCAGTCTTGGGCATCAACCCCACCAGCCCCGGCATGGATTGAAAGGATAGCGTTCTTGTAATCGTGTTCATCGGAGAAAAACAGCTTTTTCTCTTTCTCTTCCAAAGAGGTAGCTATGCTTTTGGCCTCGGCTTCAAGCTCTTCCTCTTCAAACCCCAGCTTGGCCAGCTCCAGAGCATCGCGGGTTCTCCTCTCCAACTCCCTCCAGCTTTCCACTTCCTCACGTAGGTATGCCAACCTACGCATTACTCTGCTGGCCTCTACCGGGTCTGACCATATTTCAGGCGAGGCGGTTTTCTTCGTCAGCTCTTCTATTTCTTTCTCCATTCCTGGCAAGTCAAAGACGCACCTCAATTTCTTGGATGCGCTTAAGCATTTCCTGCAAGCGATGGATTAGTTCTTCCATAGCTACCTCCTCATTCCAGCAAGGTATTGACAAAATCTTGGGGGTCAAATTCAGCCCAATCGTCCAATTTCTCGCCCGTACCCACGAATTTAACGGGGACTCCAAGTTCTTTCACGATGGGGAAAATGGCTCCTCCTTTGGCTGTCCCGTCAAGCTTTGCTAAGATAATGCCAGTTATTTCTACTGCTTCTTTGAAGTGGATTGCCTGGGACAAGGCGTTCTGGCCGAAGGTGGCGTCAAGGACCAAGAGGGTTTCGTGTGGGGAGTCGGGGACAAGTTTGGCAGCGACGTTGCGGATTTTGCGGAGTTCTTGCATCAGGTTGTATTTGGTGTGCAGCCTCCCAGCGGTGTCTATTATGAGGACATCGGCTCTGCGGGAGCGAGAGGCTTGGATGGCATCAAAAACAACTGCTCCTGGGTCGGCCCCAGGCTGATGGGCTATGACTTCCGCTCCGACCCTCTCACCCCAGATTTTGAGCTGGTCAATAGCGGCAGCCCTGAAGGTATCGGCTGCAGCCAGGATGACTTTGTGGCCTTTACGGCGGCAGTAGTGGGCGAGCTTGGCTATGCTTGTGGTTTTGCCTGAGCCGTTAACGCCGACTATAAGGAAGATGTTGAGGGGGCGGTTGCGGTCAAGGTTGAAAACCGGCTTTTCCTTAAGGATAGCCAGCAGTTCCCTTTTGAGAGCTGGCTTCAGTTCTTCGGGGGTCTGGACTTCCCGGCGGAGTTTTTCCAGGATTTCAGCGGTGAGCTTGACCCCGAGGTCGGCTTGGATGAGGGTAGCCTCCAGTTCTTCCCACATCTGTGGGGTTATTTTTTGGCCTGTAAAGAAGCCTTTGAGCCTTTCCAAAAGGCTTTTTCTCGTCCTTTCCAGCCCCTTTTCCCACAAACTTGCCATTTTCCCCCTCCATCCTCCGGTTATTTATACCACAAAGGCAATTGCGATGCAATCTATTGTTGGCCAATGGAATTTAAAGGTTAGCCCATTGGAGTGAAAACTGGGGGTGG
>Ga0185307_1000799_pt1 | contig 18726 bp, 18 predicted proteins | sample LHCtaG_FD_128010 | JGI IMG/M metagenome (GOLD analysis project Ga0185307, IMG submission 128010) | Hot spring microbial communities from Little Hot Creek, USA to study Microbial Dark Matter (Phase II) - LHC4sed_matched (SPADES... | ecosystem: Environmental > Aquatic > Thermal springs > Hot... | reverse complement strand
GAGAGGGTCCCCCCTAGGGGCTACCACGCCTGGAGGGTTAGGAGGGCTCAGCACCTGGTGCAGCACTTCGCGAAGACCCTGAGGCTACTGCGGAGGGCCCCGGGGGGCCTCAGGCCCGTGCTACTCGCGGAGGCGTGGCTCCACCTAGCCAACCCCTGGCTCCTACCCGTATCATCTCTCCTACTGCTGTACCTGGCCACCAAGGGCTCGGCCCCGGCGCTAGCCCTCCTAGCACTAGGGGCTTCCCTACTAGCGCTCAAACCCTTCAGGACCTGGGTAGCAACGCAGACCTACCTAGTGATAGCCACGCTCAGGAACTTGTGGACGAAGGAGTTAGTGTGGAGGAAGCAGGAGAAAGAGTAATGGAAAATAGCAATAACTTAAGTTTTGTGAATAAGAGGGGGTCCCACGGTAAGTAAGCCATGAAAGTAGTTCACGTATCTACTCTCTTTGAACCTCATGGAGGTTTAGAGGTTGTTGTTCAAAGAATGTCAACAGAGCTTGCTAAAATGGATCACCGTGTATACGTTGTAGCTTCTGATGCTTACGCTAAGAATAAGCCCAAAGTTGAAAAGGGGCTTATTAATATTGTTAGAGTGGGCTCTTGGAAAAACCCGTATCCCTACCTCATAGTTCCAAGAGAGATTCCCTTAGATACTCTGAGAGAGGCAGATATAGTTGTTGGTTGGGGTCATACATACTACTTCGTGTACAGGACCGTTAGTGAGGCTAAGAAGAGAGCTAGGAAAACTGTAGGGATGAACTTTATAGGTGTGGACTATCTTAAGCATCACTACAACCCGCTGTATCGCGTCTTTGGCTACTGGTACCAGAGGATGTTGACCAGGAAATTAGCGAGCTTAGTAGATGTAGCATTCGTAACCAATGAACGGGAAAAAGAGCTACTTAAAGAGATATATGGTTTAGACTCCTTCATAGTGCCTCACGGTGTTGATGAAGCCTATCTGAAGCTTCCTAACATGGCTAAGCAGTTCAGGGAGAAGTACGGTGTTGATGGAAGAATTGTAGCATATATAGGCAGAATTCACCCGACTAAGGGTATAGACATTCTAATCAAGGCATTCGCAAAAATCTCTAGGACAGAGCCCGATCTGCAACTTCTCGTAGCTGGTAAGGGTGATTCGAAGTACCTTAGAAAGTGCTTAAACTTAGCTAAGAAGCTAGGAGTAGAGAATAGAGTTAGGTACTTGGGATATATACTCGAAGAAGATAAGATAGGGCTTATTGATGCAGCTGAAGCTATAGTTATCCCCTCAAGACACGCTGGAGAAAGTTACCCCCTTATAGTTGATGAGGTGAAAGCGCGAGAGAAACCCCTTGTAGTAACAAACTATGGAGCTTTACCCTATAGAGTGAAAAACATGATTGAGGGGGTAGTAGTGAGTGCCACAGCTGAAGGCTTGGCTAAGGGAGTCAAACATGTTTTAGACAACATCCGCAGATTTAGACCCGTAGAGAAGCCGCTTACATGGAGTGAAGTAGCAAAGAGGTTAGTAAAGGTATATGAGGATGCTCTAAAACCATGATACCACTGACCTTTAGTAGAGCTATCCCACTATTCTTCGTTACCCAGACCCTATTATTCCTTCTACTCCTCACAGCTTCGGATAAGAAAGCAAACAACAACGGTCTAAGAATCCCAGGAAAAATCCAGTCATTAATTGCCTCCTTCCTTTACATGATTCTTGTCCTTGGAAATGCTCTGACAATCTTAGGAGGGTTTAGGTATAGCTTCGCATACAACATCGTCGTTACTACAACGCCAGCAATACTCATACTCCTACTCGCTACAACACCTCCACCTAAAAGACTATTCGCTCTGATGCTACTATGGCACACCATGTTGCTGGGTCTTGAAGCTCCTCTAGACATGCTATCCATAACTGAGGGAGTTCACATGACGAGAACCATGGCTATCTACGGTAGATGGATTCCCGAGCTAGCTCACAACCCCTCGTACAACCCATTCCCAACAATGGCCTTTATTCGTACAGCACTTTCATATGTTACAGGTATTCCATGGTTTCACTGGTTCCTAGCCTTCGCAATACTGATAGTTGTAGCATTAGCATTCGACCTAGCGGTACTCACCTTGACGTTAAAGATAACATCCGATTACCGTATAGCCCTATTAGCAGTAATAGTTGGAGCTTTAACGCCATACCTCTTAGTAACAGGCCATGCATACCAGGTTCCAGCAAACATTATGTGGCTTCTAAGTGTATCACTACTCATCAAAGCATTAAGAGCGTATAAGAAAAGCGATATTATACCAATAGCTCTTCTCTACCTATCGTCAATTCTAACGCATACAACAGCCTATATAGTGATGGTGTTTCCGTTAATACTTGTTTTAGCTAACCGCCTTATTAAGAGCGATCAAAACATTCGTGAAGGCTATTCACGCTTAATGAAGATTGTCATTCCTACATTTCTTGTTATGGGCATTTTTAGAGTAGTATACGAGGAACTATACGTTAGGTACATCTATAAAATAGGTTATGGCGGGGTCTTAGAGTTGGTAAATAAGATTTTCGCTATACTCATTGGGAAAGAGAGTTTAGAAGACTTTAAGTTCTCGCTATACGACTTTGGCGGCATACCTTTCTATCAGGCATTTCTATGGGCTTTAACAGCTTCGCTGGCATCAGCAGCACTCCTATACTGCGTAATAAAGCGAAGAGCGTTAAATGTTATTCTCTTCACCTTCTTCCTTACAGCATCACTCTTCATTGCTTTAGGGTATCTTCAAGCTACCTTTGTAAAGATTACAACACAGCAATATAGGAGCGTTTATGTTTCCTTCTCACTTCTCGTACCCTTAGCAGCAATAGCAGTTGGAAAGATCATCAGCTCTCGGAATAAATACCTGATAGTCGTGGTATTAGCCGTCTTCGTAGTAAGCTCTTTTCTTGCTTTGAGGGACCCTGAAATATCGACTATATACAGGTTAAAGGCTAGGGGGATACCCCCTGAGGTACTCTATATGCAGCCTACTCAAGGCGATATAACTAAAGCCAATATTATCATCGATTCTGTTAAAGATGTGAATATTATTAACTTTCTGGCGTTTTACTCGAGCCCCTCTGTGCGCTTTGAAAGACTGACAACTTGTGGTCGTCGTATACCTATGACCTACACTAAACTCACTGATGCTATTTACAAACTACTTTATATTTATGGCTATACCGTGAGCGATTTGCCTATAGTCAACATTAACGTCGTGGAACCAGGTAAGGTTGGAGAGGACATAACACTTAAAAGCTTAATGCTTAACTTTGGTGAGGACCTAGTTTTCACGCCTTAGGGGGCGCAACAATGTGCGCTTGCTTGAATTCGATGTTAAGAGCCCTTGCGGGACCGGCAATTCTGCTTAGCAGGGTGCTCGGAGCTTTAACACCAGCGATCCACTTAATCATCATTAAACTCTCATATAATAAAACACCGGATTAAAGGCGAGTCGTAGGGGGAAATATTTACTCATTTTAGACCACGATGTATGATGGAAAGGAATATTTTACGTGTGCTCTACAAGTTCCTTAGTAATTCCCCAAGTAGAATTATCGGCGCTATGACTCTACTAGTTCCTGCATCAAACAATCTCCTTAATAGATGACTTGTAAGGGTTCTAGAAGAAGGAATAAAAAGAAAAACTATGCCGTAGTAAACCGTATACCGCTTAGACACAACGTTAAGAGGTTGTTGGGTACTATGATGAAACCCTTGGACCCTCATTCACCACTTTCGAGGAAAGAGGATATGGTGTCCGCATAGCATCAAAAAGCTTTAAGATTTATATGTTAGGGTGAATAAAGGCGTATTACTATTGCAATGTAGAGATTGAAGACGGAAAACAGAATAGCTACCGAAAACTTTTCACGAACTCCTCAGCTTCGCATGCTCTCGTTAATGAGAAACATCTATATGGCCTTAAGAAGTGGTTCGAAAGTATGCCATTAACGCAGAAAATCATATGGTTTGCCTACTCGATTCTTGCACTATCATTCATACCATTAACAACGACAAGTATAATCACGAAGACGTTACATTCTCTCATGGCGTGGTTTACTTCAGCAGTAATACTTTATATTGACACCTTAAAATAATAATGGAACTACAAGGTATTTCACATCTAATTCACCTACGCATTTGTTGCATATATGCGGAGGCTGATCCGTGCACTTGGACTAGTACTATCGGTAATAAAATATCTCTAAGGTACTGAAAACTTATTAAAGCTAAATCTGCTTTAGAGTGTAGGACATATGGATATGAGAGTACTAGTGATAGCATGGCCTTGCATTCATTCTGGCGGTGCTGAAAGATGGTGGTACTACGTATTAAGTGAACTTAGGAAGATAAGTACTTCTTATTACCTTATTGCCATACCACTTTCATTGAATAGAGGTTGTTACAAATGCCCTAAAACATTGAATTCTTCAAACATGAGTATTGTCTACATGAAGTCAGGGTTTATCTCATGGATTAAAACCTTGATAAAGATAATTAAAGAAAGAAGAGTTGATATCGTGATTTGTGGTTATCAGACTCCTCGCTTAGTTTTAGCGACACTCTTAGTAAGTATTCTTACTGGAAGAAGGCACTTTACAGTGTTTCATTCTCCCATCGGCTGGGTGCCATATACTCAAGGTGTCAAATTAAGCAAAAGAATTAAGCTTCTAATAAGACTTTATGAATTTTTAAATCGATTAAGCCATTCTATTTTCTGTAGTCCTTCGGTAATATGTGACTTAAGAAGAGTTCACTTAAACATTAAAACGTTTTGTTATACTAAAGGCTCAGCCGTGAGAAAGCCCATCAGCATAGCTTATCATCGTTATGAGGATAGGGATATAGACCTAGTATATCTAGCCTCTATTTCAAGAGCGAAGGGCGTTTACGACATACCTTTAATATTAAAGAAAATTAAAGAGAAAATCCCGAACATTAGAATGGTTATTATCGGTAGAATGCCTGATGATTTAAGGGAGGAGATTGAGGAGTTACTTAAGGCGTACGAAGTCAAAAATCATGTAAAAATACTTGGGTACGTTGATGGAATCGAGAAATTTAAAATTCTAGCGAAAAGCAAGGTAATGATATACCCAAGCTATATAGATACCTTTGCGATATCCGTTCTCGAGGCTTTGACGATGGGCACTCCCGCTATTGCATATGCGATACCAGCAATAGTTATTAACTATAAAACCGACGCTGTAATCAAGATTCCGATAGGTTCTATCGACGAAATGGCAAAGAGAGCTGTAGAAATATTGAGTAATGTTCAATACTATCAAGAGCTTAGCATGAAGGCTATCGACTACGCATCTACCTATACATGGAATGATATCGCAAGAGACTTGCTTACATGTATCATTCGAATCGAAGAAAAGCGCTCTTCCTCTTCATGTATGAAGATACGTTAGTGTGTAAGCAATGAGGTTCTTATACATCGGTTCTCATGATTTACTTTCAAGGCACGAACTCGGGTTTTTAGCTTCTCTTAGCGTACTTGGTTCCGTTAACGCTATCCAATTAGGGAGGGAGACCAGAATTGAAAAGCTGAGAATTGGTAGCGATAATGGCGTATGGAACGTACCCTTATATCGTATTCCATGTGGAGGCGTACTTCACATACATAAGTGTGCTAATACCATAAAGAGGTTAGTAGATCCTGAAGAATATGGTTTCATATTTGTCACACCAAGAATACCTACATTGGCTGCGAATCTTTTGCTTAACAAAAGAAGACCAATAGTGCTTAGGTTATGGAGTGTTAGAGCAACTAAAGTAGTTAGCAATATGTTATTAGGATGTTATAGAGATCTCTTAATCTTTATACCCAGTGTTTTGGCAAACCTTACCTACATCTCAAGCTCTGCATACACGATAACATTAGATAGCGTTACATATATGTTTGCTTCTAAGATATATCCGCTCTATGCTAATAGAATTATAAAAGTTTATCCTCCTTATGGATACGTTATAAAGAATAGCATTGCAACTCATGAGTCTAGAATACTTGAGATGGTAGATCGTGGAGATTATATACTAGGTTTTACAGTACTCAGTAAAAAGGAGTATATTTTAAGATTGAAGCAAAACCTCAAGCAGAAGCTCTCTACCTGTTGGCTAAGAAGTCGGGTATTGATGTAATATTAGCCGGCAGTACTTTAGAGGATTGGAAGAGAGCGTTCCCATGCATTGAACCGCCAAGAAATCTTCATATAATTGGAAGAGGTTTTGGAGATTACTTACTCGAGAAATTATATCGAAATGCTAAGATGGTTGTAGTACCTATAACATTCTTGAGTATTTCAAACAGATTTCTCGAAGCTTTGTTCTATGGAAAACCTGTTATAACTACTAGCTACGCTAAATATTTACATCCAGAACTTATTCATGGAACGCATGTATACATTTCAGCAGATAATATCGTAGAGAACGCCTTAAAGCTTCTGAAGGAAGAGTATATGCTAAAGGTTCTTGAGCAAGGAGCTAAAGAAGCATACACTAAGTTCTTTTCCACAAAACGTAACGTTGAGGCCGTTAAGAGATTAATCTCTTCAGTATTACATACTTTATAAAGTATTAATGGTGTGTAGTTTATTACGTGCATGCCTATAGACAGAGCTGTAAAGATCGTCTATTTGAGGCTCAAAGTGCCAGCGAGAGGCGTGGCTGTGTTGGCGAGGGCATGTACATCATTTCAAGTGATGTGGATCTATGTGGGGTCTCCGTGCTTAGAGATCGTGGTGCGGAGAACGTCGCTTTGATTCGGGGACACCCTATGCTGCTATTAGGTTCTTCCTCGATAGCCTACCGGTCCCTGCCGATGAGACCTTATACGTCGCCTTCGGCAATGAGGCTAGACCTGTCCTTAGGGCTAGGCTCGGCAACTGGTTTTGCACGGTACTAAGGGTTGCGGCGGTGTCTTCGTCTATGAGCACGAGAAGTCCCCACGGGTATCTACGTGTCCGAGGACCTCAGGCGCTTTAGAAGGGTCTTTACAAATAACACTATAGACCCTCCATCGAGACATCTACACTACATAGCGTTCGATAGAAGGAGGGGTTACTTACTGGTTGCTACTCTTGGCGATGGTAACGTCGTTATGGTTGCTACTTCAGGTAACTGCGACAACATCTGAAGACCTCCGTATAAGGGTTCCTAGCAGTTCGTACTCGTCTTAGTTGAGAGAGGTAGATCTTCGGCTTCGACAGTGGCAGTGCCTGAGGTGGTATAGGGATGTACGATACTGAAAGAGATAAATGGGGGTCTACGTTTCTTAAAGCCGATAAGTATCGTTACGCGCAGTTTACTTCAATAACTAAGTTCGGCGACTATTATGTCGGCTCTTTAAGCCTACCAGTGGCCATCGCGGCATCGAGAGATTTATTAAGATGGTATCTGCTCTATGATAGCCATTCCGCGACCAGCTATAACTATATCAGTTAATGCTGTAGTAGGAGGGAGTGAGGTTTACGTTACGACAGGCAAGGAGTTACTAACGTTCAACCTTATGAATGTGAAAGAGGCTTTCAGGAGAGAGCTTTCTATTTCTGTACAGGGCCTATTTTTGATAAGACCTGAGGATTCTTGTATACATTGAGAAAACTTCCATCTATTCTATTATGTGCGGTCCGTAAAGAGAATGAACTGAGGTGGTCTTAAACTACATGGTGTCTATTCTTGTTGTAGCCGAGCTTTATTGGCCCCAGGGTGGTGGTGCAGAGCTAGCTACGCATTTAATAATTGACGTTTTAAGAAAGGAGTTTGATGTTACTGTGGTTACAGGCTCGAGGAATATTGAGGTATTACCTGGTGTGAAGTACGTCTATGAGCCTTTACTTGTAAGACTGGAGAAGCCCGTGCTTTGGCTCAATTCTCTACGGCTAATGGAGGCGGAGAGGTTCAGGGACTTATTACGTAAACATGACGTTGTCTATATACCGAAGTATGCTCTCCCGATAATACCTGTTGCTAGGAAGCTTGGCAGGAAAGTCATCGTGCATTTTCATGATTATATTTCAATATCATATACGGCGGTGGTATTGGCACCGTACGAAGAACGCAGTCGTAGGATGATGAAGGATGACGTTATGATGGAGTGTAGAAAGGGGTTGAAGTACTGTGCTGGTATTGGTGCGTTTTGGTGGTTCCCTAGGCTGGCTAGGAGGTGGGTTTCGCAAGCAGATAAAGTAATGTGCGTGTCTAGGAGGCAGGCCGAAATAATCGCAAGCCAAGCACCGGAGTTGAAAGATAAAGTAGAAGTAATCTACAACCCGCTACCACCCGAGCTAGCTAACGCCAAGCCGAGAAAAAACTTGGACAGCGTTCCTACGTTTCTCTACGTTGGAGGAAACAGCTACGTAAAGGGCTTCCACGTACTATTACAAGCGTTGAAAGATCTAGGAAAGCGAGGCATTAAAGTAAAGTTTATCCTCACGAATAAGTATAGTCCTCGAAACCTCGAAATACTGAAACATTTAAGCGAGAAGTACAGGAACCTGAAGATTCAGGTAGTGGGTAGGGTGGGTTACGAGGAGCTTCTCGAAATACATAAGAAAGCATGGGCTTCACTATTCCCATCAATATGGGAAGAACCGCTACCATATGCTATTTTAGAATCTTCCGTATCGGGTACGATACCTATAGCTTCCGCTGTTGGCGGCGTTCCCGAGCTGTTAGGTGGTACTATTGCCCAGCAGTATATGACCTCTCCGGGCAGTACTGAGAATCTCATTAAGAGGATTGCGGAAATATGTTCCCTCGGCGTTAACAACGTAATGGTTCTGGGTTACAAGCTAAGGGGAGAGATCTTGCAAAGGCTTGATCCAAACAGGATTGGGAGAAGGATTTTTGAAGTATTTGGTAAGCACTAAGGAGGTAAAATGCTTAGAGATGACAACGGTTTGCGTATAGCGTTAGTTCACGATTCTTTAGATCCCTTGCGGGGGTGTTGAGCTCGCTACTTACCCATACGCCTTTGAGGCTAAGGTCTGCGGCTAGGCATCTGCGTGATTATCGCAACTTTGCTAAGATGATTAAGTGCGTGTATGCTGAGGTTTGTATATCTATGGAGGCTATGATTGGGACCCTAGTTGCGAAGGTTCGTTGTTTAGTCCAGGGACGCCCTCAATTGAAGCCGTTTTCAGAGTCAGTTCCATGAACCTTCTTTATTAATTAAGGGGCTTAAGCAATGGTAATAGCTAATAATAGGTTGATAGCTTTCTTAGGACCTGTCGGTGTCGGTAAACCAACTCAGATAAGACTTTTAGCTGAGTATTTAAGGTCTAGTGGGTTTAGAGTTAAGGTGACGTTTCTCAAGGTCAGCCATCTATGGGCATATCCATTATATAAATTGGTATTAATGGGTTGGCCCGTTTTCAGAAGTAAATAATTATTTAATTTATGGATGATCTTGGATATATTCTCAATATATTTCTGAGGTTTCTTATCACGATATGGCTTCCTCTTAAAGCAGGCTATGTCGCGCTTGTAGAGGAACACATTCCTGCTATAGCAGCTAATTACCTCTATATTGCAAAAACTAACGGGTTATCGCCAAAAGATGTTAGGACCATTACTACTCTTGCCTACAAACTATCTATGTATGGCCATTTACCTCCGTGTTTCTTGACGCAGGAGATGGTATGCTGAAGATACGGTGGAAATTAAGAGGTACGTCCGATGAGAGATCTGAATATATCTCCATGCAATAAAAATTACTTCCTCTACTTGCTAAACTTTTATCGCGTTACTTCTTTTACATTAATGCTTCTGGTAAATCGATTAGAGAGGTTAACCACTGTATTAGGAAACATTTAGCTAAATTGCCATGCCAACAGATATAAGCCTTGTAGTATCTAGCAGCGGTGGCAACGTTACTATCGCGTATTAAGGGAATGAGGAAAGGAGATACTCATATGCGCATTTCGAGGTATGCGGTTCTTTCAGGCGCCGATGGCTCTGGTAAAACTACTACTATCAAGACTCTAGCACCTTACCTCTCTTTATATGGCTTTACTTGTGTTCACTGGTTTAGGGGCTCTCATCTGTTCTCCTCTTCTCTCTCTAGGTTTCTCCACGGCTTTAGTTCTTTTCGAGGCTCTTGCAACCCTTACTACAAGATATGTGTTCCTAGGAGGTTAAGGAGTGTTTGGATCTTTCTCGAGTTCGCCTCTCTCCTCCCTCACGTTCTTGCTAGGTTAATACTTAGGAGGCTCTGCAGGTTCCTGCTGTGTGATAGGGGGTTCCTAGACTTTATAGTGTGGATTATAGTCACCCTCGGCTATCCAGCCTTCCTTGACACTATCTATGGTAGGTTTCTACTCAGGCTTGCCTCTAGGGAGGGGCCTATCTACCTCTACGCAGACCTAGAAGTACTCGCTAGGAGGGCTGATGTACCATGCTCGTTTATCGCTAAGGAGTTAGCTGTTTACAGCATCCTAGCTAAATACATCACCCGGTGTAGAATCAACACTGGTATACAGGGTCCGCGGGAAGTCCTCAAAGGCGTATTGAAGTGCTTGGAGGCAGCGAATCGCTAAGGCTACTTAAAGTCATTAACGGGCTTTATCAACCTACTAGTAGAGATGAAGCGCGTAGACTAGCTGAGAGAGCTCGCTTGAACAAGCTCTACCTAGCCTACCTGAGGCGCGTAGGCGGAGTACTCGGAGATGAGCTGGAGCTGGAGGAGTCTAGGTTTAAGCGGTTCACGCAGAACACTTTAGAGGTAGTTAAGGCTCTGGAGGGCGTGGACTACGCCCTCTACAAGTTCAGGAGGCCTGTGGACCACGTCTCAGTAGACCTTGACATCCTAGTGAACACTCGAGATATACCTAGGGCAGTAAAATCGCTGCAGGAAAGAGGCTTCAGGGTGATAGTCCCCGAGCCCTACACCATAACGATGGAGCGGCGCGGTTTCATAGCCGACCTGTACACGATGCCTTCATTCACCTGGGTAGTGTACATGGACGGTCTCAGGCTGATCGAGGAGCACTCAAGCGACATAGAGCTGTGGGGCACGACGGTAAGGGCCCTTAGTAGGGAGGCTGAGGTGGCTGTTGCAGCTGCCCACGCGGTCTACAAGGAGCACCTAGTGCTACTCATGGACTGCCTAGTAGCCTGGAGGTGGCTGAGCAGTGGGGCCTGGAGGGTAGCCGCGGAGCTAGGCGTCGAGGATGCCCTCAGGGAGCTCCTCAAGGCGTGCGACCTCGTTAAGAGGGGGCTAGCTGAGGCCCCCTACAGGCTAGGGCCGCACACGCTAGCTAGGGCATACCTAGGGAAGGCCCTCGGGGACCCGGTCTTCCGGGCTACCCTGCCAAACGCCCTCAGGTACCTCCTATCGCATAAGGACACCGGAGCTGAGGTCCTCGGTAGGCTCACCAGGAGAAGCTACTAGGTGGCTACCGCGGACGTTGCGGCGCGCGAGCGCAAAGAGATATTAAATGAACTGCCTAAGCTTAGTTAGGCCATTAGTAACGGCGACATAGAAAATATTATATTGCCAAAAATCAAAGGTATGTCGATGACGATGCTGAGAAAGAGATTTTTAGATGTTGTTAAAATGACTGTAACCTTCTTAATCCTTAACGAAGTAAATGAAATGATTAACCGATACAGAGAGAGCGTCGAATTCTCTTCTGAGAAGTGTCCGGAAGTGAACGATATCTCTGTAAGCGTGATAGTGCCTACAAGAAATGAGGCGAGAAACATTAAACGGCTATTAGCCTCTTTAAGACTCTTCCGTTGTAAGAATCTTGAAGTTGTAGTGGCAGATTACATGTCGAACGACGACACTGTTGAGATAGCTCGTTCCTTTGGAGCGCGCGTCATCGAATTAGATAAACCTGGAGTAGGTTATGCCTCTTTTATAGCTACAAACGAAGCAAGGGGGGATGTAATTATAAGAACCGATGCCGATGCTATTCTCACCCCAAAAGCAATCGCTTACACTTTAAATGTATTCAGGCAATTTGACACAATACGAATAGTACATCTCGGTCATGTATACATAGACTCAGGTTTCATAGATAATTTTGTAGCATTTTTATACGATAAATACTGGAGAGGTATTTGGAAAACTACAGGTCATTTCATAGCATTCAAAAAGGATATTAGAGATGTTGTGAACTTCAATCCTAACCTTAAAATTCACGAAGATTTTGACTTTGGCTGGAGAGCATATAAAACATTTGGAGCTAAGGCTTTCCACTACAACTACAGAACAGCTATCCCTGTTTCAGCAAGAAGAATAAAAATCAGCGGAAGAATTAGGTACTTCCTAGGCTATGCGAGACGTTAAGTTTATTGCGCGTGTAGTATAATTCGTGAGCTTCTATGAGTGCCGAGAAGGCTTTGCTGAGCGTTAGAGAGGTTGTTGAGCTCTTCGGGGACCAGAAGGCCGTTAGCAGCTTCTACATCGAGTTTCGTAGAAGGTTAGAGGCTCTTAAACTTGTTGAAGCTTACTGCAACCCGGGCTCCATGGTTTTAGATATTGGTGTGCAGCTATCCATAATCTCCTGCGTCCTTAGAAAGATGGGGTGCGATGTCATCGCTTTCGATGTTTATGCAGAACCCTATAAGTGTACAACACTAGTGGTGCTCTTAGCTGGCGAACGTGGCGAGAGACTTCCAAGAACGAAAGTTTTGTTTATTTTAGGATTTATTAAGAGGCTGTTAGGCTGGCCATCAAATCGCTGCTACATCAAAGGTAATTTTAAGGCGATGCTGATATGAGGATTGCCTTCATAACGAGCGAGACATTTACTGAGAAGAGGCACGGTGGTTTTGGGTGGCTAGTTAGGACCATTGGGCGTGAGCTTGTTAGACGCGGTCTTGATGTTACCATCATTGCATGGAGAGATCCTGAGTATCCTAAGAGATATTTCGTTGATGGCATTGAAGTTGTTACGTATCCGTATGCGTTTTGGACTAAGTCGGTATTCAGACACCTGTGTGATTACTATGGCTTCGTAAGAGCAGTTAGAAGGGTGAAAGCGGATGTCTTCATTTCTATAGAGGCTATGGTTGAGACCCTAGTTGCGGAGGTTCTTAGGCGCGATGCCAAACACATTGTTTGGGCCCAGGATCCCTTTGACTGGACTGACTACCAGCTACTCAGCTCCGTCGATCCCTACTACAGGATTTCTAGGGCTAGGTTTTTGGCGAACAGAGTTGTCCTCGGCTTAGCTTATAGAAAGGCCGATCTAATCTTGGCCCAAGCAAGGTTCTACATCAATAAGTTGAAGCGATTGTATGGTGTCAACCCAGATAGAGTTGTCTACCTCCCAAACCCCATTGACCAAATACCCAATGAGGAGAGCATAAAGAAAAGCGATGAGCCCACGGTCTGTTACCTAGGTAGAATGGATCCTCAGAAGAGGTACTGGCTCTTCTTCGAGCTAGCTAAGCAGTTCCCAGCGGTACGCTTTATAGCCATGGGGAAGCCCAACATACTTTACGAGGATAAGTATAGGAATGTTGTGAGCAAATACGTTGGATTGCCGAACCTTGAGATCAAGGGCTTCGTGAGTGAGGAGGAGAAGAGGAGAATGCTTAACAGATGCTGGATAGCGGTCCTCCCAAGCATTAGAGAAGGCCTTCCAATAGCGATGCTCGAGGCCTTGGCACATAAGTGTGCGTTGCTAAGCTCCGTAAACCCCGACGGATTAACGGAGAGGTTCGGCTACTGGGCTCAGAGAGACGACTTCGCCGAAGGACTTAAATGGTTGCTTGAGAATGATAGATGGAGTGCTCTTGGCGAGGAGGGCTACAAGTACGTTAGGGAAAACCATAACTTGGAGAAGGTTATCAACGAGCTAATTAGTAAACTAAAGAACTTAACAGGGGATAGCTATGCCTAGAAGGGGAAAATTAATAGCGTTCTTGGGACCCGTCGGGGTTGGCAAATCCACAATAATTAGATACTTGGCTCATGTGCTCAGGATTAGGGGGCTCAAGGTATCTACGGTATTCATAAAGGCATTTCATGGGCCAGCATATGTGTTGTGGGTTCTCGTAGCAAAGCTACTGGGTATTAATATCAAAAAACCCTGTGCACCGTGGTTTGTAATATCTAGGAGTGGACGTTTAGGCTTAGCAAAGATTTTGACAATAGTATCTATGTACCTCGATGTCTTTTTCTCAATACCTATAAAACTTATGAAAATTAGGTTGATTAGGGGTATTGGGTACCATATAATTTCGGAGGAATACTTGCACTCCACATTACTTGACTATGCTTACTCGATTGCTAGCCTCAAGATAAAGAATAGATTTGTAAGCATTCCAACGCACATCTTAAATGCTTTGCTTAGTAAGAATGTGCCGGACAACACCATACTGCTTATGGCTGATGCACCGGAACTGAGACGCAGATGGACTATAAGGGGTTATGGTGACCCACAGCCATACTATGTAGCAATTCAGCAGAAATTCTTAAACAAACTAGGTCGTGCCCTAATTATAGATTCAACAAACATGAGTATCAAGAAGACTCTTAATAAGGTGCTGGATGAGGTGGTTCGAGACGTCTCCTAGATACAATATACGTGGCTTTGTACAATCCATAAAACGGGATGCTATTGAAGCTATTCATGAAGTCTTGGTTAAGCACTTTATTAGTAAGTTCTTAGGTGCTATGTATGGATTTGAGGATTGCGCATCGTGGGTTAGCCTATTTAAAACCTTACTTAGGAGAAAGAGATTCCTTTTGATAGTTCTTGACGATGCCAGGTACGACGCATTCGCAAAAGTATATAACAGGTATTTGCGTGGGATGTTGATTAAGGCTAGGGTACCGCCACCAAATACATACAGTTGGCTACCTAGGCTGTTCTCATATCCCGAGTTCAATAATGTAAGGGTGTTTTATGCAAGTATTGGTATTGAGAGTCATGATATTAGGATAAAGAGTTTTGTACCGAGGGATAGAGAAGTTGAGGTGATATCCATAAAGCCGAATAGGGCTAAGCATTTAAGGACGGTGTTGCCAAGTGAAGTTAATGAGGTTATTATGGATATGGGGCTTAGTGGTAGAGACATTGTTTGGTATGCACAGCCGCACTTTCCTTGGATCGTTGATGAGGGATTGTCGATAATGCTGATGAGAGACGTGTTAATTCATGATTATTTACCACCAGATACGATAAGGCGAAGACTTAAGGCTATTGGCGTGCCTAGGTCTAGGTTTGTGAAAGCCTACTATGCAAACCTAGTGCTAGTCCTTCGTTATGTGAGAGAGCTAATACGCTATGCCATAGATCAAGGGGTTGATTATAAGGAAATTGTAGTGACCTCGGATCACGGTGAAATGCTAGGTGAGCTGGGACTATATCTTCACCAAGAGTACGACCTTCCACAGCTAACTATTGTGCCATGGCTTAAGTTAGTGCCAAGAATGTACATGGGAATTTTAGAATGTACTTCTCATCTCCAGTAGTATTTAGGTGAAAACTATTGTCATGCGTCAGAAGACAATTGAGTAAAATGCATGTTATTATTCACGGTTATTTTGGCTTTGGTAATGTTGGCGATGAAGCCATATTATCAGTAATAATTGATGAGTTTAGGAGTATTTTTGGTGATGTAGAGTTAGTGATTTTGTCTATTGATCCGGAGCGTACTATGAGACTCCACCATGTTAAGGCAGTTAAGGAGCGGTTAACGTCTCTAAATTTCTGGAGATATTTTCTTAGATCTTATGTGCTTATTTTGCTGGTGGTGGTAGGTATGGTTATGCTACTTGGAGGAGGATGGCTCTTTTGGCGTTGCTCGCTAGCTTGTTGGGTAAGGTTGTGGTTTTTAGGGCTGTTGATGTTTACCCATATGATTGGTGCGGTCTACCAGTAATATCTAAGAAGCCTATACCTTTCAAGGGCTTAACAGGACTCCTCATTAGATTAGCCGTTTCAAGGGCTTTGTACGTAAGTGTTAGAGATAGATATTCATACCTTGTCTTGAGGCTTACAAGTGTAAATAGGCGTATAATCATCGAGAAGGACTTGGCATTTAGGCTTAAATTACCAGGTCCCAGCATATGTAAAGCGTTAGCTACTAAATACGGTATTGCTGGAGGTAATGTTCTTTGTGTTAATTTGAGGACTCTTGATCAAGAGACTAATAGAAGGGTCGTCAATTACGTGGCCAGGTTGATACAGGACTTCGTGAAGAGGGGCTTTAATAAAATAGTCTTCATACCCTTCGGCCTCGGCAGTTTTGAGTATAGGTTCTTTGATGATGACTTAGTAATCGCGAAAATGCTTAGGGAGCACATCCCCGGCCTCATAATTATTGATGAGGAATTAAGTCCAAGGAGCGTTCTCTGCCTATTTAATTACTTCGACCATGTAATAGCCATGAGGCACCACGCCGTGATATTTGCGTTACTAGCTAAAAAACCGTTAACGGCCATAATTTACGACACAAAAACCCTAGAATTATTAAAAGGTGTAAGTAGCGATGACGTTAGGGTTGTTTTAATAAGTAATTTGAAGTACGGCTCCAATGCTTAGGCATATGCACGTTGGTGTTAAGTCCCGAAGACTGTTTAAAATTGGCTCGAGGCGGGATCTTTGTACTTGCTCTATAGGCTAGGTGTTATTGGAAATCGTCTTGTGAAGGTTAAACTGAGAAGCGGGTGTGAGGTTCACGTGCCTCTTGATATGTTTGGAAGGATAATAAACGCCTACTATGATAACTTGATTAAGGACGTATACTTTGATGATAAGGGGTTGTTCGTGGACTTCATGGGTATTAAGTTTAGAGATGTTTTCAGGTCTATGGTTGAGGTCTTCCTTCAGGATCAGTGGGGTTTCCTTAATGTTAAGGGTAAGCACGTAGTTGACGTAGGCTCCTTCGTAGGTGACTCTTCAATATACTTCGCACTTAAGGGTGCCGAGGAGGGTGTTGGGAGGGCGCTTTAATGGGTACGTGCTCCTCCCAGGCTTCACGACGATCGCCTACGAGGCGCTATACCACGTGGGGCGCTTTCTGGCTTCTAGGGAGGGTCTGTGGCCCCTCCTCAGGCTATACCATCGTGTTGTTAGGCCTCTAGCGCTAAGGGTAGCCTCCGTCCTAGACTATAGGCTTCGAACTACGTGGGCTAATGTGGGTACCTACGTAAAGCTACTGCAGAGAGCTAGGGTACCGAGAGAGGTGTACTCCCTCGCAGGTCTGGAGGTAGACGAATGTCCTTAACGTTACTTAAGCAGGAAACCTGACGCAGACCCTAACGCGGTGAGGGCACAGCTCCGTTAGTCAGATTCCGTTAGTTGAGCTCCTACTACTCCGCACTAGCTTAGCGCTGGCGCTAGGAAGCTGCGCTAGGAACTACTGCAGGATGCTGCTACACGCTTAGCGCTCCCCCCTAGCGCTACTCCCTTAGCGCTAGCGCTTGGCGTAGCTACTGGCGCTAGCGCCAACGCTAGGGAGGGCTCACTTGGCGCCGACGCCAAGCTACTCCCTAGCACCAACGCTAGACATCTCCCTAGCGCTAACGCTAAGCTACCCCCTGGCGTAAGCCTTGGCGTCTACGCTAAGCTACGTTAGGATCATATAGCGGATCATATTAGGATTATATAACGGCAGTATCAGGATCTTACGGGGGAACGTGCCTAGGAAAAAGAAGGGGGAGAGGTACATAGATAGGTGGAGGAGGGAGCATAAGGAGGTTAGGTTCTACCTAAAGAGGGAGGAGTACGAGGTACTTGAGAGGCTTGCGTCGGAGCGCAACATGACTGTTAAGGAGTTCATACTGAAGAACATCGAGAAGCTCAGTAAGACCGCTAGGAGGGAGTACAGTAGGGGGTACAAGAGGGGGTACGCCAAGGCAGTTGAGGACCTCGTAAACGACCCGTACGTGTTCTACATTACCGTAAGGGATGTGTACAGGTACGGTGGCGATATAGCCCTCTTCGAGGCGCCCTGCGCGTACTGCGGTGAGCCCATGGTCTTCACCCACAGAGATGCCAATTGGAAATCCAAGGTAAAGCCTACGCTACTGGAGGCATTCAGGTACTGGTACCACGTACGGTGTAAGAGGTAGCGTTCTACGAGGCTAGCACCAACTAACACGTGGTGGAGCTCGAGGTCCTACCTTCAGAGACCATCTAAAGGTGCTTGGGTTCTCGCTTAGTTAGCTCAGCCCCTCCGCTACCTTAGAGAAGTACGGGGTATCGGGGTACCAGCTGAAGGCAGTAGGAGCGCTGGGGGAGGTACTTAGCAGGGGATTTCGAGAAGGCCTTGGAGACCCTTGGTGTTGCTCTACACTACGTGCAGGATAACTGCGTGGTCGGGGCTGGAGGGAGGTTTCGTAGAATACACGGTAGAGCAGAGAGGGAGATAGCATCGCTGAAGGTACCGGTAGACGTGATTAGAGAGGGGTTTAAGAAGGCAGAGTGCTCCCCGCTCTTTGTAAGAGCAGTACTCTACAACATTAAGCCGAGTACGAACCCCGTAGAAGCCCTTAGGAACTCCTGTCTCTACTCAGCAGCGATCGCGGGAGCGGTGTACAATCCGTCTCAGCCGCCACGGGAAGTACTAGAGATACTAGAGAAAGTTAAGGTGGAGGAAGCGAAGAAAGCGAGAAAGGCGAAGAGAATTGCACGGATCTCAATAGCGCTACTAGCAATAGGTTTAGCTCTAATACCTACCCAATCACTAATCTCAGCAATCCTCCTAGCCCTCTCCCTAACCCTA
>Ga0185307_1000798_pt1 | contig 18739 bp, 19 predicted proteins | sample LHCtaG_FD_128010 | JGI IMG/M metagenome (GOLD analysis project Ga0185307, IMG submission 128010) | Hot spring microbial communities from Little Hot Creek, USA to study Microbial Dark Matter (Phase II) - LHC4sed_matched (SPADES... | ecosystem: Environmental > Aquatic > Thermal springs > Hot... | reverse complement strand
TAAATATATCATTTGATAAGCTTGAGAAGATAAATCCAGACATAGTATTTCTACAGTCTAGAGTTCATGACAAGATATTTGAGGTTGTTAAAAGCAGGGGGTTTAATGCATATCTTATACCACTTCCAACAAATATATACTCTATTATAGCACATATAGTTGTTGATGTTGGTTCTATTGTTAGTAGATATTATGAGGCTAGAGAGCTTGGAGAAAGACTTCTATATAGGGTATTAAAGATGTTAGAGAGGTCTAGGAATTTGAAGAGGGTTAGAGTCTATATAGAGTATCTATGGCCAGATAAAACATATTCAACAACAGGGTCTTTAACATATATAGATGATGGGGTTAGGGTTGCAGGTGGAGAAAACATATTTAGAGATATACCAAAAGAATTCTTCTACCCAATAGATAAAGATATCGTTGAGAGAAACCCAGATGTTGTTTTAGTTAATATAGAGCCTCCTTGGACAGGGATAACAATAGAGAGATACAAAAGTATTAGAGAGAGCCTTAACTTTACAAAAGCATTTAAAGAGAATAGAATTTTGCTTGTAGAGGAATCTAGACATGTAAATTTAGCGCATTTTGGTCCATCGTTTATAGACACAGTTGAGTGGTTGCAGAAGCATTTAAATGAAATATCTATGGATTTGTAAAAAGGTTCTTTATAGAATAAGCTTTTAAGCGTTGCTAAGAATATGTGGCTAGGGTAGCCATATGGAGTTAAAATACATTGTGGCTATAGCTATAACATTGGTAATAGGTATAGCTATAGGGTATATACCAAGTGCGGTAGCGCCAAAGCCAATAGAAACAGTAACACAGGTAATCACAACAACATATACATCACCAACTATGGTAACTGTAACAACTACTATAACAACTGTAAAAGAGGTTATGCAGACAATAATAGCAACTGTTACAACGCCATATACAGTGGCTAGAGAGGTGAAGATAACAGTTACATCTATTCAGCCAACAACTATAGCTGTTTCATGGCCTAGAAAAATAGTTGATGCATTAGGTAGGGAAATAGTATTTGATGTTTCGCCAAATAGAGTAGTGTCAACTATACCAAGTATTACGGAAAACATATTTGCTCTTGGGCTAGGCAACAAGGTCGTTGGCGTAGATAAATACTCTAACCATCCACAAGAAGTGGTTCAGCTGATTAGCGAAGGTAAGATAGCTGTTGTTGGTGGTCCATGGACACTAGATATAGAGAAGATAGCTGCGTTGAAACCAGATGTTGTGTTTATGTGTAGAGGTGTTAAGCCTCATGAGACAAGATTTGCGCCAAAACTTGAAGAGCTAGGTATAAAGACGTTTTTCTTAACATGTAATGCTATTAGAAATCAATACGATATATATACAGATCTTAGGTTAATAGCACAGATATTCGATGTAGAGCAAAGAGCTGAGGATGTTATTAGGGATATACAGGTAAAGATAGAGGATATAGCAAATAAGATAGCTAGTGTTGAAAAGTCAAAGGTTTTACAACTTATAGGGCCACCTTCATGGGGTCTCTATAGTGCAGGTGGAGATACATTTATACACTGGTTAATAGAGGTTGTAGGAGGCTTTAACATAGCGTCTAGCTATAGTGGATGGCCTCAACTAAGCTATGAATATATAATCTCTAAAGACCCTGACATAATAATTATAACAGCCCATGGGATTGATCCAAAAGCAGTATATGAGGAAATATCTACAACACCACTTGCAAATACATCTGCATGGAAAAACAAAAAAGTTTATCTATTAACAGGAGATGCAAATGATGTTTTAAGCAGACCTAGTGTAAGAGTTGTAGAAGCACTTGAAATACTTGCCCATATAATACATCCAGAGATATTTGGAGAGATACAGAGATCTGACGTCATTAAAATCACAGATGTAGAGCTGATTTCAGTACCTGTTATAATAAATCCATGGAAGCCTATATACTAGGTTTTAGCTATGGCTATAGAAATCTATAGAAAGAAAACAAAAAGTTTTTTAATATATATATCAATACTTATATTATTAACTATATCTCTATTCATAGCATCTCTCTCAATAGGCTCTTCAATGCTTGACCCAAGAGATGTTTTTAAATACTTTTTTCTATCCTCTTTGTTTAAAGTAGATGAGAGAATAGCTGTAATCTCTATGCTGAGACTATCTAGAACAATAGCAGCGATATTCTGTGGAGTAGCACTTGCATTAGCAGGCATTATTATGCAGACAGTTACAAGAAATCCTCTTGCAGATCCATATATATTAGGGCTTTCATCAACAGCATTAACAGCTGTTTCACTATCTATAATAATATCCCCTTCTCTTATGGTCTATAGACAAAACATTATATTAGTGGCATTTATAGGTGCTATTCTAGGTTATCTAGCAACTCTATCTATAGCTAAGCTAGCTGGTGGTGGAGGTCTAGCACTTATCTTAGCAGGTATAGCTATATCATCTCTATTTTCAGGTTTATCCCACATACTTCTCTATATAGTTCAAAACATAGTTAAAACACCATATGTCTATCTATTGATGGGATCTACACAAACAGTTTTGCTAAAAGATCTAAATTTTATGATATACCCAGTAATAGCTTTAGCTATAGCTTCAACAGCTATGTTTAAACCTCTTAATGCGCATCTATATGGAGATGAATATTTAAAACAGCTAGGCTTCAATCCAAAAACAATAGCTATAGTAGCAAGCACTATAGCAGCACTTGCAACTGCTATAACAATAGCATTTATCGGTATAGTTGGGTTTATAGGTCTCGCAGCACCACATATAGCTAGATTTCTTGTTGGTTCAGACCATAGATTCTCTATACCAACAACAGTTTTTATAGGTGCTATACTAACAACATTATCTGATATAGCTGTTAGAGCTATATCTATTTCAGCAACAGGTGTTGGGGAGCTTCCACTAGGTGTTGTAACAGCTGTTATCGGTGCCCCTTTTCTTGCATATCTAGTTGTTAAAAAGGTGAGAGGATGAAGATTATTGTCGATGGTGTCGATGTTTGGTATAACTCTACACAGGCGTTGAAAAACATCTCATTTGAGATACTATCTAATGAGACAACCTTTGTTATAGGGCCTAACGGTGCTGGGAAATCAACGCTTTTAAAAACTATTGCCTCTATCGTAAATCCTGTAAAAGGTGCTGTTTATATAGATGGGAAAAACATTGCAAAGCTTTCACCAAGGGACATAGGGAAGATAATATCTTATGTAGATCCATATATATCTAGATCGATACCATCGACAGTTTTAGAGTTTCTTCTAACTGCTAGATATCCTCATCAAAAAATATTTAGCTTTTCTATACCTAGCCAAGACCTTGAAATCATCGATAAAATCGCTAGGCAGCTAGATATAGAGCATTTCCTTGAAAGAAGACTGGATCGTCTTAGCAGTGGTGAGCTTCAGAGGGTTTTAATTGCTAGAGCTCTTATACAAAAACCAAAGGTTCTTCTACTAGATGAGCCATCAGCATTTCTAGACATTAGATATAGACTAGAAGTCTTAGAACACATCAAAACAATAACTAAGGAAAGCAACATAGTCTGTATTGTTGCTATACATGATCTATATCTAGCTTCTCTATATGCAGATAAAGTTATATTGATGTACAATGGCGAAATAGTTGCGGTCGGAGACCCTGATACCGTTTTTAGGAAAGAGCTTTTAGAGGAGGTATATAAGGTGAAAGTATCTATAGCAAAGGTAGATGGAAGAGATATTGTTATACCTATGAAGCCTTTATAGCTATGGGTTTGTATATGGAAGGAAAACTCTCTGTGTATTGTAGAGGCTTTGAGTATCTAGTTCAAAAAGCTTTGGAAAACGCTATTATTAATAGAAGATGTAACTGTATAGCTCTTAGTGGAGGCATTGATACAACACTTATAGCTTTTTTAGCAAAGAAACATGGAATTGATTTAACTGGATACTCTGTGTACTTCATAGATGGTATCCCAAGAGATCTGATATATATCAACTACGTCTCTAAAATCCTCAATATACCTGTAAAATACATCCCGATGTCTTTAGACTATATAAAGAGTATTCTTAGTGATGTATATAGATGTATCTCTGGAAATACATATCATGAGCTATGCATCGAGCTTAGAAATGATGTTGTGTTCTACACTGTTTTGAGAAATGCTTTAGAAGATGGATGTAGATGTATATATACAGGGTCTGGAGGAGATGAGTTATTTGCTGGATACAGCTTTATGGTATGGCTTTTAGAAAGAGATCTAGAAAGCTATGTAGAGAAATATTCTCTATATGGGAGATATCCAGAGCTGATTATTGGAAGATGTATTGGTATAGATGTTGTAGCACCTTATCTATCAAAAGAAGTTATAGAAACGGTATTGAATATCCCTGGAAAATGTCTAAGAGGAGACTCTATGGAGGGTAAGAAAATACTTAGAGATATCTTAAAGAGTGTTGGGCTAGACAAAGTTGCTGAAAGAATGAAGACACCTGCTGAAGCAGGTGCTGGTACAGATTCTATATGTATAACTCCATAGTGATGTAATATGAGAATAGCATTGGTTTCAGGAGGCAAAGACTCGTTTTATGCTGTTATGAAGGTAGGATACATAGATATAGGTGTTATGCTTGTATATGAATTTCCAAGACCAAGTCCTCATTTAATAAACATTGGAAAGTCTATAGAATCTCTATTAAATGCAAATATACCTGTAGTTGTAAAAAGTGTTAGGAAAGGCGTTGAAAAAATAGAGACAATAGATATGTTAAGAAGGTTAAGTGCTACAGAGGTTGTGGCTGGTGATGTATATATAGATGAGCATTTAAAGTATATGGAGGAGGTAGCAAAGGAGGTTGGAGCTACACTTATAGAGCCTCTATGGGGTGAAGATCCTGAAGATCTAGTATATAAAGAAATTGAAGATGGTGTAGAGCCGCTTTTAATTGGAACTTCTAACAATATCTCTAATTGGATAGGTGTAGAGCTGAATATAGATAACATAAATAGTTTTATTGACCAATGTAAAAAGAGTGGTATAGATCCACTAGGAGAGAAGGGGGAGTACCATACATTAGTTGTCAACAGCCCTATGCATATTAAGAAAACTAGATATAGGAAAATAGATATAGTTGAATATGACGACTATAGAATTCTAATAGTTATTTAGCAAAGTTAATAGATTACATAGTTTAGAGCTATTGATACCTAAAGAGCTGAAGAAGCAAGCAAAAACATTTATATATCGATTTAGTGACAAAGTCTTTAGCTTTATCTATGGTTTAAGTGGCTGTATATATATGGAGGGTTTAAAGGGCTATAACCCATTTAAGCTTGGGGAAAGTATAGCAAAAGCTGTTTCTAGAGAAATTAGTGGTGTTGAGGAGAGGAAATATTATAGGTTTAGAGGTGGTAGATGGTATGGAGGGATAGCTACAGGAGATGTTGTTGGATGTAGCCTTAGATGTAAATTTTGCTGGAGTTGGAGATATAGCCATATAGTTGATAAAGGGTTTTTCTACAGTCCTCAGAAAGTTTTTGAATATCTCATCGACATAGCTTCATCGAAGAGATATAGATATGTTAGATTAAGTGGTGGAGAGCCAACACTTTCTTGGAGTCATTTAATAGAACTTCTAAAGTTGTTTAACGAAACTAAGTATCTATTTATACTTGAGACAAACGGTCTTTTGATAGGTAGTGATGAGAGGTATGCCAAACAGCTTGCAAACTATAGAGTTGTTGTAAGGGTTTCATTTAAAGGTGCAACAGCAGAGGAGTTCTATATGCTTACAGGAGCAGATCCTATATACTTTGAATATCAGTTTAAAGCACTTGAAAACATGGTTAATAGTGGTATGAAGCCTGGTGAAGACTTCTATCCTGCTATAATGCTTAGCTTCTCAACAGATGAAAGTTATCTAGACTTTAAAAAGAGGCTCTCTAAGATACATCCCACACTAGCTACATCTATAGATGAGGAATATGTTATTCTCTATCCACATGTTATAGAGATTTTAAATAGATATGGATTAAAGCCTAGAATAGCATATAAACCAAATGGTATTCCCAGTTCCATGATATAAGGTAAATTGCAAAGGCTATTGCTAGAGATTTATATATGTACATATTTGTGGAAGAGCTTCTACAATTATAGTATCTATCTTTCCTAAAACACCATTTAGTCGAGTGTATATATTTAGTGTATTTGGATATACAAGCAATGTATATCTATCTCTTTCTATCTTTACCCTGGTTCCCTGATGATCGCCACTTTCATGTGTAGCAAGAACATTTAGATTCACGGTAAATGGCAGTTTAATAACAATTGTTGCAATAAGTGGTATAGGTTTTGAAAGCTCTACACCAAGCTTTCTAGATAGGTAGCTTAGAACTTCATTTACCTTCTTAGACTCTGTTAACCTAGAGGATATATCTATTTTAGATGGTGTTATTTGAATCCCTAGACCCTGTATCTTTGTGGTGATATACGATAGTCTACCAATGCTTCTCACTCTAGCTCCCAATGCTATAGAGGCTAATGAAACATCTATAGATCTATCTAAAGGCTTTGAAACCCATCTAATAAGAGCTCTTCGACCAGCTATTTTAATACTATTAAAAAGCTCTACAACAACTCTATAATTATCATCTTCTATCTCACCACCATATACAGCTCTATAGATATACTCAGCAATAACATCTTTATTTAAACCAGCATTTCTAAGACATCTAAAAATAGCTAATCCAGCTAACCCGGCTACATCATATACCCTAGACTCATCAACACTCATATAGCTAGAAAGCCTCTTCTCTAAAACATCTCTAAATATAGAAGCTCCATAACTGCTCCACAGCCTATTTAAAACAGACTCTATCTCCTCTAGAGAAGCCTCGCATAGCCTCTTCTTGAGATATGCAGTTAGAATCTCTACAATACCGGGCATAAGCTGGGATATAATTCTCTCAACAGCTTCTTCATCTACACAAAACCCTCTCTGACTAGGCTCATCTATAGAGCCTGCTTCATCAAGGGAATCGACAATAAAATCATCTGTAACTTCACCAGATTCTTCATCGACTACAAAACCCTCTCTAGACCTAATTCTTCTACCCATCTAAACCACACAAAATTTAACTCACTAAAGATACTACGATATAGAGAAATAATAAACACTCTGTTTATAGCTATGTATCGATATTTAAAGAAGAGATGTTGAGAGATAGTATTTAATTAGTTAATACTATTCATGTTGATAATATTTATATTTTTCTTTTTTCTCTAAGGCTTTAACTGGTGTTATATAGTGTCTAAAGAATTCTCTGATATGTGTAGAGATGAGTTTAAAGCTTATCATCTATATAGAGCGTTGTCTAGGTCTCGTTTAATAGGTAAGAGGTTTAGAGGTATACTAGCTAAGGCAGCTAATGATGAATGGAGGCACTTTAGCTTTTGGAATGGTTTAGTAGGGGGCTGTGGCTCTTCTATATCAAGGTTGGAAACGTATATGTATAGCTTTATACTTATCTTATTTGGTATAACATTTACTTTAAGATTTATAGAGTCTATGGAGAAAAAAGCTATTGATGTATATAGAAAGGCTTTAGAGCTAAGACCTGATTTAGCTAGTGAGATAAAGGCTATAGAGGAAGATGAAGAGAGGCATGAAAAAGAATTTCTAGAGAATATAGATGAGGATAGAGTTAGGTATCTCAGCTCTATAGCTCTTGGAGTGTCCGATGCGCTTGTTGAGTTAACAGGCATATACACAGGTTCTCTAGGAGTTTTTGCAAATACTTTATCAGCTGGTTTAACAGGTTTGTTAGCTGGTATAGCGGCATCTATTTCAATGGCTGTTGCAGCCTATACTCAAGCAAAGCATGAAAAATTTAAGAGCCCTGGGATCTCAGCTATGTATACTGGTATAGCATATATAGTCGTTACATTTCTTTTAGCATTGCCATACTTTGTATTGAATACAATGATAATAGCATTCATTGTAATGATAATTATAGCACTTTCAATCACTACATATATGTCTATGTACTCAGCTGTTTTAAGTGATAGAAAATTCTCAAGAGAATTCATAGAAACATCAACTCTTATACTTGGAGTATCACTTTTACTATACATATTAGGTAGAATTCTTGGCAGCGTTACTGGTATATCGATTAGATAAGTTTTTCCAATAAATAATTAATGTATTAAAAATATTAAAATCTAAACCCTTGTTTCAGCCTCCCATAAAAAGCTAACTACATCTCTATGTAGAGGAACTTCATGAGAGCCAAGTTTAGTGATTTTAAGAGCGGCAACAGCATTGGCATACGCTATAGCCTTCTTTATATTGTAGTTTCTAAGCATACCTGCTATAAATCCTGCCGCAAATGCATCTCCTGCACCAGTTGTATCAACTACTTCTTTAACTAAGTATGCCGGTATCTCTTCCTCTAAATCCTCTGTCTTTACATATACACCCCTTTCACCTCTTTTCACAACAGCTATTTTAGCACCAGATTCTAGAACCTTTTTAGCACATACTCTATAATCTTACCCCCTGTCATATTTCTGTATCCATTTTCATTAGCAAGCACCACATCAACTCTTGAGATAATCTCTTTTAATTCATTCCATGGTCTTTGAGATAAAACTCTGCCTGTCCCATGAAGTTTTCACATCATATTTTTTAGCTAGTTCAAGTGCTCTAAGAGTTGTATCTAGCCTTAGACTGGCTATATGCATCCATCTAGATCTACTTATAACATACTCGCTTAGATTATCAGGCTCTAATTCTTCTGCAGCGCCTTTGTATCCATACATCATTATATTTCCATTAGAATCTATAACTACTATTGTAAAACCTGTTTGGCTAAAGCTCACCCTCAACCCACTTATATCAACATTCTCTTTTAATAGATCTTCAACAATTATACGTCCAAAGCTATCATATCCTATCTTAGCAATTATAGCTGTAGAGAGACCAAGCCTCTTACCAGCTATTGCAACATTTATAGCTGAGCCACCTGAACCCCAAGACTGTTTAACGACATTGCTCTCCTCATCGGGGTGTGGAAATCTATCGACAACCATCCTTATATCTACAAGAGCATGTCCGATGGTTACAAGATCTATATTCTTCTCCAAATATATCACTCTACAAACTTAATAGCTTCTTCAGGAGAGAAACCGTCGTGGACAATAGCCTTAATTGCTTTAACAACTCCAGCTGGATTTCTATGTCTAAATACATTGCGCCCTACAACAACACCTCTTCCACCAGCCTTTATAACAGCCTCAACATCTTTTAAAAACATTAACAAGGAATTTCTTTGGGGACCACCACTCATAAGAATAGGAACCCCAGCAGAACCTTTACAACCTCTCTAAAGGATTCTTCAGAATCTGTATAATATGTTTTAATTAAATCAGCATCACTTTCAACAGTTGCTCTAACACCATATCTAACAACATCGACATCATAGATGTTCTTTATCTCAGAATCTCTATGATATGATAGCTGTAGAATTGGATAGCCATATCTATCAGCAAGCTCTTTAATAGCAAACCATTGATTAAGCATCTAATCCTCGTATTGGTTACCCCAGTAAATAGTTGCAGCAACGGCATCGGCTCCTAGTGCGATAGCTTCATCAAATAAACCAAATATACTTTGTAGATATCTCTTAGATTCTGGTCTTAAAGATGTTCTACTAGTAAGTTTAACTATAATAGATGTTCTGCCACTCCATAAGTTGTGGGTTAGATAGCCATAGCTGGAAGCATCATAATCGCATCTACATTAGCTGAAACAACCTTAGCTATTATGGTTCTTGGATCTATATGCTCTTCTGGAAAATCAGATGGTCCATGCTCAACTCCGTGGTCAAAAGCAAAAATAACTGCTTTGCCATTTCTTAAAAATCTATTTATTCTTATATTCTTACCAACAATAGAGTAGACCGAAATATATACACCCACTAGAAACCTGGTTGCTAAGCTAGTTAATCTACTTTATTCGCAACACTGTTATAGTATCTACATTAATTTATAAACCATTAATCTATATAATCTTTTACGATTCTAGATAAGGTAAAAAGTTAAATGTTTTGTGTTGTTGGTTAGTGTATTGAAACTTTTGGCTGGCTGTCTATATTAATTTACCATATTTGTATATAGAGTCTTAGAGTTGGTTTCTATGTATGAAATTGGTGTTGTTGCATCTAATGCTCGTATATCTCTTGCACCTATTCTCATCTATAAGAATGCCGAGTCTCTTGTTAGAGAAGAAGCCTTAGCTATAATAAGAGATGCTAAATATGGGAAAATCTATTTAGGTGTTTTGAGATGGCTCAGCAAATACGACCCTCTTCTAACACATACACAAAGAGCAGCTATTATAGAGAGGCCAGAGCTTGCTGAGGAAAGTATTGATCTACCTTTTGAAGCATCCTATGTGAGAATCCTAGGTGAGGTAGTTGATGGAAGGTTGAGGCCCCCTTCTTCACCACCTACACCTAGATCAAAGACATATCTAGTTGAGTCTCCAAAGGATATACAGCTTGATCTTGGGCAGGGCCTTGAAATAGGTATCCATAAATACAGTGGTTTATCGATTCCCTTTAATCCAGAGTCGTTGAAATACCATGTCGCAGTTGTTGGAACTACTGGAACTGGTAAGTCGAGACTTGTTAAAGCTATAATAGATGAGGTTTTAGCTAAAACGAATTGGAGGGTTATAGTATTTGATCATACAGGTATGGATTATGTGAAATATTATAGCAGTATAGTTAATGCTGAAGAGATAGCTATTGATATAGATACAGTTGCACAGGGGCTTGCCAATGTTATAATCTCTATGAGAGAGCATATAGAGAACTATATACCTATTGCTTTACTATACTATGCTATATGTATGGATAGAAAAGAAGATTCTAAGCTATGTATAAAGCCAAATGAAAACAATATATTTAGCTTGCTAAAAACAATTGATATTAATTCTAATAAAATTGAAGAGCTTATATTAAAGATGTCTAGAAATGGTCTATGGAATATAGATGGTATTGCATCCACAGTTTATAGAGTTGCAGAAGCTCTTGGTGCTAGAAGACCCACGCCAGAGAAGCTTGATCTATATATTAGAATATATGGAAGAGCTAATATAGATAGATTAAATAGGGCAAGATATGGGATAGGCGATGTTCTAGACATGGTTCATAGAAACAGAATTGTGGTTATAGATCTAAGTATTGTTGAAACAGAGGTTAGAAGAGTTATTGTAAAAGGTGTGTTGTCGAAGATATGGGAAATAGTTGAAGAAGCTAGAAAACCACAAAACATTTTAATTGTTATAGATGAGGCTCACAACTATGCATGTGATAAAGGTTGCTACCCATCTAATATACTAATTGAGAAAACGCTTAGAGAGGGTAGAAAATGGGGTATAGGCACAATATTAGCAAGTCAAAGAGTTATAGATTTTTCACCAGATGTTAGAAACAATATAAATACAGTATTCTTTAGCAAGCTTCAAACACCATATGATTTTCAGCAGCTGCAAAACTTTATAGATTTAGCTGGGATAGGATCTGAAACGCTATCGCTTTTAGAAACAAGAGAGTTTTTCTTTGCTGGTCTTGGAAACCCATTGAAATACCCTATGCTTATACAGGTGAAGATTGTTGAATAGTGAAAGTGAGTTGTTTGAAGAAGTTGTAGGTGTTTCGCCAGAAATTGTTGATAAGGTTCTTGACAAAGCTATTGAAAAGATCTATAAAGAGGTTTCTAGGGTTATTGAGATAGAGGAGAAAGTTAGAAAAGCAGTTGAATCTAGAAGAGATGTATTTAAGATAAGGCATATGGATAGCTATATCGATCTCTGCTATTATGCCATTGACTCTAGCTTTACAGCACCTGCTATAGAGCTTACAAGCGGCTATCTCAGCATAGCTGTTACTAGCTATATAAGCTATGGCAAGACATGTGGAAGGAATGATGTAGACTCTAAAGCATATATAGACTTTAGCTTTGTAGAAGACTTGGCAAATCTATATGCTAAATACTATGAACGTAAAACTGCATTAGAGCTTTTAAAGGCTAAGAATAGAGGTGAAATTAACTTCGATGTTCTTTTATTTGATGGTGAGGTAATTCCAAGAATACTTCCAAGCTGGAGAACAAAAGAAAACAAAAAGAGTAAGCTCTATAGAACTATTGTGGAATTGACAGAGGATATAATGGGGCTTGCAGATAAAACAGATACAGCTATTGTAGGTGTTTTAAAAAGAAGCTACTCAAGAGATATAGTAAATATATTGGGGTTTAAAGAACTTAAGATGAGTGATAGAGCTGTTCTAAGCCTTGTTCTAAAACCAGGTGAATACATTGTATTTGGATCATATGTAGATCTAAGAGAAGAGCTTCTAAAACTTAAAAATAGAGGAGAGGTGGATGAGGAATGGTTAAAAGCTAGAATGCCATGGTATGAAGGAATAATCCAGAGCATGGCGGGACACACAGTAAAACTAGCCTTCTATAGAGCTGAGAAAACAGTTTATCCAACAGCAACAAAGATAGAATATATCACAAGCAACTCACTAGATGAAGACACACTTATATCAAGCATTATGAAGATAAGCATAGGAACAGGAATACCTACACCAATAGACTATGTAGATGCCTTGTCAGAAATCCCAGACAACCTAAAACATACAATATATCAGAAAATTCTAGCAGAGCTAGCCAAGAAATTAACCAGCAACATAGACAAAGCAACACTATTTCTATCGCTTATGAACCCAGAAAAAATAAGGATTATAGGATACAGATAAAAAGCATTACATTAGCATTAAAGCTAGACAATCTGTAAAGCAACTCTATAGTATTGGAGCATCTATAATTAAATCATGATATTCAAATAATATCGCTCAGAAAAACAATAATTTTAGCAAATCTAAATGTAAATATATGAATACTTATTGAATAGGATACAAGGTGTTGCAAGGTATATAGATAGCATTGTTTTAAAGAATTCGAAGAGGCTATATTCAAAGCAAAACAAATTCTAGAAGTTGGTTGCATTTCAATTAATATTTACTAAGATTTAAGAAAAACACTATGTATTATAAAAGTATTTCAAATCATTGTATTAGCTGTATTATATTTATCTATAGATATAGGTTTTGTAGATGTTAAGATATTGTTATCAGCTAGATGTTTTCTTTATTTTTAGAAGATATTTATATACAGATTCAGCAGCTATAGCACCTTCTGCTGCAGCTGTTACTATTTGTTCAAATCTATATTTATGTTTTCCACCAGCTACATCTCCACATGCATATATCCCAGGTAGGTTTGTACTCATATCTGGATTTACAGCTATGTAGCCTTTTTCATCGAGTTCTAATCCTATTGACTTTAGGAATTCTTTTGGTGGTTCAGAGCCTATCTCTATGAAGATGCCATCTACATCTAGAGTTCTTTCCTCATTTGTCTCAATATTCTTTACCTTTATCTTAGATACTTTTTTATCACCAATGATTTCAGTAACTATGGTTTTTGTAATTATTTCTATTCTTGGATTTTTCTTTGCTTTTTCTACATAGTATGGAAATGCTTTGAAACTTTCTCTTCTATGGATTAAATAAACCTTTTTAGCTATTGTCGATAGGTAGAGAGCACTTGAAAGTGCTGAGTCTCCACCACCAACAACAGCAACAACCTTATCTTTAAAGAAGGTGCCATCACATACAGCACAATAAGACACACCCCTACCAATGAATCTATCTTCACCAGGAACATTAAGCCTTCTCTTAACAGATCCTATAGCAAGAATCACTGCATAGCTACATAGCCTCCTACCATTCTCTGTCTCAATACACCACAACTCGCCATCTCTATTAATAGACTTTACATAGTCTCCAGCAATTATAGAAACATTATATTTCCTAACATGATTTTCAAACATCTCTGTAAGCTTAGCTCCTGAAACCTCAGGTAAACCAGGATAGTCATCAACTATGGGAGCTATAGCCATTTGACCACCAATATCTCTACTAACCACAACAACATCGACATTAAATCTAGCTAGATATAAAGCAGCTGTTAAACCTGCTGGTCCAGCTCCAACAACTATACAGTCATGTATCTTTTTAGATTTTTGCAACGCAAGTCTAAATTTACTCATATCAAACAACCATTTATCTTACATTTTATCTTTAAAAAATAAAATAACTTTCACCAGAATTATAAATATATATAATATAAAAATTTGAACTGTTAGTATTCTTCTTCTCCAACACATTTAACAATAGTAAAATCGTTATATCTACCTGTGTATATATGTTCTAGTGTTTCTATATGGTCTATTCTATAAACTCTATTTACCGTAATTCTATTTTTGAATTCATTTATTATATCTACGTCACCTTCAATATATATCTTTACACAATCCCTACCAGAAACATTTTCTACATAACCTTTTAAGTTCAATGCTTTAGCTACTCTCCACACATATCTTCTAAAACCAACACCTTTAACCTCTCCACATAAAATAATTGATAATGCCTTATTTTCAAAATGTAGAGTCATGTTTTGAGCCATATATCTATCACACTAACCTAAACTGTGACAAGACTTTTTGATCAGCAACATACTCCTTAAGCTCTTTTGGCACTACGACTTCAGGTTCACCTTTCCCAATAACTTCACCCATAACTATAGGCTCTAAGCCTCTTGACCTAAGCTCTTTAACTAGATCATCTACAATATTGCTTGGTGTAATCATTATAAAAGGTCCATTTGTACCACTTGTGCTATTGGGAATGATATAGAGCTTTGTTGCTATTCTTGATATTTCTGGAAATAGAAGTGGTATTTTATAAAGTTTTATCTTAGTGTTTGTTCTCTCCGCTAACTCTCTAACAACAAATATTCCTGGACCTGTAACATCTGTTGTTACAGCTATATGCTCATCTTCTCTAAACTGCTCAGAAAACTCTGGGAGATATCTATATATAGCAATCGCTGCTTCGATATTTGGCTTAGAGATTAATTCTATTGCTTTGTTCTTCGCCCTTTCTACTTCCTCAAATGAAATACCATAGCTTTCTAAATCTTTAACCAAACTTTCATCAATTATGGAAGATAAATAGAGGTTTATAGGGGCAAGCTCACCCATAGGTCTTGATATAATAAGTTTCATACCTGGAACAACCCTATCTTCAAATATTGGTGGCATTCTATCGCTATATCCAATAGCCGTTGCCCCCATTAAAAGTCTTCCCATTTTTGGCTGCTTTTCATAGACTATCTCTATATTGTATTGACTAGCAAATTGCTTAGCATTTCTCCAAAGCTTATCTAAAAGCTCTTCTGTTGGAGCATTTAAAACAGGTAACATTCTAAGCTTTTTATGTACACCTAAAACAAATATGTCGTTGAATGAGTTACTTATAGCACCACTTACTTGCTTTACATCACCAGGTTCTTGAGAAGGATCAATTATATGTATAGTATCATTATTTATTGCTGTAACCCCCTCTCCACTATTATATGGTATAAAGTCAAATAATATAAACTCATCTTCAGGAAATGGTGTTAGTATTGAATGCCCCTTACCAATAGTTATAGGAATTCCAGATCTTGTCAATCCTTTATATATCGGTGCTATTTTTTCTAAGAAACCTTCAGGTGAATCTGCATATCTTTGATATATTTGGACAACTGTTATAGCATACAAATCTCTTCCTCTAGATAGAGATTTTAAATCTTCTAATGACAAATCTTTATCATTACCCAAAGAAAATATCCTTCTATATATCTCATCAACACTGCCAGAAACAATCAATGCATCTTCTCTAGGAGCTATAGAGAGTTTTGATTCTTTAAGTTCTTCTCTAAGCATTCTTATAGCAGGATATACAACTCTTAAAAGATCAACCTTAACAGCACAGCCTGTAGCTAGTGCTAAGGGGTTTAACCCAAGCTTTTTATAATATTGTATCCTCTCAATAATCTCTTCAAACAACACCTTCACCTTTTAACAATAGTTATTCTCCAAACACCTCTATCTATATTCTCAACAGAGAGAACATCATGTCCATCCTCTTTAACAGCTCTAGGAACATTTTCACAAGATGGAGGATTATCAGTCAAAACCTCTAACACTTCACCAGTACTAAGCCTAGTTAAAGCTTTTCTTGTATAGATAACAGGGTAAGGGCATGTATATCCTCTTACATCAAGTATGTACCTTTTTTCTTCAACCTTTACAAATTTTGCCATGATAGATGCCCTTTTCTATATCTTTGTTATTGTTAAAATAAGTGAATGTACCTTTAAAAACTTTACTCCGGTAACAAAAAGCCTTTACACTATATTGTTTATCATACAAGCAATTCTTAAATAAATAACACTGTTATAGTTACTTATCAAGGTGTTTTGACATGTCAATGAAAATAAGGTTTAGAGACTTCATAAAACAGAAATATAGAAGAATATTTAGCAACGAGGGTTGGAATCCAATAGTAGCAGGAATATTAATAGGTTTGGTAAATATAGTGTCATATATATGGGTTAAAAAAGCATTTACAGTATATACAGGGTTTCTAAACTGGGGCCAACATATATATAGCTTAATTGGATTAAAGAATGTTGTTAAAGCACCAAAGCTTATACCTTTGCTTGAACCTACAAGTGTTGGTGATATTGGTGCAATAATAGGGGCTATGTTAGCCGCATCACTTTCTAATGAATTTGCTTTTAGAAGAATTAATAGTAGAATAGAGGTTTTTGAAAGTATAGCTGGGGGTATTTTAATGGCTTTAGGAGCTTCGCTAGCTTTTGGATGTAATTGGGGTGGATTCCTATCAGCTATAACATCGTGGAGTTTACATGGCTTTGCATTTTTAATAGGGGCTTTTGCTGGAGGTTATATAGGGCTTAGATATGTTAATTGGAAAGCTGAAAAGCTAGTATCATTAGAGTTACTAGAGCTTGGCTCATCTATAACAACTGTTAAAAAGGGTTATAAGGGAAGTGTAAAACTCTATACATCACTAGCTCTAGCTATACTAGCTCTATTAATTATCTACTATGCAATTATAGGCAATCCAATGATTGGAGGACTATTTGTAGGCATTGCTATAGGGATAGTTCTTCAAAGGGCTAGATTCTGCTTTGCAACAGCATTTAGAGACCTATTTAATGGCCCTGAAAATGCTAGAGCACTAGATATACATAAAGGTATAGCTATAGCAATATTAACAGGTTCTATAGGTGTATTTGCATTAAAGTATATGGGTATGGTTGGAGAAAGTATAGGTGTAGCTCCAGTATATATAACAAATGTTATAGGAGGTCTAATATTTACATTTGGAGCTATCTTAGCAGGTGGATGTGCATCAGGACTATTATGGCGTACTGGTGAAGGACATGCAAAGGCGTGGATAGCATTACTATCAACAGTTTTAACTTACCCAATATTCAACAATATAATACAACCACATTTAAGTGGCTACCCAAAAATATTTATACCACATTCAATTGGATGGATACAGGCATTTATATCCATGTTCATATTTGTAATACTCTATATGGTATTTATATATTACCTAGAGTATAGATATAGAGCGAAGTAAAAATGATCATGAAGCTATAATAAGATAGTCTTATAAGAATAGAATTTTTTGAATTCGTTTTTATATATAACAATTGTTGCTGTTCTATTAGTTTTAACATTTCTAATAACTTTCTTGTATGGCTACACTCATTGCTTCTAATAATCTCTAGCACATTTTTAATCAATTCTAATATTGTTATATACCCCATAACACTTACTAACAACATTAATATATTTAATAATTTTTGTATATTCTTCAATAAAGCTCTCTTCAAATTTTAAACACATCAAAATATTTGTATTCTAATGTTCCACCACTTAATTATTTACTAAATGAAATATTATATTTAGAGACTTTTCAATAGCTTCTAAAATTGTTTTAAAATTTTTAAATATATAAATGTCTCAAGAGTGATTATGGCTGATGATTGCATTACATATTTATTCTCTATTTCTCTTTAGTATTGAGATAACCATTGTGAACTATATCATCAATTTTAAAAATTGATTGAATTTGACTTCTTATGCGAAAAAGTTTTAACTTTAGATCACCATCAATCATTTTTATCCCTAATACATGAAGTTAAGATGATTCTAGACCTTAAAAATGCTGTAAATGTTATTGAAAAAAGTATGATATTATGTTTAATTTTTAGATAACTTAAGGAGGTTTTCTATACTGTCTAAGCTTTTAATTAACTGTTCATGGATCATAGGACCTAGTCTATTCACTTCTATGTCTTCAAATTCTCTCAATAACTTTATATTATCACTTTCGTTTATTACCTCTTCAGCTATTCTAAAAAGTATGTTGTCCTCTTTATATATGTGATCTCTAAGCATTGTTATATAGCTTAAAGCATTGTTGATAAATTTAGCTTTAGCTTCAATATTTTTATCGAGACTTTCCAAAGACTCTATCATTGCTTTAATATATCCTCTACCTAATTGATGTTCATAAAGCATAACCTCTATAGGTCCTCCTTCCCTAGGAATACCTTTTGCTTCAAGTAGTGGAAATAGCGAGTTTTCTTCCTTTCCATGATGGCACCTATCAGCGTATTCTCTAAAGAATTTCAAAAGCATATTAAGTGCATTGATAGATACTTTCT
>Ga0185307_1000797_pt1 | contig 18772 bp, 15 predicted proteins | sample LHCtaG_FD_128010 | JGI IMG/M metagenome (GOLD analysis project Ga0185307, IMG submission 128010) | Hot spring microbial communities from Little Hot Creek, USA to study Microbial Dark Matter (Phase II) - LHC4sed_matched (SPADES... | ecosystem: Environmental > Aquatic > Thermal springs > Hot... | reverse complement strand
GCAACGGAAAACCCGGTCCAATAACAAAAAGACTTATGGAAGAGTTCTCAAAGCTGGTTCAAGACCCAAAAAATGGAACACCCATTTATTAGTAGTGTTTTACTTTAGTAGTGTTTTACTAAGGTAAGCATAACGGTTAACTCCTTTCATAAGCAACAAAAACTTAGGTATTAACCAATGAATTTTATATTATTTGGACAAATCTTCCTATTCCTTTTTCCAATGCCTTATCATATACAAGTTTCGCAACTACGGCATCTTGAATTGCTAAACCCGTTGAAGCAAAAACCGTAATTTCGTCTGACTTTTCTCTTCCAGGTTTTAAGCCTGCTACAATTTCGCCTATTTCAGCCCAGAGATTTTCTTTTGTTATTATTCCTTGGCTTAACGGAACATTTATTTCCCCACTATGGGAGGCTTGCTCCCAATCATCCACAACTATCTTAGCCCTTTTTAATATTGCAGGATCTAACTCCTCTTTTCCAGGCGCGTCTGCTCCTATGCAGTTAAAGTGAGTTCCTGGAGAAACCATATTGTTCATAATAAGAGGTTGTCTTGAAGGAGTTGTTGTTATAACAATGTCTGCTCCCTCCACGGCCTCTTTCAAATCAGTTGCAGGAACAAAATTAGACAAGTGTCTATACTGTTCATTTGCCTCTGCTAGAAATTTCTCTCTTGTTTCTTTGCTTCTGCTCCAGACTCTGATCTCTTCAAAATTTTTGTAAATCTCTAAAAGAGCTGCTAACTGAGTTCTTGCTTGCGCGCCTGCGCCAATGAAAGCCAAAATTTTTGAATCCTTTCTGGCTAAGTACTTTGCGGCTATCGCTCCAGCGGCTCCTGTTCTAAGGTCTGTTATGGTTTTGCCGCCCATAATTGCCAGTGGAAAACCTGTTTTGGGATCAACTAGCACTATAACAGCCATAACTGTTGGAAGACCATACTTTTCCTTATTGTCAACATGAACATTTACTACCTTTACTGCTGAAATATCTAAATTCTCAAGATATGAAGGCATGGCTCTTAAATCACCATTATACTTAGGATAGAAAAGGTAAATTTTTGCTGGCATTTGAACTCTTCTAAGCCCCTTCTCTCTAAAAGCGACCTCGACTCTTTCTATAACTTCTTTCATAGAAATTAAAGTTTTTACTTCATTATCTGTTAGTATGAGAGTTTCCAAATTTCTTCCCGGTGCCTAAAGATTTTTAACTTAGAGTAATAACCTTTTTGCTGAAAATAAGCATTTTAGTTCAGAAAGGCACAGGATCCCCAATATTTAAATAATCGATTTTCTTGCCACTCTTCGCAAGGCTCTTGCATAAACAATCACGTCGCGGATAGCGTACTCGATACTGTGTACTCTTTCAATAATTTTTACATTTATCATTCTTGAACACCGTTCAGAAACAAGGCTTTGCGCTTATAAAGATAAAAGACTTATGGAACATTCCACGTTAACTGCGACTTCACTTTTCCTAACTCTTCCGTGAGCACCATTACAGTTAATGTGTCGCCGGAGTATTTCTGCCGATCAAAGGAGAACAGAAAAACAGCTTCGTTATCTATATCTATTATGATCTCGTTTCTAGGGAGAACGTATTCGTACTCAATAAGCCCTGCTGTAGTGTTGATTGTTAAGATAATTTTTGACAAGGTAACGTTCCGCAAGGAGTACTCCAAGTTTTTGATGGTTACGGTTACATTCAGATATTTTGTCTCGTTATGTTCGAAGTTCACAGTTATATTTAATTCTGCTATTGGAAGGATAAAGCTAAAGTCAAAAGAATACCTTTCCAGTGTATCATTTGTCACTACATCTATTGTTAGTGTCAAGGTTCTGTTATAATGCCTTGCCTCTATGAAATTTGCCCAGTTAAAGGTACATTGGAGCACGCCATCGCTTCCAGGCACAATCGGTCCATAGGGCAGTTTAGGATTGACCTCCGTAGTGCCGTTAAGTACTTGTCCTGTCTCTTTTATTTTGATCTGTGTAACGTTAATGGCTTCAAGGGATGAAGCATGATTTTGAATTGTTAAATTAAACTGTTCCTTCTTCCGTAAGTCAAAGATGCTATCTTTAACCTCAATTATTATTGGGGGTGGAGTTTTTACGATGTAGGCCGAGGTCTCGAAATCTTGTAGGAAATAAGCCACAACCGTGACGTTTCTGTTTCTATATTCTTTCCAATCCCAATTAAACATAAAAGTTCTCGTCGTGTTCGGCATGACCCCTATAAGATTGAATTCTTGATCGAAATACGTTTCATTATCCAGTTTGCATCTTATTTTTGTGATGTTAACATAGCTTGCAGACGCGTCAGAGTTTAAAATTGTTATATTAAAGTGGCTAGTGTCTTCCTTGTCAAAATTCACGCTTTTAATGGAAGTGCTAAATCCTCTTAATTGCAATTCTTTTCTAAAAATATATCCCTGCTCCGTATAGACTATAAGCGGGACGGCTGCTGAAACTCCAGACCAGTTAATATTGAACCTGAAATCTCGAAATTCGCCTTTTGGAATTGTAATAGGCTGTTCTCTCACGTTCGGATCCACTTTGACATCAATTACACCCCAAATCTCTACGTCCTTTATTGTTACGTTTACCGCGGATTGCTGGTCGTTCGTCATTGTAACATTTAATTTTTTAACAGATACAGTTGGGTTAAAGTTTACATTCATATCGATTTGGACGAAGGGTAGTGTTGTTTCTATGTTAGCCGCTGCTGAATCTGAGGAAAATATGTGCACAATTATGGGTTTGCCAGCGAAACCAAAACTCCCAATGAGTTCTCCAAGCTTGACTGTTGCATTATCTTTTTTAATTGTTGTACATGTTATGTTTTTGGACTCGCCTATGGGAACTGTTATTCCATTCTCAATAGGTGGTTCTGTACCAATAACATCGTAAAGCTGCGTTTCTCCCTTAAGGCTTATTGCTATTCTGGAAATTGTTGCATCTGTCGGTGAGTATGAAGGGTTTAGCACGCTTATGGTGAACTGATTAACGTTGTCTTTGTTTATGTAAACACCGGTTATTGCAAGGGTGGTCCCTTCTGGTTTTTTAGCATAATAAGCAATTGTGAAGGCATAGGAAATTATCCCACCTATTATCGCTGAAATTATCATGAGAATTATAATTATAAGAGTTGAGATAGCTTTCACATTTCTTTGCATATTCATGCCCTCGATTTTCGAGCGTTTCTAAACTCATATTCTTTGAAATAAATAAATATTCCTTTTAAGCCCTTTTCGAGGGCAAATTTCTAATACATGTTTTAAGAACGCTTAAAACTCTGTGTGTCTGGAGGAAGCCTTGTGACTGAATATGACGCTGTGATTGTTGGAGCTGGTGTTATTGGCTTATCAACCGCTTATCATATTAAGAGGCTGAATCCGCGTTCAAAGGTTTGGTTGTTGACAAGTCTAATGCGGCTGGGCAGGGGAGCATGCTAAAAGTATGTCTGCTTTCCGTTGCTTGTTCTCTTCCCCCATAAATTATGTTCTTTCAGATTCTTCTGTCGATTTTTATAATCACGTGCAAAAGGAGCTCGGCGTCGACTTAAAGTTGTTTTTTGTAGGGTATTTGTGGCTTTTAAGTGAGGATGATTTTGTAGAGTTGACTCCAATTTTGAAGGAGTTGGCAGCTAAAAGCCTAAAATATAAGGAGTACGAGGCTGAAGAACTGGCTAGACGCCTCGGCCTAGTTACACGTTTGCGTGGCGATGAGGAAGCCGAGCTTATGGGCTTAAAGGATGTTTATAAGGGGGTTTTCATTCCAAAGGCAGGAATTATTGACGCCGACTGTGTTGTTAAGTTTTATGAGGAGGAATTTATGCGGCTTGGCGGGGAAATTCGATATGGCGTTAAAGTTGAGGATTTAATTGTTGAGGCATGCCAGCCTCTTGGAATAGCAGGTGAGCCCTTTTTCTGGCAGGAGTCGAGAGTTTCAGGTGTAAAAACTAATTCTGGAATAATTAAAGCGAAGAAGACTATTTTAGCGGCTGGTGCTTGGATTCCCCAACTTTTAGACAGTGTGGGAATTGAGTGTTTTATTAAACCTAAGAAGAGGCAAGTTTTTGCAGTAGAAGCCAAAAATCCACTCTTAAAGCAGCTGCTTTTCACTCAAGGTTTCAATTCTGTTGGCTGTATCCCCTTTACTATTTTGCCTAAACCGAGAGTTTTGATAAGACCTTTTCCAACTGAGGGGGTTTTTTGGCTTAGTTACGCTGATGATTTTCCAAGAGCCTTTAAACTTGAGGAAGACCCGCAGCCTGAGAAAAACTTCTACCAGTATGGGATATATCAGGTTCTGGTTAAGTATTTTCCCCAGTTTAGGGATTGCCGTCCATATTCTTCGTTTGCTGGGCTTTATGAGATTAATACTTTGGATGGGCATCCGGTGATTTTTGAGGAGAAGGATTTAATTGTTGTCGGCGGGGCCAGCGGGAGTGGCATAATGAAGGCGGACGCCATTGGGAGAATAGCTGCAGCCCTCTATAATGGCGAGGAGTATGCGCTTCTTTATGGTGGTAGAAAGTTCAGAGTTTGCGATTTAAGCATAAAGAAGAGGTGTGTTGAGCCGGAGAAGCTTCAAATTTAGGCTGTTTAAACAGTGAATTTTATTAACGTTAAGGGTGACATGGTATGTTGTCTAGTTTAAAGATGGTGCGTTATGTACGGTTGGAATGGTAGATTCTTAAGGGTTAACTTAAATAAACAAAAGGCTGTCGCTAAAGAGTATGATGTTGCAATGGCGAGGAGTTTTCTTGGCGGTAGGGGTTTTGCAGCTAAAATCATGTGGGATGAACTGAAGCCCGGTGTAGACCCCCTTTCGCCTGAGAATAAGCTGATATTTGCCTCCGGTCCTTTAACTGGTTTTGCGTTGCCAAGCAGCGGGAAAATGGTTGTTGCTGCTAAAAGTCCGTTGACTGGAGGCTATGGTGACGGAAATATTGGGACTTATGCTGCTGTTCAAATGCGTAGGGCTGGCTATGACGCAATAATAATTGAGGGGAAGGCTGAAACACCAACAGTTCTGCTCATTCAGGACGGCACAACAGAATTTTTAGACGGGAAGGAGCTTTGGGGTTTAAACGCTTTTGAAACTGAGGATAGATTGCGGAGAGTTTATGGAACGACTGCTGGAATCCTTGTAATTGGGCAAGGCGGAGAAAACCTGGTGCGATTCGCTAATATCATCTCTCAGAAGGGACGGGGCGGTGGAAGACCCGGCATGGGCGCCGTTATGGGTTCTAAAAACTTGAAGGCTGTCGTCATTGTTGGCAGCGGTGATCTGCTGGCTGCCCATCCGAAGGATTTGAAGGAGCTAGGGGCAGAAGCCTACAGAGAGGTCTTGACAAAGCCGAATTATGCCTTCTGGAAACGTCAAGGCACTATGATGACCATTGAATGGAGCCAAGAAAACAGCGTCCTACCAACCTACAACTTTAGCGAGGGAGTTTTCGAGGCTGCCGATGCTATAGGCGGCTTTTCCATGGAGAAGATTAAGTTTTCTCAAAGGGGTTGTCCAAACTGCAACATGACTTGTGGCAACGTTATTAAGGATGCCGACCGTAAGGAGTCTGAACTTGACTATGAAAATGTTGCTATGCTAGGCTCAAACATAGGCGTTGGCGACCTAAAGAAGGTTGCAGCCCTCAATAGAATGGCGGACGAATTCGGCTTAGACACAATTTCATTAGGCAACGTTATAGGCTTCGCCATGGAGGCCTCTGAAAGGGGGTTAATTAGTGAAAAAATTCCATGGGGAAACTATAAGGCTGCTAAGGCTTTAATTGAAGACATCGCCTATAAGCGTGGCTTTGGCGCAACCCTAGCGGAGGGTGTTCGTTTTGCTGCTGAAAAGATTGGGGGAAACTCGAGCCGTTGGGCTATGCATGTGAAAGGGTTAGAGATTTCAGCATATGATTGTCACGCTGCGCCCGCGATGGCTCTTTCTTTTGCGACCAGTCCAATTGGAGCCCATCATAAGGATGCATGGGTTATATCTTGGGAGGTCAAAGTTGGAAGAGACCGCTATGGCGAGGAGAAGGTTGACAAGGTTATAGAGTTTCAGCGCATTCGAGGGGGCTTCTTTGAGTGTGCCACTGTTTGTAGGTTTCCATGGATTGAGCTTGGCTTTGAGCTTGAATGGTATTCAAAGTTTCTATACGCGGTGACGGGTTTTGAAATGGGGTGGGATGAATTAAACCTCATAGCCGATAGAGTGTACGCCTTAATTCGAGCGTTTTGGGTGCGCGAATACGGCAAGAACTGGAGTCGAGAAATGGACTTTCCACCAGCAAGATGGTTTGAGGAACCGCTAACGAAGGGAAACTTGAAGGGCGCGAAACTTGATAGGGCAAAGTTTGAGGTTATACTTAACATGTACTATCGAAAAAGGGGATGGGATGGAAGGGGGATTCCAACGAAAACGACGCTTGAAAAGCTTGGTTTAAAGGATGCTGCAAAACAGCTTAAAAAGCGTGTTAAATTGTGGGAGTGAAAAAGAGGGGGCAGATAGCAGCGCAGTACTAGTATGATTTGGCAAAATAAACAACTTCCTTTGCCTCTTTGCCACAGTAGACGCAGTTGGAGAAGGGCTCTCCCCTTTCAAATGGAATAAGCCTAATGGTTGCGCTCGTCTCCTCCTTTATTTTTTCTTCGCATTCTCGACTACCACACCACGAAGCCTTTATGAATCCGCCCTTCTCTTTCAAGACTTTTTTGAATTCATCGTATGTTTTTACCGGAGTTATCATGCTTTCCAAGAATTTTTTAGCTTTGTTGAATAGGTTGTTTTGAATTGCTTCGAGGAGTCGTTGCACTGTTTCGATTACTTCTCCTTCCTTTACAACATACCTTTCAAAGGTGTCTCTTCTTGCAATTGTCACTTGTCCTTGTTTAACGTCTCTTGGCCCTATCTCGATCCGCAGTGGCACGCCCTTTAACTCCCAGTCATTAAACTTCCATCCAGGAGTGTACTCTTTTCTATCGTCTAGGATTGTAGAAATTCCTGCTTTCTGTAGTTTTTCATGGATTTCCCTTGCTTTAGCTAGTATCGTGCTTGTATCAGCTTCCTTATAGGGTATGGGAATTATCACCACTTGTATAGGGGCTATTTTTGGCGGTAGCACAAGTCCTTTGTCGTCGCCGTGGACCATTACTAGGGCGCCTATAACTCGTGTTGATATGCCCCAAGAAGTTTGCCACACGTAATGCTCCTTTTCATCTTCCCCTATGAATTTTATTCCGAAAACTTTTGAGAAGTTTTGTCCAAGATTATGTGATGTGCCCATTTGGAGGGCTCTGCCGTCGGGCATTATAGCCTCCAATGTTGTGGTGTAAAGGGCTCCAGCGAACTTCTCGCTTTCAGTCTTTCTGCCTACAAGCACTGGAATAGCCAAATAGTTCTCCATTAAATCACGGTACTCGTTGAGGATTTCCATAACCTCTTTGTCCGCCTCCTCCTTTGTCGCGTGCGCCGTGTGCCCCTCTTGCCACAGAAACTCCCTTGTTCTAAGGAAAAGCTTAGTTGCTTTTGTCTCCCATCTCACAACGCTGCACCACTGGTTCAGCTTGATCGGTAGGTCTCTCCAACTTCTAATCCACTTGGCATATGTCGCGTAAATTATGGTTTCAGATGTTGGTCTTATGGCGAGTCTCTCTTCTAATGGTGTGTCACCGCCAATGGTAACCCATGCAACCTCCGGCACAAAACCCGCAAAGTGTTCCGCCTCCTTCCTTAGGAAACTTTCAGGTATAAATAGTGGGAAATACACGTTTTTATGTCCAGTCCTTTTTATCTTTGCATTGAAGATTTCTTGGATTTTTTCCCATATAGCGTATGAAAGTTCTCTGAAGATCATGCATCCCTTTATAGGCGCGTAGTCTGCAAGACCAGACTTCAGCACAACCTGTGTGTACCACTCGGAGAAGTTTTCAGATTTTTTAACAGTTATTCCTAAATCTGACATTTCATCCTCTCCTCTGTTTTTGTTGAATATAATTCTTCTAATGTGAGGTGGGTTTTAATGCTGGGCGCTTTCTTGAGAAGTTTAGCGAGGTGGAACTAAATCGCCCATTTTCAACACTCGTATCCTTAAAATGCAATTCAAATTATTTAAAGCTTCTTCCGTGGTACAGAAAACTAACAATAAGTGTTTTAACTACAATAAACAACTTAAGGACTAGGACTGCTTAAAGGTTGATCCGGTTGAAGGTTCTCCTAGTGATTGGAGACGGGATGGCTGACAGACCATTAAAGGAGCTTGGCTGGAAAACCCCGCTAGAGGCCGCCCGAAAAACGTCAATGAACCACATAGCAAGCGTTGGAGTTTGCGGAATAATGGACCCAATCGCTCCCGGCATTCCACCGGGAAGCGACACAGCAACGCTTGCGCTTTTAGGCTACAACACTTTCGAGGTTTACACTGGTAGGGGTGCCTTTGAAGCGTTGGGCTCTGGGATAGATGTTATGGAAGGGGACGTCTGCTTTAGGTGCAATTTTGCAACAGTAGATGAGAATCTTGTGGTTTTAGACAGAAGGGCTGGCAGAATAGTCGACGCAGATGCCTCTAAACTTGCTGAAAGCCTACAGAAAGTTAGGCTTTCGGATTCCTCCGTAAAATTTTTGTTCACCAACACTGTTCAGCACCGTGCGGTTCTTATCTTGCGCGGTTCAAAGCTTTCATCGGCCGTTAGCGACTCCGACCCTGAAACTGTGGGGGAAAAAGTTTCAGAGATTAAGCCTTTAAACGACAGTTACGAAGCGAAGCATACCGCCAAAATTCTTAACGAGCTTATGCAGAAATTTCATGAAACCTTGAAAGAACACCCGGTGAACAAGGAGAGGGTTGCCCGCGGACTGCCTCCGGCAAATGCCATTCTTATTAGGGGGGCTGGCACCTTGCCAAAGATTAGACTTCTCAGCGAAATTTATAGTGTAAGCGCCGTGTGCGTGGCTGCAACTTCACTGGTTCGTGGCGTGTGCAGAGCTGCTGGCATGCAACTTTTAACCGTTAAGGGTGCAACTGGGACACCGCAGACGGACTATATTGCTAAGGCGAAGGCTGCTGTTCAAGTGTTGGAAAATAATGATTTGGTGCTTCTACATGTGAAGGCTCCAGATGTCGCAAGCCATGACGGAAACATCAAACAGAAGGTTGAGGTCATCGAAAAAATTGACAAAATGCTCTCATACATACTAAACAAGGTTGATTTGGGCGAAACTTATGTGGCTTTGACGACCGACCACACAACATCATGTGTGACTAGGAATCACGAAGGCGACCCTGTTCCGTTGGCCATAATGGGCCCATATGTACGCAGTGACGATGTTGAAGAGTTCGGCGAGAGAACATGCGCCAAAGGAGGTTTGGGAAGGCTAAGAGGAAAAGACCTTATGCCAATTCTTATGAATTTTATCGGCAAGGTCAAAAAGTTTGGGGCTTAATCACTGCACTGGCATGAGGCGCCATTCCCGATAATCCGTAATCACTTCAATATATCCTTTGAGCATTTTATCCGTTTCCGCGTCTCCAGTGTCAACCCTCAAAATTCCACCTTCGATGTCGCGGAGCTTACTTTTCGTAGCTGCGACAATTATTCTGCTTTTTCCAACACGTTTTATGATTTCTGGACTTATCTGCTGGTTTCCTCTGCCCAAAAGGATGCCTTGTCGTCCTATAGGCGATAAAATTATCCACGTGTTCTGCCAGTCTTCCACGTTTTCCAAAATCTTCTTCTCATCGACATCAAAAATGACTTTGCCATTTTTGTATATGTCAACGCCCAAAACTGTCTTTTCAACGCCCAGCAGTTGGGCTATGCACTTCACGGTTGTTCCTGGTCCAAGGATGTATGTGGCGTTGGGCTGCATCTCCTCAACTATGGATCTGGCTATTGCCATCTGATTCTCTTTCTCGTCAACCGTGTCTGGGCTAACTTGCTTGCTTCCCTGAATCCTCATAGGGAGAAAGGGTCCTTTCAAAAAGCCGTAAAGCCTAACAGCAAAAGTGTCACTTCTGATAGCCGTTTCATCGGCGTCCATAACCTCAAATTCTGTTATTTCTGCTTCACCTCTGGCATAGGCTAAGATAACCTCAACGGCATCTGAAGGATTCACGGCAAAAACGCCACTATACATTTTAACACCGGAAGGAATACCCAAAACTGGCAGTTCAGCGGCCTTTTTCTTCATAGCATCGAGGATATCCTTCGCTGTGCCATCTCCGCCAACAAAAACTATTAGGTCTACTTTTTCGTCTGCTAAAAGCTCTACAGCCTTCTTAGTGTCTTCCGCTGTGGTTTCCGCTCCAATTTTCATTGGCAAAACTTCAACGGCAACACCAGCATCCCTCGCTTCGTCTTCACCCATAACACCGGGACACGTTATTATCCTGATAAGATTTTCACGCATGCTTTCCTTAAGTTCTTGGAGAAACTCCACAGCCCTTTTTGGCGATACTGGCTTAGCTCCCCTTGCAATAGCCTCCTTTAAAACACCGTCTGTTCCCTTAAGCCCAACCCTCCCACCCATGCCAGCAATGGGATTAACAATAAAGCCCATCTTCATAGTTATCGATTACAAGTCTTCTCAGCGGCCTATAAACCATTTTCCGCAAATGACTTTAAGCAGTGAGTACTATGAAGATTTTAGCTGAGAAGAATGAGGGTTATAGCCGACCTCCACATTCATGGGCGTTACAGTCGCGCCACAAGCCATAAAATGAGCATTGGGGAAATTGCCCGTTTTGCAAAAATTAAGGGCTTAAACCTTGTTGGCACCGGAGACTTCACCCACCCTCAATGGCTTAAGGAGCTTCGAGAAACCTTAGTGGAGGAGCCTGGAACCGGGCTATATCGTGTTGCGGAGAATCCAGATTTTCCCGTTTACTTTATGATAACAACAGAGGTCAGCACAATATTCACTTTCGAAAATGATGTAAAAAAGATTCACCATGTCATACTAACGCCGAGCATAGAAACTGCAGTTCAGATAAACGAACGCCTCGCTAAGTATGGCGACTTGTCGGTTGATGGGCGGCCTACCCTTGACATGTCCGCTCCACAACTTGTGGAAGAAGTTATGGAAGTCTCGGCTGACAACATGGTTTTTCCGGCTCATGCTTGGACGCCGTGGTTTAGCATATTTGGAGCTTTCAGCGGCTTCGACAGCGTGGAGGACTGCTACCAAGACATGACAAAACACATTTACGCCCTTGAAACCGGGTTGTCTTCTGACCCGCCTATGAACTGGCGTCTAAGCAAGCTTGACAAGTTCACATTAGTTTCTAACAGTGACAGCCACAGCTTCTGGCCTTGGCGAATGGGAAGGGAAGCCAACGTTTTCGAGTTGAAAAGCCCAAATTATTGGGAAATAATCGAAGCCATAAAAAACAAGGACAAGAAAAAATTCAAATTCACTGTTGAAACGGATCCAGCTTATGGAAAATATCATTGGACTGGACATAGAAACTGTAACGTTTCACTTTCGCCAAGAGATGCCATTAAGCTGGGTAACATTTGTCCAGTTTGCCGCAAAAAACTAACCAAAGGCGTCGAGCAAAGGGTTGAAGAACTTGCAGACCGTCCAACTGGATTTAAGCCAGAAAACGCCATAGGGTATTTGCATTTGCTTCCTCTTTCTGAAATCATTGCAACAGTTTTAAACAGCGATTCCCCGTCAACCCAACAGGTTTGGAGCATCTACAATAAACTGGTTGAAAAGTTTGGGGATGAATACTCAGTACTTATTGATGCGCCTAGGGATGCTTTAGAAGCGGTTGCAGACGCGAGGATTGCAGAAGCCATCATAAGGGTTAGGGAAGACCGAATTAGGGTTGTGCCTGGATATGATGGGGTTTATGGTCGCCCAATAATTTTTGAGGATGAGGCTTCAACTGCAAAGAATATTTCAGAAAAAGTTCAACAGTTGAATCTTACAGACTTCATGTGACTGTTTTCTTCTATGTTTTTGTTGTGTTTGTGTGTTGTACGTATACACGACAAAGCTTATTAAGTCGCAATACACACGATACTTCGATCACTATGATCACCACTGTAAACCAGCAAACCCGCAAAGAAAACGAGAAAATCTCAAAGATAATTGACCGTGTCATGAGACAAGTTTTCGGAGACGAGGCCACACGCCTAATCTATCGATATCTAGAAAACAACTATTCCGTTAGGCGGGATGAGATTGCTGATAAGATTGACTTATTTGCCAAGGGCCTTGAAGATTTCCTAAGATCTGGAGCCTATGCCATTGAGCGGAAGATTTTAGAGGACATATACTCAAGCTACGGGTTGCTTCGCAGAATAGAGTTGGAAAAGCTACGGGAAGGAGACTTCGCGAGCCAAGTGAAACTCCTTATGAGGAAAGCATAAAAATTTCATCAAAGCTTTTAATTGTTATAGGCAATTCTTATTAACGTCATTTTCTTGATACATCCCCCCTAAAAGGCTCTACTCTAGGAAGGGGGGATATTGAAGGACACTTTAACCAAGGTTGTTAATGCCGCCGTCGATCAGTTTGGCGCGGAGTACGTAGAGATTCGTGTGCAAAAACTCTTCAAGACCATGCTTACCATTAAGGAGGAGATGGTTGAGGCGGCAAAAGAAGGCATCGAAAATGGTGCTGCCATAAGGGTGCTTGTCAATGGCGCATGGGGCTTTGCATCTTCATGCTCGCTTGATGTCAAGACTTTGGTGGACGTTGTCTCCGAAGCTTGTAGAATGGCCAAAGTTGCCAGCCAGAAGCTTAAAAATCCAATAAAGCTTGTTGAAAGCAAAGCCTTCGAAGATAGTGTTTCAGCTAATCCCAAAAAAGACCCTTCAAAAATCCCTATAGAAGACAAAATAAGGATAACTTCAACAATTGCCGAGACCATGTTGGGGTATGATAAGCGTGTTAAAAGCTGCACTGTAGACTACTTGGATTTGGCTGGAACCAACTACTTTATGAATAATGAAGGCGCATACATTGAGCAAGACAAACTCTATGTTTGGTCAAGAATCCTAGTAACCGCCAAAGAAGGTGAAGTCTTCACGTTCAGCCGTGAAGAAGTTGGTTCAACAAGCGGCTACGAAGTTTTTGATATAGAAGCCCCAGAGATTGTGGGAGAAAGGGCTGCAAAAAGAGCTATAGAACAGTTGAAAGCTAAAACTCCAAAGGGAGGAACGTTTCCTGTAGTTTTAGGTCCAAATGTTGTTGGAGTTTTTGTTCACGAAGCTTTTGGCCATTTAGCTGAGGCAGATTTAACATTGTCGGGCTCTGTTCTCATGGGTAAGCTCGGAAAGAAAGTGGCTTCCGATGTAGTCACCATCTATGATGATGGAACCATCGAGGGAGCCTTCGGCTCTTTCAAGTATGATGATGAAGGCGTTCCAGCCCAAAAAACACTTCTAGTCAAGGATGGCGTTGTTGTGGGGCTCATGCACAACCGCGAAACAGCACAGAAGTTTAATGCTAAGCCAACTGGCAATGCAAGAGCAGAAGATTTCCGTGTAGAACCGATAATACGGATGCGCAACACTTTCCTAGAACCAAAAGACCACTCGTTTGAAGAGCTTATTGAAGGCATAAAATTTGGGTATTATTTCAAAAGCTTCAGGGGTGGGCAAGCAAACTTAGATGGCACTTTCCAAGTTGGAATCCAAGAGGGCTATGAAATAGTTAAGGGTGAAGTTGGCGAGCCGGTGCGTAACGCCTCAATAAGTGGCAACACACTTGAAACGTTATATAAGGTGGATGCTGTTGGAAAGGATTTTGAACTTTGGCCTGGAAGATGCGGTAAGGGTCAAACAGCCTTTGTTTGTGATGGGGGGCCTCATATAAGGGTTAAAGAGGTGCTTGTGGGTGGCGGTGCTTAAAGAGGAAGAAACCATTAGTTTGGCTGAAAATGCTGTGAAAATTGCACTTAAACATGGAGCCGACGAGGCTGAAGCCTTTATATATCAAGGGTTTACAACAACTGTCGCTATTGAGAGGGGACAAATCGCAAAAAGTTCAAGAATTATCGACCAAGGACTCGGGATTAGAGTGGTTGCTAATAAGGCGGTTGGCTTTTCTTACACAAACATTATCGGTAGCAAAGCAGCAGTGAAGGAAACAGTTCTAAAATCTCTAAAATCAGCGAGGGCAAGTAAGCCGGACAAAGATTGGCAAGGCTTCTCATACAAAAAACCCTATGCCAATGTGAGAGGCACGTTTGACAGCACCATTTGCGAATTGTCTCCAGAGGATTTGGTTAAGCTCTCTTCGTCAATGTTAGATGCTGCTGAAAAAACAGATGAGCGTGTCTTTCCAATAGAGGGTGGAACAGGAGCTTCTTACCTTTCCAGGGCTGTTGTAAATTCAAACGGTGTTATGGGCTTTGATTGTGGAACAATTATTGAGTGTAGTCTGGCAACAGTGGCCCATGAGAGTGGTGAAGTAACACCAGTCTGTTTCGAGTTCAACGCCGAGAGAATCTACAAAATAGACCCCGAATGGGTTGGCAGAGAGGCCGCCCGCCTTGCTGGTTTATCGCTGAGAGCCAAGCGGGTGGAAACTAGGAATATGGAAGTTATCTTCGCTCATTTCGCCCTGCAACAGCTCCTTTATTATACTTTGATGGATGCTATTAAGGCGGACTGTGTGCAACGGAACCAGTCGGCACTTAAAGGTAAGATTGGTGAAAAAGTAGCCTCAGAAGTCGTAACAATATATGATGATGGCTTGCTTGAGGGTGGGCTTCGAACATGGAAGTTTGACGGCGAGGGAGTTCCGCAACAAAAAACCCCAATAATAGAACGAGGCGTGCTGCAAAACTTCATTTATGATAATTACACTGCCAAAAAAGAGGGAAGGGAGAGCACCGGAAACGCTTTTAGGGCTGGATATTTGTCAACGCCAAATATTGAGACGACAAACTTCCATTTTGCAGTTGGGGAAAAATCACCAGAAGAGCTTATAGGCGAAGTTGACGAGGGACTATTAGTTTATTCATTGCAAGGGGCGCATAGCAGCAATCCCGCCAGCGGAGAATTCTCTGTTGTGGCAACTCCAGCGTGGAAAATTGAGAAGGGCAGAATTGTCCACCCTGTTAGAGGCGCCATGCTCGCTGGCAACGTTTTCGAAGTTTTAAAGAATATTTCAGATCTGGCGAACAATGAAAGGAAGATCGGCTCGCTTGTCGCGCCATGGGTCCTCGTAGAAAGTGTTAAAGTTATCGGAAAGTAAATAACCTAAACCCTTGTTATCTCATTGAAAATGGGGCTGAAACGTTGAAGGCAAACATCCGTCAGCGTCTGTTCAAAATTAACACACTTCGCAGAATCGTTCAGTTTTTATCCTTCATATTCTTCAGCGCGATGATCTTCAATTTAGGTTCCCTTCCAATAGTGCTTCCAGTGTTATGGACTTGGGGTTATCAGCCAAACACCGTTGGGGATGCTTTTACGGCACTACAGCTGATGTTTAGCGGGTGGGAGCGTTCACCAGTTGTTTTCCCATGGCTCGCGGTGGCATCCTTCCTCATAGTTGGTATTTTGATTGGCAAGTCTCTCTGCGGTTGGGTTTGTCCTTTCGGTTTTATTCAAGATTTGGTGGGCTTTGTTAAAGTAAAGAAGATGGAGGTTTCACCAAAAACTCATAGAAACATGACGTTAGTGAAATACTTTGTTTTAGGCATTGTTCTCTTTATTAGTCTAACATTTTCAGCGGCTAAGCTTGCGGGAGCCCAAAGAGACTATGAGAGGGCGTTAGGCATATTTGCTTACGCCCCCTTCACCGCTATAAGTCCAGCTGAAACCTTGTTTTCAACGCTGCCTAGGGGAATTCAAAACTTCACAATTGCAACTATGGAGAAGCCGGTTTTAGATGTTTTATCCGGAGTTTTGGATTTGCCTCCCCTTTTCTGGGTTCAACTGTTCATTCTTGTGGGTGTTCTTGTTTTGGCGGCCTATATTCCACGAGGATGGTGTAGGTATCTTTGCCCCCATGGTGCGATAATGGCTTTCTTAAACAAGTTTAGCTTTCCTGGTTTGAGGAGAGATCCGGTGAAATGCGTTAAGGGTGAATGCCGCGAATGTGTTAAGGCTTGTCCTATGATGGTTCCAATTTTGGATCTTCCATGGGAGAAGTTCAGTCACCCCGAATGTATTTACTGCTTGAAGTGTTCTGATGCTTGCCCACATAAGGCAATTAGACTAAAGTATCCATGACCTGCTAAGCCCAAAAAGTCTTTATATACTCGCTTAAAACACCCTCGTAAACAGTTTTCGTTTGCTGACTTATTTTCTCCCAGTTAAACGTTTCAACAACTTTTCGGTAAGCGTTTTCCCTCAGCTTATTAGCCAAACTCTCGTCAAGCAAGACGCGTGTTATTCCCCACGCCAACGAGTCTGGATTGTTTGGGTAAACTTTAATACCGGTCACCTCGTGTTCGACTATTTCTGACAAGCCACCAGTGTCAGAAACCACAACTGGACTTTTGGCTGCCATCGCTTCAAGTGCCACAATTCCAAAAGGCTCGAAGAGAGATGGAACAACTGAAACGTCTGCGCATTTTTGTAGGTTCCGCAGTGTTTTGTCATCTACGAAGCCTGTAAACATAACTTTGTGGGCTAATCCTATGTTTCTGATGTGTTCTGATAGAGATTGTTGCATGTATCCGTTTCCAACTATAACGAATTTTGCGTTGACTTTTTCCAAAACTTTTGGCACCGCGTTGATTAGCACGTGTATGCCCTTCTCGTAAACTAGGCGACCGACAAACAATACAATTTTCTCTTCTGGCAGGGCGAATCGCCGCCTAAACTGGTTTAAGTCTGTATCGCTTTTTTCATATTCTTTTGCGTCCACGCCATTTGGAATCATAACGAGCTTGTCTTCTGGAAGCCCGAAAACCCATTTCACGTGAGAGACCATGTAGTTGCTGCAGCATATAACCTTCCAAGCCTCATAGGTTAGCCAAGCCTCTGTTTCATGAATCATCCTCTCATAATCTGAGTGAATGCCATTCCGCCTTCCATACTCGGTAGAGTGAACTGTCGCCAGAAGAGGTCTTCTAAAAACATGTTTTAAGCCTATTCCAGCATTTGCCACAAGCCAGTCGTGGGCGTGGAAAATGTCAACTCCGCCCAAATCTTTAACAAGGGAGGCTGCCTCCCTCTGCATGTTCATGTTCATCAAGTAAACCCAACTTGCAAAATCCGGCGAAGGGTTCTTGTAAGAATCAACCCTATAAACCTCAACACCGTCCAGCATCTCATGCGAGGGGGCATCTGGAAAATCGCATGTAACAACATAGACTTTAACACCGTTTTTTGCAAGACTCCTTGATAAATAATAGACGTGGGGCGAAATTCCACCAATAATTCTTGGCGGAAACTCCCATGTGAGCATCATAACCCTTAACTCGTCGGGCACTTTTATGAACCCTCCTTAAGACTTTTGTAAGTTTCTAGAACTGTCCTAAGCCAACCTTCAGACCCGATCTTAACAACTCTTATTTTTGCTTCTGGAACCTTGTAGATTCTGACGGCTTCACCTGCCATCCACTCAGATTTAACAAGAATTTTGCTTGCCTCATACATACCAAGCCACTCAATGCTCTTAATAGCCATATTAAACGGGGAGTTTGCGCCATGAGAGCGATGATCCTCCAAACTCTCAATGGAATATACAAAGGGGATGCCGAAAGCCTTCTTCAAAGTGACCGCTGCTGGAATAAAATGCCAGTCCTGCACATCTATAACGTCTATGGACCTGCCTGCCCCATAGTATATGTTGGCGGCGGCACGCTCAACTTCCTGATTTAAGGTCAGAACCCACGTAAGAACACTTATGTGGGTTTTAACGGGATTTGTCACTCTATGAGTTTTAACACCATTTTCTTCAGATTCTCCAGTCATATAATCATGATAAGTGACCACATGTGTTTCAACATTGTTTTTGGCAAGCTGCACCGCCAACTCTTTAACATAATCTGCAAGTTTGCCAACAACTCTTGGCGGGTACTCCCATGTGAGAATTATTACTCGCATTTGTAACCGCCGGTTAAGTGAAAAGGGCGCAGACCTTGATTATTCCTCTTCCCGTGAGATAATACCACTTCTTCCCGTGCTCGTCAGCGAAACTTTCCACATAACCCTCGCACCCGTACCCGTCCAGAATCCTCTCAACTTCTGCAACGTCTAACTGTAAGACTTGGGCGAGCTCCTCGCTTTTCCTCGCCAAATCAGGGGCTGTTGCACATAGGTTGTGGAGTGTTTGCAGAATCTTCTCGGATATTGGAAGTTCCTCCCTCAACAGACTTTCACCTTGAAGCCCAGAACATGCTAGTGCTTTTTTATTAAGGCTTCTGTGTGCTTAAAAGTATTCCGTTAGAGTCTTTAACCATCGAATTAGCTCGTGGAATCTTTCTCTGACGGCAAGGGTTAAGGCTTTCCTTAGGGCTTGTCCCCTAATTTTTGAAAGTCTAATTTCCCTAAATTTTTCAGCCAAAACCTTGTCATGGAGTGAATGTTCGGCCCACTTTTCAAAGTCGCCGCGGCTGTTGTGGAACTCTATAGATTTTATTTCAACCTTCTGAAGGGCTTTGATGAACCCTTTTAGGCTCCACGCCATTGTCCCAGTATAATTTTCCTCTCCCACACCTTTGTAGAAGAGGAATGGCTCGTTGGCCGTTACCGTTGCAAGCCGCAAACGGTATTCGAAGTCAAGGATTGCTGCTTGAGCTGTTACATAGGCGTCTGCTGGAGTACTGAAGGGACTAAAGTAGGA
>Ga0185307_1000795_pt1 | contig 18782 bp, 19 predicted proteins | sample LHCtaG_FD_128010 | JGI IMG/M metagenome (GOLD analysis project Ga0185307, IMG submission 128010) | Hot spring microbial communities from Little Hot Creek, USA to study Microbial Dark Matter (Phase II) - LHC4sed_matched (SPADES... | ecosystem: Environmental > Aquatic > Thermal springs > Hot... | reverse complement strand
AATAATACAATATTCTTCGGTTCAGCATCAACAAAACTACCACTAACACTAACAGGACCAATAACAGCAAGCATAAACCTAGACCTAAAACACCCAATAAAGAAAGTTGAAGCAAAAATGAAAACAGCATCAACCGATATACAGCAGCAAGCACCACCATGGGCCAGATTGATATACAGTGCGCAAAACACAATGAGAGAAACATTTTTCAAAGTATCCACAGACCAAAACACCAAAGCACGCTGTGGTTACCTTGTTGAACAATATAAAGAGGTTGCATTTAAATGCACATACTCAGTAACTAAGGTTATAGATGATTCCATTATTATAAAATGGACTATAGGTGCAGAGATAAGCTGGGTGACTTCACAAATCGAAAAAGCACTCGTATTTGATGTGGGTCAGAGTAGCGTTGGGTACGTTTCATGTTTAGCTGCAATTAATTATGAGTGTTGGGAGTATGAAATGCCTGCTGATGGTGGAGAACTCTATAGGGAGCATAGAGCATATATAGTTTACTATTGGCCTGACTCATTGCAAACCGTTAAAGGTGAAGATGACATTGAAGGCAACCAAATATTTCTAAAATCAGCCCCTGGCAAAGGGTGGAATAATGTTGCAACCATAGTATATTTACATCGGGACGTTAGTCAGGAATTTGATATACCTATATCTACATTTATTAAGTTTATTGCTGCCACGTTCTTCGAATTCCCACAAGCCTTAAATGTACCCATAGACGTAGACCTAATATTCAAGAGTACCGACGCAATATCTGCACATGTAGAAGTTTATGGTGTTGAAGGCTGTACAATAAATGTATATAGAGTTGAGGTTTGGAGAACTTTAAACGCCTACTATCAGATCCCTGCTTGGGCAATAATTTTAAGAACATAAAAAGGCTTTACACTATCAAACTTTCTTACTTTTTTAATCTATAAGATAAAGATCGTATTTTAAGTGTATATGTGGATTCGTCTCTTCTTTTGTCACAATGTATTTGTATTGAGCGATTGTAATTTTTCCATAAGGTTCATCCTATTAACTAGATGTTGGGCGTCTCGATGATTTGCATATATTCTGTGAGTTTCTCCTCTATTTTCTATTAATTAACATTACGGTTGAATGTTTCATTTTAAATTAGAAAACCTTTATTAAGGAACTGGTTTTCATTTATTGAGGTTGATATAATTGAAGATAATCCTAAATTACTAGCTGAGAATGCTAAAACTTTTATGGATCGGTTTAAATCCATTTGAGATTAAAACATTATTGCTTATTATGGTTTCATTAAATCCTCAATTCTTTCTTAATTTTCTCCACGTAGTATTCTGCGAGTTTTTCTATAATCTTCTTACCTGCGTCCACGTTTGCCTTCGTTGGGTCGCCCAGAATTCCAGTGTTGCTTATTGCTTTCACACCATAAGAGTATAGTTGTGATATAGTGTATTCTCCTGTGAACCCTTCCACGGCTTTATCCATTTTAACGAGACCCCTTTTAATGTGTAGCATTGCAGATGTTTCAGCGGCTCCAGCATGAACTCCAGCTTCCTTAAATGTTACTCCATATTCTGCCATAACATCATTCATAATTTTAATTAGTTCTTCAAGTTTTAGTGGTGAAATTATCTTCACATCTTTATGCTCCATGGCAAGCTCCATTATCAAAGTCTCTATTGGTGCAAAGTTTCCACCATGTGTTGGAAGTAGAATTATATTCTTAAATCCATGCTTAATTAGACATTTACATACATCCCTAACCACTTGCATTAATGTTTCAGGTTTTAAAGTCAATGTTCCTGGGAATCCCATATGATGCTGTGAGCATCCAGGAGTTATTGGAGGGGTTACAAGGGTTTTACCAAGCTTCTCAGCAATCATAACACTTAAAGCTTCACCAATAAATGTATCTGTTCCAAGTGGCAGGTGTGGTCCATGTTGCTCTATAGATCCCACGGGGACAATTACTGTATTAAAACCATTATCTAAAGCCTCCTTAACTTCAACCCAACTCATCTCATCCATCCTAACCTTAACCATGAACGTCACAACCAAACATAACTATTACACATACTACTTAAATAACTATGTGTAGCTTAATGGGAAAAGTAATGTGTAGTTTGTCGCTAATACCTATTTAACTTGTTTAATATTTCTAATCGTGGTTTTCCTTCTTTTCATTATCACGTATACTATTATTCCAATTATCATTCCAGCGATTACCATGTTTTCCATGGTGTCTATTGTTTTTGCTATTGTCCATACTATTTCCCTTGAAGTCCACCCTATTATTCCAATAATTAGGTATCTGGGTATTGTTCCAATTATTGTTAGTGTAATGAACTTCTTTATGTCATATTTTATTGCTCCAAGGGCTATTGATATTGGTGATATTGGTATTATTGGTATAACCCTTAATGCTATGATGGTTAGCTTTTCAAACTTATTCCCCTCTATTTTGAGTTTATATCTTTCCACTTCATTCCATGATGTTCCAATGTATTTTCCATATCTGTCTATAATTCTTTTTCCACTGAAGTATCCCAGTGCATAGTATGGTGTATTGATTAATGTGGCTGCTATAGCTCCAACTAATCCTATGTTTATTGTTATTAATAGTAGTGCATGAGTTGAATTTAGTTCTTTAGGTATTATTGTGGCTCCTGCCATTAATGGTATTAACGCTGATGGTATTATGGTTATAATGTTTTCTATGATCACTCCTATGAATACTCCACATGGTCCTAGAGATTCTAATTCATTTAAGATTTCTTCTACTATTCCCATTTAATCCCTCCCTTTAATAATCCTTAATATCCTATTGTTTTTTAGTGATGTTATGATTTCATCTGGTTTTACTTCATCTACCTCTATTATTGTGTATGCTAGTCCAAGGTCTTTTTGATGATGAGCGTCACTATTGGCTATTCCTGGTTTCCCTAAAATTTTTGCTGTGTTTAATGCCATCTCATTCCATTTCCTATCCGTTTTACTATTCCAAACTTCTATGACATCTATCTTTCTAGCATCTCCATTTATTAGATTGTCCCTTAACCCCTTCCTGTCTGGTGCATATGGGTGTGGTGCTATTGTTAATCCATTGTAATCTCTGGCTAGATCAATTATTTCACCTATACTTCCTGGTATGTTTCTTGGTGGTGTTGTGGTTGTTATTATTATTACTTCTCCAATAGCTGTCTCTATTTCAGCTCCAAATAACACTTTCAAATTTAACCCTTTTTCAACGCTAATCTTATTGGCTATTATGGATCCTTTGAATTCATTGTGGTCTGTTATGGCTATTGCGGTGAATCCATTGGATTCATAGTATTCAAGTATTTCTTCTATTGTTAATTTGCTGTCTATTGAGTTGTTTGAGTGTATGTGTAAATCCACTTTTGCTTTATACAATAATTTCACCTTAACTTTTCCATGACAGCTTTAACCTTTCTTTCAATGGATTCTTCCTTATCCCTTCTGTCATCTAGCTTTATGTTTGTTATTATCCTCATGGCTCCAGCTTTAATTACAGCTTCATGGGCTTCCATGATCACTTCAAAGGCTTCCTTCAAATCTTTCGCTTCAAATATTGTTCCCATGGCTGTCAATTGATATTTAACCTTTCTCTTATCCAGCACTTTTACTGCTTCTGCAATGTATCCACTTAATCCTGTTCCAACGCCTACGGGTATTATGCTGAATTCAACTATTATCATTTATTTTCACCTCTAAACCAATATATCCCTCTTTAACAGCATTTTAACATTATCTTTCTTGCTCTGATTTGAGGTAATTGCTCATGGTTTTAATGTATACTTTGCATGTCTTATCTATCGAGTTTAATTCTAGGTATTCATTGGCCATGTGAGCATTCCCCCCTCTCAAGCCATACACTATTAGTGGCTTTACACCTTTCATTGCAATTATATTTCCATCGGTTATGGTGGCTTTGAATCCAATTTTAGGTTTAATTCCATATTCTTCTTCAAATGCTCTTTTAAATGCCTGCACTATCATACTATCTTCGTTTGTGATGTATCCATAGTATCTTGGTTCCTTAATCTTCACGGATACACCACCTTTCAAGCCAGCTTTCCTTGCTAATTCATTGATCCAATCTATGAAGTATTCATCTGTCTGTTCTGGTTTTGTTAAAATGTTTACTTCGAATATGCATCTCTCTGGTAATGTTACATTGTAGATTTTGTATCCCCCTTCAATCTTTAAGATTGTTGGTTGAAGTCTTCCAAACCTTTCATCTTCAAGCGTCCCCTCATCAATTATCTTTAGTATTAGTTTTGAGGCTTCTTCTATGGCGTTAACTCCAATCCATGGCCTAAATGCATGTGCAGCTTTCCCAATGCATTCTATGCTTAATAGTATCTTGCCTGTTTCCCCAATGACTACACTACTATGAATTCCATCATATGGTTCCCCTATTATTGCCGCATCGTAGTCCAATTCTGAGACTAGCTTTTTAGCCCCCTTCGAATATCCCTCTTCATCTACAACTGCGGAATATATTATTTCACCATTCACTCTTCCCTCATTTTCTTCAAGGAATTTCTTTAGGCTGTAGAGGAGGGTTATAAGTCCAGACTTCATATCTATTGCCCCTAAACCGTAGAGTCTATCATCCTTCACGAATGGTTTGAATGGATCTAAACTCCAATCCATTGATGGTGGAACTGTATCCATATGCCCATTCAATAGAAGCCTTCTCCCCCCATCCCCCAACCTAATTCTACATATCACATTGTACCTATTCTCCTCAACCCTTTGGAGTTCTGGTTTGAAACCCCACTCCCTCATCAATTCAGCTAGATATTTGGCCCCTTCAAACTCTTCTCCAACAATGCTTTTTACACTTATGAATTCCATAATCCTCCTTTTAATTTCTTCTAAATCTGCTCTACGGATTTCCATGTAAACTTGTTATGTTTAAATGTAACTTAAATGTTATTCCCATGAAAAATGGTTTTATTTTTAATTTGAGTTTTAGCTACTCTTTTGGTGTCTCTATCTTCCTCTTTAATGCTTCCTTCGCCAATATTTCTCCGAGCTTTCTTAATGGTGTTAAATCTCTTTCTGATGGGGGGCCATGATCTCTAAGTCCCCATGCTATTCCATCAGCAACCTTCTCCATTTTGAATGCATTCAAAACGTTTTCAATGCTTAGTAGTGCAGTATTCCTAGATCCCCCTCCACATGTGAATGCAATGTATGGTTTTCCAGCAAGCTTATCTCTAACACTCCATGCTTTATCAAAGTAATCTTTCATTATCCCAGCCATATATCCAAAATAGTTTGGAGATCCCACAGCCACTCCATCACATGATACTATATCTTCAACTGTTGCGTAATCAACTCTCTTCAATTCCACAGTTACACCTTCTACACTTCTAGCTCCTTCAGCCACAGCTTTTGCCAATGTTTCCGTGTTTCCACTTCTTGAATAGTAGAGTACTAGGATTTTAACCATAAATTCACAATACAATTATGATTTTTAGTGGATTATTAAAGTATGCTCCCGTTTTAATAGGCTCTAATGGTTAGCAACCTTTTTATTTAACGTCAAATTAATTTTCCTCGAAGTTTATGTATGTTGATTTAGCTCCCTTCATGGTATCGTTTACTGTTATTTTGTTAGCTGAGTTGGGTGATAAGACGCAGATCTGTACAATGATTCTTGCTTCAAAATCATCTTTTGCTTCAGTCTTCTTTGGGGCTATGCTTGCATTCTTTCTTGTTGATGGTTTAAGTGCATTTCTGGGTGGGAGTATTTTAAGTATTCTCCCCAGATTTGTAATTGGAATTGTTGCTGGCTTAACATTCATAGTTTTTGGTTTAATTTCACTTCGAAGTTTTAACAGCTCTACATGTGAATTTGATGATATTAGAGTATCATTACTCAAAACTTTTACGCTTATTTCACTTATGGAGTTAGGTGATAAAACACAAGTATCCTCAATACTCTTAGCAGCATCATTCAATAATCCAATATTAGTTCTCATGGGTGTTATGTTCGCATTTTCCATTATAACATGTTTAAGTGTAATTGTTGGATCTAAAATCTTAAGACTTATACCCATGAGGTACCTGAAAATATTATCTTCCATTACATTCATCATTTTAGGTTTAACCATATTTTTGCAAACTCTTCTCTATTAATGATTTAACGGATTTTGTAGACGTATTTGTTTCCGTAATTTTTCCGTTTAGTTTAAGCAACCTTTATATACTAGTGTTATCCCAGCTATAGTTTAGCATTTTAGGTGTCCTTTTTTGGAGAAGCGTCTACTTATTGTCTTCTTGATGCTTGGTATGGTTTCATTGTTTGCTGATATGGCTTATGAGGGTGGAGGTTCTGTTACTGGGTCTTATATGGAGTTTTTAGGAGCTTCAGCTTTGTTAACTGGCTTGTTAAGTATTCCAGATTTCTTAAGTTACTTTTCCCGTTTGGTTGGTGGTTGGGTGGCATCTAAATCTGCATCTAGTTTTGTTTATTGGGGATTGGTGTTCATTGGTTATATTACTAACTTCTCTATGCCTCTACTTGCATTGGCTGGTAGACCTGAACTGGTTATCCTACTTGTCTTTGTTGAGAGGATTGGTAAGGGGTTGAGGGGGCCTGTTAGAGATGTAATACTGTCTGAGGTTACTAGAGGGATGGGTAGGGGAAAGGGGTTTGGTTTACATGAAGTTATGGATCAAGCTGGAGCATTTATAGGACCTTTATGTGTTAGTTACGCCCTATACATCTCCAATAACAACTATAGTTATGCATTCTCACTACTAACTATACCCGTCATAATCTCTCTGCTATGTTTATCCATTGCAGCTGTACTATATCCAAAAGTTGAGGCTGCTGGTGGAGGATCCAGTGGGAAGAGTGTTTTGAGTAGGGTTTTCTGGGTTTATGCTATATCTTCATCACTTATGATGTTTGGTTTTATGCAGTGGAGGAGTATAATATCATATTACTTTAGGGATGTGGGTATTATACCAGATTACTATATTGCTCTACTATATACTTTGGCTATGGGTGTGGATGCCATTGTGGCTTTACCTATGGGTTTAGCTTATGATAGGTATGGTTTAAAGGTTATTTCAGTGGCTCCAGTAGCTGCATTACTGATACCTGCAATGATTTTAAGTAACAATATATTCGCATATATCTTGGCAGCAGTTTTCTGGGGTGTTTTTATGGGTGCTTATGAGACTATTATGAGGGCTGCTGTAGCAGACTTGGTTAGCGCTGAGAGTAGAGCTTACGCTTATGGCATATACTCATTCCTCTCGGGAGTTTCATGGATGATTGGAACTATGTTTATGGCTTATTTACTTGAAACCTTTAGTTTTGGCATTATAGTTTTAAGTTCAGTTTCAGAGGGGTTGGCCTTAATATTGCTAGTTACACTTCTCGGTTTGAAGGAATGAATTTAAATTCTTCAACTATCTCTGCTTTTTACTGGTATTATCGTCAGGTATATGTTCCTCTCTCTCGGTCCATCAAATTCGCATAGGAATATTCTCTGCCATCTTCCGAGCATAAGTCTACCATTACTTATTGGTATTAGGAGTGATGATCCTATTAAGCTGGTTTTTATATGTGCTGGTGCATTTCCTTCCAAATGCCTATATTGCTGTCCTTCTGGAACTATCTTATTGAGGGTTTCAATTATGTCTCTCACAACGTTTTCATCGTAACCTTCATTTATTGTTAATCCAGCTGTGGTATGTGGTGAGTATATGTGGCAAACCCCCTCTTCAACACTTCCCTTAATTGCATTATTGATTATGTCTGTCACGTCTATGAATTCAACTTTACCTTTACTCTTAACATTTACCACTCTAATCATACAAGTCAATTTACTATATGTGAATCTAAACCTTTAATTATATGGTTTCCAGAATAGTTTTGGGGATTCCTTTGAGAATTGCTGTAGCAAGTTTTTCACATGAAACATGCACTTTTGTTCCAGTTAAAACCACTTATGATATGTTTAAGGATTTCATTGTCAGGGGTAATGCCATTTTTGAACATGCTAAGACATATCCAAATTATATTCGTGGTTTCATGAAGGTTGCTGAAGAGGATGGTGCTGAACTTGTGGGTATATTGGTTGCAGGTCAGACTAGTGCAACTGGTTATAGTGGGTGGATAACACTAGACGCTTTTGATAGGATTGTGGGTGAAATTTTGGATGGTCTTAAAAATTCAGGTCCATTTGATGGTGTTCTACTGGCACTTCATGGGGCTATGGCTGTGGAGGGGGTTCCAAAACCTGAAGCTGAGATTGTTAGACGTGTTAGGGGGGTTGTGGGGCATATACCCATAATGGTTACATTGGATTTACATGCCAATGAAGATCATGAATTAGCTGAAGTGGCTGATGCAGTTTTTATTCTTAAAACATATCCACATGTGGACTCCGAAGATATTGGTATTATTGCAGCTAGATGTATGGTTAAAACTATTAGAGGAGAATTCAAACCTGTTATGGCTTTCCGTAAACCTAAACTTGTAACTGCAAGTATATATCAGGCAACCGATCGTCCTCCAATGAAGCTTGTCTATGATCGTTGTAGGGAGTGGGAGGCTAAGGGGGTTTACTGTGCATCTGTAGCTGCTGGTTATGCTTATGCTGATGTCTCAGATATAGGTGCCTCTGTTTTCGTTGTAACTAATGGTGATAGGGATTTAGCTGAGAGAGCTGCTCAAGATATTTCAGATCTCATATGGAGTTTACGTTACGAGTTTACGAAGCCTATACCTAAACCCAGAGAGGGGGTTGCTGAAGTTTTAAGGTTTGTGGCTAGTGGTGTTAGGCCTATACTCATAGCTGAACATAGTGATAGGATTGGTGATGGAACACATGTTTTAAGGGAATTGATTTTGCAGGGAGCTAAAAACTTCGTTATTGGCGGTATAGCTGATCCAAATGCCTTAGAATGGTTGAAGAATAATGCGAAAATTGGAGATTATGTTAAAATTAAGGTTGGAGGGTGGGCTCACCCAATCTCCGGTGAACCTGTTGAGATTAGTGGTAAACTTGAATTTATAGGCTCCCTCGAGTACACATTGGTTGGACCTATGGGTCGGGGTAGACGGGTTCATGAGGATCTAGTTGCCTTAATAGATATGGGTGAAGGTAGACATGTAATCATATCCAAGAGGCTTAGAGCACCAATGGATGATCAAGGATTTAAAGCTCTTGGTATTGAACCTAGATTGAAGGATATAATTGTTTTGAAAGATAGAATTCATCATAGAGCTTTCTGGGATAGCATTGTAGCTCTCGATTATCCTATTGATTCACCTGGATTAGGTCCAGCAGATTTAACAATACTCGAGTATCACAATGTTCCAGATGACGTTTATCCGATAGGTAAGTTTTGGAGAGATAAAAAGGTTTAGAGTTTATTTTTGTTTCCAGCGGTAGCCATACCTTACTTCTTCCCTTCCTCCTTCTTTTTCTTCTTTCCACATTTACTCATATTGATCACTTTCCAATATGTTATCATAAATTTATGGTGAGTTTGATTTATAAAGATTTTCAATACAAGAGTGTGCCATATATAGACCTATATTTAGTTTAACCTTTATATACATAAAATACCCACTTCATTTATGAGTGTATGGTTATGTCTTTAGCTAAGCGTGTTTCAATTACTGGATTTATGGCTGCATTGACTTGCATATTAACTTCAATGTTTCAATTGTACATTTATGAGACTCATGGGTACTTCAATTTTGGTGAAATTGGAGTTTATGTTTCAGCTATACTTTTCGGCCCAATTGTTGGAGCTTTTGCTGGAGGGTTAGGATCAGCTATGGCTGATATGATTCTAGGATACTTTTGGTATGCTCCTGGAACATTGATTATTAAGGGTCTTGAGGGGTTTGTTGTTGGTCTTGTATACTCGCTTCTTAATAGATTAAGGTTTAAACGTAACTTTATTGGTTTGTTTTCATCATCAATAATTACAATAATAATCTTTTCCTCTCTTTTACATGTAGGGTTAAACTACTATTCTGGATTGTCTGAATTCTCCTATGGAATTCCTGTTATAGGTTATGGGACTGTGAATATTGGTATTCCAAGTATGTTTTGGATCTTCTCATCAATACTTCTACTCATAATCTTCATATACATTTACGTTAAGGTTGATCTTCGTTATCTTTACATGGCTTTGTCTTGTCTGATTGGAGGGTCAATTATGATTTTAGGCTACTTCCTCTATGAGTTTTACGTTTTATCTTATGGTTGGGCTGCATTGGTTGAAGTTCCATTCAATTTCATGCAGATGCTTATAGGCTTAATAGTTTCATCCATTATATGTGTTGGTATTGGTAGACGTGGTATTATGGTTGGTGGTTGAATTGGGTTATCTTGGGAAAGTTCCACCTAGCATTCTTGAGAAGTATGTTTTTAGTAGGATTGGTGTTGTTGATGAGAGGGTTTTGGTTAAACCATCCGTTGGTGAAGATGCAGCTGTAATTGATTTTGGGGATAAGGTTTTAGTGGTGCATTCAGATCCCATTACTGGGGCATCAAAGCATATTGGTTGGCTTTCGATTTGTGTTAGCACCAATGATGTGGCTACTAGAGGGGCTATTCCTAAATGGGTTTCCATGGTTATACTTCTCCCAGAAAATTTTGATGAAAATCTACTTGACTCCATAACTAGGGAGATTGATGATGCTGCTAAGAAGCTTGGGGTTATGGTTGTATGTGGTCATACTGAGGTTACCCCTAAACTTGATAGACCAATACTTATCTCCACAGCTTTTGGTGAAGTTTCAAAGGGGAGGGTTGTAACGACTAGAGGTGCAAAGCCTGGTGACTTGATAATTTTGAGTAAGGGTGCATGTATTGAGGGGACATTCATATTTGCCAATGAATTTTACGATTTCCTCATAGATAAGGTTCCTAGGGATGTTATTGATAGGGCTTTGGATTACATCAATTTGCTTAGTGTTTTGAAAGATGCACAGTTAGCTGTGGCTGTAGGTGGAGTTACTTCCATGCATGATCCAACTGAGGGAGGGGTTCTTGGAGGTGTTCAGGAGATGGCTAAAGCTTCTTCTCTTGGCTTCATATTGTATGAGGATAAAGTCATAGTCAATGAGGAGACTAAGCTTATATGTGAAGTTCTAGGTGTAGATCCATTGAAAACCATAAGTTCCGGTGCACTTTTAATTTCAGCTAAACCAGATTATGCTGAATCTATTGTTAATGTTTTGAGGGATGATGGGATTAAGGCTTCAATTATTGGGAGATTTACTAATCGAGAGTCGGGTTGGAAGATTGTTAAGAGTGATGGTTCTGTTTTAGAAGTCTCTGAACCTGTTGTTGATGAGCTTTGGCGTATTTATGGGAAGTTTAAATCTAACCCTTCTTGAAATATTCAATTAAACTTTTCTGTTTTGGTCTTTCTTTAAGTTTCAACACATGTTTTACGACATCGTCTATTGAGTGAAACTTTAATTTCAATAATTCTTCAAATCCCCATCCAGTACATTTTATTGTAGCTATTAGGGATGCTGTGATTGTTGATTTAGTTACGTCTCCAGTAGTCTTGTATGCGGCTAGGAATGCTCCACACCATGTATCTCCAGCTCCAGTTGTATCCACTATCTTTAGATCCATGCCTGCCAATGCTGGTATCATTATGCTTTCTCCATCCATTTTAACTATAGCTCCAAGGGGTCCTAAAGTTACCACAAGCATTTTACATTTCAATTGATTTAATGCTTGGGTTAAAGTGCTTGTTCTCGCTAGGAGTTTTGCTTCAGCTTCATTCAATACCATTATGTCCACTTTCCCCATTATGCTGATTAAATGTTTCCTTTGTTTTCCATCTTTCATGTATCCATTCCAGCTATTTACTGATATCATTGATTTAGGAGTGTACATCTTAATTTTGTCAATTATCCTTTCAACTTTGCTTGGAGTCATTGGTGCAATATGGAATAGGGTTTTCCTAGTCATCCAGTGTACTGGTATAGTTTCAGCTTTAACGTACCTCCCAGCACCTATCCTTGCTTTTACATATTTTGCATTCCATTTTTCATCATAATTTATCTCAAAATATGTTGATGGGACATTAACCTCCTTTATAACTCTACTACTGAACATTTTTAGTACATCTTTATACTTGTAGTCTTTTCCTATTGCTGATATTATCCCAACATCTTCGTATAATGTTTTTGCAGCTATAGCTGCATATAGTGCAGCTCCTCCAGGTTGTTCTCTTTCACCATAAATATTCTTTACTTTGTCTATTGAAACATGCCCTATGAATACTATCCTATTACTCAAAGTTAATACACCTTTTCAAGTGGCCCTCAATATTATCTATCTAGTTCAATGGTTTTTAAAATGTTTGATTCAATTGTTTAATAATATTTATGAACTGGATATATTGCCCCCTTTATGTACTAAATTTTTCGGGTTAATTTACCTCCATTAAATTTAGGAACCCTTTTATCTTGTTTTGCTATTACTTATTGGTTTGGTGTTTATGAGAGTTTTATTGTTTGAGGATGAGTTTCATAAATTTCTCAATCCACTGGTTTCCATGAGGGCTGTTGCAGAGTTGAAGCTTGGTTTTCACAGCATTTTTGAAGTTGTTTCGAAATTCTTTAATTCAGAAGTTATCTTTTATGTTAGAAGTTATCTTGTTGATGTCTTGAGGATTAGATTTGGCAGTTTGAAGATTAATTGTATTGATGGGTATGATGATGTTTTAATGGTTAATTCCCGACTAATTCCAACAGTTAAGAATTTGAATTTAATAATGTCTTTTGCTGCTAAGAATACGTATTTCATGCTTTTTGATGGTGGTGGGATTGTTGCAGCTAAGATTCATGGAAAACTGCTTGAAGATATTCTTTCTAAATCTGATGATGGTGTTGTGAAATCAGATAGCTTTAGACCTCTCCATGGAGAATGTAGTGTATATGATGTTAGTGGTATGCTAATAAGAAATCTTTGGGATATTATTGTGTTGAATGAGGATCTTCTTAGAGAGGGATTCACAGTACATGGGATTAATGGTGAATTGGATGATCGTGCAATAATTTACGGGTCTAAATTGAATCTTTATATTGGTGAAGGTTCTAGGGTTGAGGGGAACGTTAATATTGATGTTAGAAGTGGACCTGTGTATATTGGTCGTAATGTAAATGTTCTTGGACCTTGTAGGATCGAGGGCCCCTCGTATATTGGTGATAATACTGTAATATTGTCTGGAGCTAGGATCAGGTCTGGGAGCAATATTGGATGTAATTGTAGGGTTGGAGGGGAGGTTGAAGCATCAGTGCTGCATGGGTATGTGAATATGTATCATCCAAGTTTTGTTGGGCACTCATATGTCTGTGAATGGGTTAATCTAGCTGCCTTCACGGTTACAAGTGATTTGAAGAATACTTATGGGAATATACGTGTTAGAATTGGGGATTCCATTGTTGATTCCGGTTTGAATAAGCTTGGAAGCTTTATAGGTGATCATGTTAAAACATCAATTAACTGTGGAATATTTGCTGGTAAACGTATAGGCATCTTTTCCCATCTTTTTGGATATGTTTATGAAGATGTCCCCCCTTTCACAATATACTCAAAAGCTCTTGTGGGGAAGTCTTACGAACTTAAATTGGAATCTGCGTTGGAAACTATGCGTAGAGTTTACCTTCGTAGGGGGAGACATTTATCCTCTGAAGAAGCAGAATTAGTTAAATATCTCTTCCAATCCTCTAATGATGATAGGATTAAGGCTGGTGTAGTGAAAGGGTTTCTAAGCATAATTTAGTGTACTCATAATTGGATATTATGATATACTATTTATACTTGTTAATCCAATAAGGTTTTGGGATCTATTTTGTTAAATGATTCAGAGAATAGTGAAACTTCAAAAGCTGATGAAGAGGTTGAGGAGAAGGAGGAGGTTCTATATGAAACTGATGCTACTGAACTTAGTGTTAATGATAAGAATTACAGACGTTTAAGAGCTATAGGTTTACTATCCTTTTACTTTACATTGGCATTCATACTATTCCTCTTCATAGATGTTCTAGCTATGATAGTGGTTTTTGTGGTTATGTGGTTCTCCCCATACCCCTTCGTACCATCCTTTGCTGTTTACAAGATTACTGATAAAGCTGTTGTAGATAATAAGGGTAGAAGGCTTGAGATAACTCCTGAATATAAATTTCAGGCGAATCTTAGACATAGCTTTGTTAGTTTGAGGAAGGGTAGAAGATCAGTATTATGGCTATACACTAATGAGCCAAACAAAGTTGTGGAGGTTTTAGAGAAGGTTTCCAGCATGTGTTATGATAGGCTTTTGAAATCCAAAACCGAAGCTCCCCAGAATAGTGAAAGTAAAAACTAAAGTAGCTTCAATAAAATTGTTTATTGACTTCTCCAATAATTATTTATTTAATCTTGGCATTCTCTGTTAGATCGACGTTTTCTAAACTTTTCCGCATAAATATCCATACTTCAAAATAAAATTACGTTAAAACATGTTACTGGTAAGCATGTAATTTAACAGTTTAGAAGGTTTAATACAACTCCATTATTCTGGCACTATTTATGTAGATGTTTTGAGTATTCCTCTTTTCCTCAACAATTTTATTATTACATATCCAATAGTTGATCCCGGTATACTGCTTGCCATGAATGGTATTATGAATGTCATTGCATCCATGGTTTTTCCAAGAGCTATTCCCGCTATTAGTGGGCTTATTAATGCTCCGATAAATGTCCCGATGGGTTCTAGTAATGCTGCTTCATCGCGTTTAATAATCTTATATGCTAATCCAACCACTATAGCTCCGGGGATTCCTCCAGGGAATGCGAATATTGTTCCTGTTCCAAGAATGTTTCTAGCTATGCCAGTTATTGTGGCTGCGATTGCAGCGTATACTGGGCCTACTATTATTCCTGTAATACCGTTCATCATGTGTTGGAATGGTAGAATCTTCATTACTCCTACTGGTATGCTGAAGTATCCTAGGATTATTGATACTGCTGATAGTATTGCTGTTAAAACTATGTTTTTCAAATTTAATGTTGTCTTATCTTGCCTCATTATAATCCCCCGAGGGCTTGTTTAAGCATAATATGCGTTTTCATTTAAATATTACTATTGTTATTTAATAGCATACACATAATAGCTATAATCAACTTAATTATACTATTGGTGGCATATTGATGTTTGATGCTGCTAACTTAATTGGTAAGAGAGTTCTAATAGTGGGCGATGTTGGTTCTGGTAAAACTCTTCTGACATTGAAAATCGTATATGGATTTATTGAACTTGGTTTTGGTGGAAGTATATCTATTCTTGATTTTGCTCCTAGCTCCACTCTCCATTGTGGTAGGAGGGTTGGTGGAAAGTTGATTGAATACTCCTTTAATCCAAATCTTGTTAAAATGTACATTCCAGTTGAAACTATTCCTCCGAGAATTCTTGGTAAATGTAGGGATGAGGTTTTAATGTATGCTAATATGAATAGGGGGAGATGTGGTGATGCAATTAAACTTTTCATTGGTGATCCAAGTGATATACTAGTGATAAATGATGTAAGCTTGTATTATCATGTTGGTGATCTGGGTTTGATAGTTGATGCTATGAAATTGTGTAAAACATTTATTGCAAATGCTTATTTTGATGGGTTCATTGAAGATAAATTTTCCACAGGTATTTCCATTAATGAACGTGAGGTTACAATGAATTTGATGAAGATCGTGGATGTGGTTTTTAATTTGAACGTTCAAGGTTTTCGTGTAATGTAGTCTGTTATCCTCTTTTGTTTGAATATTTCCATAAGTAGTTTGCTCTCTCCCATCCAATATTTGCTATTAACCTTCAATTTGCTTGAAGCATAATTCAATGCTTCTTCAAGAGTGTCGAATTTTAACGGCTTATTCCTATAGGCCTTTCTAACACCCTCCCTGACAATCCAAACTCCCAGTGGTAGTATGTATTCTGGATATGCTTCCCTAACTATTAGTGTTGCGGCTTGTCTCCCCTCCCTTTCAAGATGCTCTGTTGTGGCTAGTCTGGCTGCATAGTAGCAGCCTCCAATCTCAGCGTATGTTGTTCTCCCCCAGTATGGCTCATAATCTCCACCTATGGCGATCATATTTTGATCTTGATTCCATGCTGTTCCAGGATACCATACCTCGATGAACTCATACTGCCACTTCTCCGGAATCATTATTGCTATAAACCTATTTCCAAGTAGATTCGACTCGTATACTCTATACTCGTTTATTAGTGGGTTCCTTTTTACAATTTCATCTCTAAGTCTTCTAGATATCGTGCTATCTACGGCTGTTATGCTCCATCTTGTTGGAACCATCCTTCTCTCAATACCAACTCCAAGTGCCCCTACACTTAGTACTCTCTGTATACTGCTTACTGGTATGTTGTTTGTGAATAGTTTCATTAAAGCTTCTGAAGCTTTTAAGTCGTAGTCGTAGTATACTTTTTCAATTATTGGGTTTGCCTTTACACTTGATACTAATATTTTGTTGATTGGTGCTGATGGTCCCATGGGTTGAACTTCATCATCTAATAGTATTCTGCCTCCTGGAGGTTTTGTGAACTCCACTTCTGCATCTACTGGTTTACTTGATAATGCCATCTCCCTTGTTGCTTCAAGGTTTTTATTTGAGTTATCTATCTTCTTAACGTTTACTGGGAATCTCCCCCTAACCAATTGTAATCTTATGTCGATGATTTCCTCAATGCTCATATTAATCCATCTTTCTGGGTGATCGTATATCTCTGTATTTCCCGTTATTGGTGGGATTAGGGGACCTACTTGAACGTTTGGGTATCCGTATCTCCCAACGAATACTGCTGGTGGTGATGATCCTTCCAATATCTCCTTACGTATATCATCTCTCACTTTTAAGTATGAGCGTAGCTTTAACATTATTGGGCATAATGGTTTTCCGCAGAGGTTGCGGCCACCTCTACAGTATATACATAGATTTATGTTCCTACTTCTAACATTTATTTCTCGATCTAGGATGTTCAAGTCTAATGCATCTTCATAACTTTCTATCATATGTTCTATCCAAGGTATCTTCCTCTTAACCTTCTTTACAAACTTCCTTCTCTCATTATCTTCTTTCATTTCTCAATATCCCAATTTATGATGTCAATATAAATAAGTTTGCTTCCATAAATATATGTCTGTGAGTTTATTGAAGGTTGGGGAAATTTATTGTAGATCTGTTTTAAGCAGAAGTTCACTTTACGATATTGATTATTCGATAAACCCATATGTTGGATGTGAGCATGCATGTGTATATTGTTATTCTCCATTCTATGTTGGACGTAAGTTTAGTGGGTTGAATTGGGGGGATTACGTTTATGTTAAGATTAATGCTCCAAGAATATTGTTGAGGGAATTGAAGCGTAACCCTGTGGGGAGTGTTCTCATTAGTAGTATTACTGATCCATATCAGCCTCTTGAAGGGAAGTTTATGGTAACACGTAGGTTGCTTGAATTGCTTGTTAAAAGTAATTTGGAAATCTATATTTTAACTAAATCTCCACTTGTAGTTAGGGATTTAGATGTCATATCTATGTTTAAGAATGTTCATGTTGGTTTCTCATTTACAAATCTAGATGAATCGTTGAGAGTTAAATTTGAGCCTAAAGCTCCATCGGTTACTGATAGGCTTCTGGCTTTGAAGAATATATGTAATTCTGGGGTTAAATCCTATGCTTTCATAGCGCCTTTCATGCCTATAAATAGGGATTTAGCTTACAGTTTAATGGATGAATTTTCTTCTATTGGAGTGAACTATGTGGTTGTTGATAGATTTAATATTCACGGAGATCCTCATGATTTCATAAATAGATTAACTCCTCTTCTCTCTGGAGAATTGATTAAGCAGTTTGAGGAAATACTATTACATAAATATAATTATTATAGGTATTATAAATCGTTGAAGGATGATTTGATTAGATATGCTAAGAAAATCAATTTAAATTTGTACTTCTCATATTGAGAGCATTAGGAAATTATAGATTTCCATTACACCATACCATTTGTTCACTTGTTGTTTAAATAATCATAGGAAAATTAATATCCACATACCTAGAATACTCTTAACTAAGTCATTCTCTATAATTTGTTGTGATTACGAAGGGTGAGTTCCAAATGTGCTTTAACTTTAAAATTTACTTTCAAAACAAACATTTCCATGGAGTAGTTTACGAGTCTAGTTTGTGGTGATTTGTGTGGTGCGTGTGTTGGGCGGTTTAACTTTTAGATCAATTGTTTTAAGTGTATTCCTAGCTGTGCTCTTTAGTTTCATAAATGGTTATCTTGGTATAAATTTTGGTATGGGTTTTGGTTTTGGAGCTGTTGCTATTGTCATTGCATATGCCTTATTTCACAAGTTGGGTGGAGGTTCTAGTAGGAGGGAGTTGTCTATAGTTTTAATTGCAAGTTCATCTAGCATGGCTATTTACCACTCTTTTGGTTTCATTATTTATTTAATTGAGAAGGATGGTGTGAGTTTTCCCAATTGGCTTGCCCCCTCAACACTTTCCATTATAAATAGGTTTGTTGATTTCAACTCTTTAATTCCACCAATAACATTCTTCTCAATTGGAACTGTGATATCTTGTGTTGGTGGATTGATTTTTTCATATGCCTTTAGAGATATCCTTATATCTGATAAACGCATGGTATGGCCTCATACTGCTATTGTAGCGAATCTTGTTGATGCATGTTTAAAGGG
>Ga0185307_1000791_pt1 | contig 18835 bp, 20 predicted proteins | sample LHCtaG_FD_128010 | JGI IMG/M metagenome (GOLD analysis project Ga0185307, IMG submission 128010) | Hot spring microbial communities from Little Hot Creek, USA to study Microbial Dark Matter (Phase II) - LHC4sed_matched (SPADES... | ecosystem: Environmental > Aquatic > Thermal springs > Hot... | reverse complement strand
CTTGTCTAAGATATGTGGGGGGACCACTAATTATTAGAATATTGTGTGGTATACTCTGCAAGTAGTTTAGTGAAGACTTACAGAGAGCGCCCTGTGTATCACTCGCATGTGTTAAAGTAAACCCATCTTCAATTATAGTAATAGAGAGAACATATCCTAATTTACTATTGCAGTCACCGTGTGGTAATGACGGAGAGAACTTTAATTTTACTCCCCCAAGATTAATCGTTTTTCCATCAACAAATACTACTCGTTCAGCTAAAGATTCAACATTCATTTTCCTGTAGAGTATGTGAGCTCTTATTTTCTGACTCGGGTTAATATCAATATACATGTTTTTAGCATAAATCACTTTACCTCTATAGTATTCCTGCTCTCCGGCCCTGTAAAGGTAGTGATCTCTATGGTAATGTGTTATTACGATATAATCTACTGAGATGAGTGCATTATATATCCTACTAAGAGACTCCTTAAGAGCTTTAAGCTCAAGTTCATGAGGTGGTAGATTATATCTTCTAGGAGCTAAGGCAGCACCGGGATCAATAAAGAAAACACCACTAGAAGTCTCTACAAGTGTAGCCATACTTCTAACTCCCATACTATCGAAAGCTATAAGCTTAACTCTCACTCAATAACCCCTAATTAGACCTCACTAGACTATAGGCTAGTTTAAGAGATAGGAATATTTATTGCTTATAGTCACTAGTCATATAGAGATTAGTTTAAATTTCATTTACTTTTCTCATAGGTGTTGTGAGTGAATTTGAAAATATATAGTGGTGACAGCCTCGAAGAACTGGTAGAAGTGTTAAAAATAGCTATTGCTAGGAGATCTTTAGTCATCATTTTCGGTGAGTGTAGAGTTGACTATGAGGGTCGTGCTGCTTCTAGACTCGAATTAGGAGAAAGAGTCGTGATTATTAAACAAGATGGTGCACTCCTAGTTCACAGACCTCACGGTTACTCTCCAGTTAACTGGCAACCATCTACAGCTATTATTGAAGTGGCTTTTAAACCCAGTGTGGGACTCGTACTTCATGCTGTGAGAGATAAGCCTCGTGAATACCTCACAGTAGTGTTTATACAGGTAGGATTAGTAGTTGTAGGTGAACTGGTAGATCAAGGAGAGTTTACAATGTATCTTGAAGAGAGAGATATGAGAGATATCCTAGCTGAAAACCCCTGGATAATAGAAGAAGACCTAAGAGTTCTCGGGGTAGAAAAGCCTATTGGAGAGGGATATGTAGACATATACGCTCTTGACAAGTCTGGTAGACACGTACTAGTAGAGCTTAAGAGGATTACAGCTACACGTGAAGCTGCACTACAACTATACAGATATGTTGAGGTATATAAGAAAGAATATGGTGAAACACCACGAGGTATTCTCATAGCACCCTCTTTTGCACCAACAGCACTAGAAACACTTACTAGACTGGGATTAGAGTACAGATATGTAGACTTGAAAAAACTCTGGGAGTTCTTTAAGAAGAGGGGATCTAGAAGAGTACGTCTTCAAGAATTCTTCAAGAAGTAGTGGTGGAGAGCGTGGAGTACCTGGTTAAACCAGAGGTCTATAATGAGCTCTACAGGGAAGAACAGTATGTTAAGTATAAGTGTCTCTTAGAATTAGCTGGTGTTGTGAGAGGTCTTGTACTTGACGCCGGCTGTGGTACAGGATTACTCTACGAGTACTTAGAAAAGACCGGGGTAAAGGGTTTTAGGTACATATGCATGGATCCGTCTCACGACATGCTCTTAATAGCTAAGAGCAGAGTTAACTCACCACTAACATTGTTATTAGAGAGTTGCGCCGAAGACATTCCCACTAGAAATTTTACATTTAACTATGTGTTCTCAGTGTCAACTTGGGGTGTTATTGGTGACAAAGCAAAAGCTCTCAGAGAGTTGAAGAGAGTTACAGGATCTCAGGGCCTACTTGTGATTACCGGGTACCCCAATACGTTTACAGTAAAACCCCCAGATCTAGACCCATCATTTATTGAAATCATGCAGTGCATTGATTACTTCTACACTATTGGAATAAAATGAAACGTAAAGGTGGTTAATCTTGGATTATACTATTATAATTGAGCATTTAGAACCTGAAATTTCACCTTGGTTACTACTAGAATATCGACATGTTTCGCGAATTCACGGTAAAGAGCGAGTCTGGTTTACTAATGTTCCAAGTAGATACCATAGGCTACTTGGACTCTATGGATGTGTCTTCGAGGAGAGCGTTATTGAGCTACTTGTAGAGGGCTTTATAGAGCCTTCACGTACAATAATTCTAGATCCTTTAGCACCCTGTAGACTACAATACAGCGACTTCGTAGCTACAAAATACATTGTTATAGGTGGGATACTTGGAGATCACCCTCCTAGAGGTAGAACTAGAACTCACATAACTAGTAGAGCTCCACCAACTGTAAGAGCGTTTAATATTGGTGAAGAGCAATACAGTATCGATGGAACAGCATATTACGTGAGGTATTTAATTGAGCATAAAAGTGACGATGGCTTTCAGTATATTGATGGCGTAAGAATAGAGACCGAGTATGGATACGTTTACTTACCGTACAGATACCCCCTCGTAAATGGAAAACCCCTACTTGCAGACGGTCTTGAATATTACCTTAAATATCGCAAACTAAGAGATGACATATGGAGAGAAATACTTCAATTCACTAATACAAAATTCTAACTCTTCAAAATAGCTTCAAGTATCTCAATAGCTCTTTTTAAGTTCTCAACTACAGGTATTCTTAGCGCTCTACACAACTCTATACTACGCTGTTTTCTCGCGTAAAGTATTGGTTTAAGACCTGTAAGTAGCGAGCCTAGGACATCTCTACTACAAGAATCCCCAATGTGAACAGCTTCATAGGGCTCAACATTAATGGCTTTGAGCGCTAATTGAAATATTCTAGGATTAGGCTTCTCTACACCCAGATCAGCTGATGACGCTACATAATCCACATAATCTCTAAGCCCAGCATTTTCCAGCAATTTTAAAACACCCATGGCGGAAAAAGAAGTATTAGTTACAACAACTATCCTTAACCCGGCACTCTTAGCGTACTCTACTAGTTCACGGGCACCAGGAATAGTGTGTGGCTTGTAGCTGTAAGCACCCTGTTCATACGCTACACTAGCCTCTTCTAAGACCCTCTCATCACTAAATCCTAGAATCAGCGAGATCATCTTAGCAAATAAGCGTGGTGGCGTAAAACCCTTGTACTTAATGATCTTCATGTAGACTTCAACGACACTATTAAAGTCCACACTACTATATTTACTTAAAACCTCCCAGAGAGCTTTGAGCTTCATGTAAGCATAGGTCTCTATTGGTCCCGGCTCATCTTCTATAAGAGTTCCCCACAAGTCAACTGAGAGTGCTTTTAACATTCACAACACCCCTAGTGCTTTTACTAATTCAAATAGCACTATTACTGTTAAAACCCACGTGGCATAAAAAGTAGCAAGTCCTCTTAAATATAGTTGAAATCTAGTAAGAGGTCTATACTTTACAGCTATGTATATTACTGTGACATAGTAAGCTAGTATTGACGTAGACCAAGCAAAGGGGGTGAGTTTTTCAGGTATTATGAAAAGCGAAGATATGAAGACAAGTACACCGTACACTAACCCTACTTTAAATCTAAAAAATACGATCTTATCCTCTAAAGTCATCTTCTCACTAATACTTCTAATAATAGATTTCAATTCCCATCAGCCACGATATGGTGTTATGTATTAGAGGAGTATTTAGATATATTTATCACATGACATGATTAAGAAAGGGTCGAGTGTTCTTGATTAAGAAGTCTATGGACATTATTGATGTTTACGCCTGGGTCACTCTCTACAAAGAAGTTCTTAATAATTGCATTATTGACAATGCTTACAGGTCTAAGCACTACTGGTTACTTAAATTGAAGTGTCGAGGAGAGAGTAAGCTATTAAAAATTGAGCCTTCACAGAGAATACACTTCTCGCAAAGCGAGCCTAGTAGTAAGAGTATAGATAAGTTCACTAGCTACCTAAGAGCACATGTGAGAGATAGGAGAATTAGCAGTGTCTCACAGCCGTGGTGGGAGCGCATAGTCGTATTTGAGTCTGTGAAACGAGGAGATGCATTGAGACATTACATTGAGATCTTACCGCGAGGTGTCTGGGTTATTACGAATAGTGAAAATAAAATACTCTACGCTTCGCGCTTTGAAGAATTTAAAGATAGAGCTGTTAAGGTGGGATTACAGTATACTCCTCCACCACTCAGAGGGGTATCTCCGCTGGCTAATTGTGAAGAACTATTGAAGGCTCTTTTAGCCGGTAAAGATCTCGTGCGTAGTGTTGTGTCTGAGTGGGGTCTTCCAGGCTATATTGCTGAGGAGTTATTACTGAGAGCAGGATTATATAGAGATAAGAACAAGAGACCTAGCGAGGTCGGTAGAAGTGATCTTGAGAGGCTTGTAGAGGAGTATCGTGAACTTCTCGCTGAGAGTATTCAAGGGCGTGGTTACTTAGTCCGCTACGAAAATACATATGAGCTTTACAGCGCCTTCAAGCCGAGACTTTTCGAGGAGGTCTATGAGCGCGAGATCATATTAACGGATTTCAACAATGCTATAGACGCGTACTTCACAGAACTAGAAGTCTACATGGATCTAGAAGAGAAGAAACGTCAGCTAGAAGAAGCTCTAAGGGCACAGAAGAAGAGGGTTGAAGAACAGTTGAAAAATATTAAAGAGCTTCGGAGGGAGTACGAGGAGGTTATTGAAACGCTTAGAGCGATCTACGAGAACTACAACTACGTTTACGATGTTTTCGAGTGTGTTCTTAGAGTTAAGAATACTCGTGGTTGGGGTGCTTTAAGTGAGTGTGGTGCTCTCCGCGCTGATCAGAGAAAAGGACTAATATGTCTTAGTCTTCTTAGTAAAGAGATTTGTTTTAATATTAGGAAGAGTCTTGAAGAGCAGGTTATAGAGTTAGAGAGGAGGCGTGGTGAGCTTTCTGAGAAAATTAAGCGAGCTGAGGAGGTCTTAGCAGATATGGAGAAGAGTGTTTTTAAGATTGAAGAGGAGTTTAAAGTTAAAGTATACAGTAAACCAGCACCTAAATTCTGGTTTGAGAAGTATAGGTGGACTATTACACGCAACGGTTTCCTCGTTATTGCCGGTAGAGATGCCTCTCAAAACGAGGTTATTGTTAAGAAGTATTTAAGTAATAATGATATTTTTCTCCACGCTGATATTCACGGAGCACCTGCAACAGTACTTGTAAAAGGGTCGAGAGAACCTTCAGTAGAAGATATTTCCGACGCTGCCGTAATTGCTGCCTGTTACTCTAGAGCTTGGAAAGTCGGGTTTAGCTATATTGACGTGTACTGGGTGTGGGGTAATCAGGTTTCAAAAGCCCCTCCTCCAGGCGAGTATCTCTCTAAGGGTGCATTTATGGTTTATGGTGAGAGACATTACTTGAAAGTACCACTGGTGCTTGGAATAGGGCTGAGACTGTACTGTGATCAAGTGTATGGAGAGTACATTAAAGTATTTGTAGGAAGTCCACAAGTTGTTAAACAATTATCACTCTCATATGTGCTCATAACTCCTGGTGATATGAATTTAGATGACGCTAAAACCGAGATTACTAGGAGACTTGTAGAGAGCGCTTATCAAAAAACAGGTGTAATATACACTAGTATCGAGGAGAGCGTGAAGAACGTAATACCAGGCTCGCCACGAATAGTAGAGTCTGGTATTGGTGAGGGTTTAAGTAAGTGTGAAGATTAGTCTAATGATTAAAAGGTTAAAATTATCTATTTCAGTTAAGTAATCAAGATGTATACCTCACATGGGTGTGCTGAGTAGTGTTTAGTAATGTAGATAGGAATGTAAGTGTTGAGCTCTTACGTATGCAGAGTGTTAGAGATATGAGAGTTGAGCTTGTTGAGAGAAAAGGTCTTGGTCACCCAGACTATATTGCTGACTCTGCAAGTGAAGTTGCTTCTCGCGCTCTCTGCAAGTACTATTTAAAAGAATTTAATACACTACTACACCACAACTTAGACAAGACACTACTAGTTGGTGGACAAGCAGCTCCGCGTTTTGGTGGAGGAATACTACTAGAGCCAATATACATAATAGTAGCGGGAAGAGCTACTACAGATGTTCGCGTAGGAGATGTGGTTTATCAAGTTCCATTTGGAAAACTAGTAGTAGAGGCGGTTAAAGACTGGATTAGGTCTAATTTCAGATATCTAGATCCTGAAGCACATGTTATTGTAGACTACAAGATCAGGAAGGGTAGCGCTGACCTAGTAACCGTATTTGAGGCTGGTAAAGAGCAGATACCACTAGCAAATGATACAAGTATTGGTGTGGGTTTTGCACCACTTACACCTCTAGAAAAACTAGTTTACGAGACTGAGAGATTACTTAATAATAGAGACTTCAAGAAGAAATACCCTGCAGTGGGTGAAGACGTAAAAGTTATGGGATTTAGGAGAGATAAACACGTAGTTTTAACAATAGCTGTTGCTATTATTGATAGAGAAGTGCGCAATAAATACGAGTACTTGAGTGTTAAGAAAGCTATCACAGATGAAGTTGCAGCTCTTGCGCACAAAATCGCGCCGGACTATAGTGTAGAAATACACGTTAACACGGCTGATATTCCAGAGCGAGACAGTTTTTACTTAACTGTAACTGGTACTTCAGCTGAACACGGAGATGACGGCGCTACTGGTAGAGGGAATAGAGCTAATGGGTTGATAACACCTATGAGACCCGTTAGCCTAGAAGCAACAGCAGGTAAAAACCCCATTAATCATGTTGGTAAAATATACAATGTCTTAGCAAAAATCTTAGCTGAGAAAATTTATAGTAGCTTTGAGCACTTATTTAGCGATGTCTATGTAGAGGTTTTAAGCCAAATTGGTAAGCCAATAGATAGGCCTCTAATCGCCAGTGTAAAATTGATACCTAGAGACCTCAATATTACAGAGATACCTGGACACGTGAAGAGCGATATTACTGGTATTGTTAATGAAGAACTCAGAAACATTAAAAAGATAACTGAGCTCATACTCAGCGATCAGGTTATTTTATTCTAGACTTTTTATACTCCTCAATCATTTCCATTATCCTTCTTCTCCTCTCCTCTGCTTCAAATTCCTCAATAGTTCTCCATAGCTCTTTTACACTACTAAGACTACTAGAAGCCACTAGTACGTAGTCTTTGAGGTCTAGTATTGGAGACACTTCTACAACTGGGACTTTAACTACTTTCCAGTCGATTTGAACTCCAGGTGGGGTTAATAGTACTGATTTCTCTCTCTTAATACACTCTAGTAGATCATTAGGTAAGTGTTTTGGATAGTCTAAGTAGACTGGTTTATTTGTACAAGTAGTGTTTTTTAAGCTACTAGCTTTTATAGCACCTACTAGGTCTCCTCTAATTAGCCCACTAATAGCTTCTTCGAGGCTTACAACGCGTTGTAGTAGTGAATTTAAGGTGCTCTCCTTCTCTCTCAGTATTTTTCTAAGCGACTCTATCTCTAGGAGTAGGTTTTGAATTCTCCTCTCACACTCTTCACTAAGATCTCTCTTTTTTACTGCTCTAAGTTCAACTTGTAACTCCTCTACTAGCCTATCTCTGAGTCTTAGTTCCTCTTCAAGTTTCTTCACACTGCTCTCTAACTCCACTATTCTTGCGTGTAATTTATCTAACTCTCCTCTTACACTCTCATTACTCTTCATTACTGGAGGCACTTTTTGTCCTAGTTTAAAACCACGTGATAACTCATGCATAAAATACTCATCTAATACTTCTACTAGGCTTTTACCCCTCAACACCTCTACAATAATCTTTTCTCTCACAATACCACGTAACCCTCTCATCTTGGACTCAACTTCTTCTATTAGAGACTTAAAAGACCTATAGGCTTTTACAGCTCCTGCTAACGCGTCTCTTGCATGTGAATCTGGAATATCAATAGCGTAAAGTGTCGAGTACTCAGATGATATCTTATGTTTTTCTTCAACCGTGAGATCATGCTCAGGGGTGTAGAGTACAGCACCTAGTTTAGAAGCGAGTTTCTTTGCAAATTCAGGAGGCTTAGAAGTATCTACAGCTATGACAACTGGTTTACCAAGTCTCAATACTTCTCCTATTACTTGCTCTCTATCAGGAACTTTACTACTAGCTACTAGTAGTGGTTTTCCAGTGAAATCTAGGACAGCTATTCCAATAGTAGTGCCTGGGTCTACTCCTAGAATTACTAGTCTGCTAGAAGATTCTTCTGTTACTTGGCAACTTGTAAGTACTGGTTTTACAGTGATTTTTACATTGCGACTTCTGAGTGGAGAAATTACTTCGCGCACTCTCTCTACTGGAGCGTAAACTACAAATAGTCCTTTTTCTAATCCTCCTTTACTCTTTTTAACTAAGAGGTCGTAATCGAAACCGCTTTTCTCCAGTGACTCTTTAACTTCTCTAACAACTCTCAAAACACACGCTCTTATACTTCTCTTAAATCTCTCACTACTACTACCACCTTGAAGAGGTGTTCTCCCCTTAGACACTACTACGTATGTTCTATCTACATATAACTTAACCTCGCGTCCTATACCATTAAAAGCTGCATGTGCACACACACGTGCAGCTTGTAGTGGAGTTAAGTGTGATGATTCAATATTGAATTTTCTTGCAACTTCAACTAGGCCTTGCTCAACTCCAGCTACTTCGATTACTCTACACCAAGGAGGTATTAGTTTAGATAACTTAGCTATATCCCTCGGGCTCTCTACGATCTCGTTTAAATTATCAACAGCTAGTATATCAGCGTGGTATTCGAAAATAAGTCTAATTATCTTGTAGAGTGGAACACTCTCCATCTCCTTATATACTACACCATCTCTTAATACTACAACAGAGTACTTTGGCACCCTCACAGCGTGAGGGGAGCTTCCAGGCTCAATATCTATTCCAATAACCGTGACGATGCTCTAACCCCAGAAAGAGCTAATTTCTAGGAACACTTAAATAAATTAATCGGGTAAAGCTTATATTTCTTATTGCGAAGTGTTCTCAATAATTCTTTTGAGAGCTTCGTTTACTGAGATCTCTACTCTATAGTTTTTCTTGAAAAATCTCACTATGTAAAATACATCTCTTTTGAGCAGATCTAGGGCTCTTGGATCGTCTCTGTAAACGTACTGTGGCCAGTCTATTATATATGGTTTTTCATCGTCACGCTTTACGAGGATATTGTACTCGCTGAGATCCCCGTGTACTATTAAAGCCTTGTGATATGCAATTGCGAGTGTTTCGAGAATAATAGCTAAGACTCGGGCTGGATCTTCTAGATCGGGTTTTTTATATAGCTCTACTCCATCAATGAACTCTATTACAACGACATGTCTATTATAGCCTAGTGGTACTGGTACAAGTGCTCTGTGAGGTACGAGTTCTCTAAGAGCCTTGTACTCTCTCTCAGCCGCGATCATTGACTGCTTATACCATGATAGTGAAGTCTCAATAACCCAATCCCTAGCTCTAACAGTTTTTCTAAAACTAGTCTTGCCTAGTCTCAGAAATTTCACTGCTACACGTATGTCTCCAGGCGCAAGTCCCTCGTATATCTCACTTTCCTTACCAACGCCGATTTTATCTCCAAGAGCCTCAAGAACGTTCGCCCTCACAAGTGACCTCAAAGCTAACATGTCATATCCTGTGTAAGTCAACCTATACATTTTCTCGTCACCTACACTCTCCCTTTTAACTAAGCCGAGACTATGTAGCTTACCGAGAATAAGCACTAATTTCTCCTCGTAAATTCCAGTTTCTCTCTCAATCATACTGAGAGGGACGTACTCACGTTTAGTATGTAATCTCTCAAGTGCGAGTAGAACCTTAAAGTCGTCCTCGAAGAGGCTTTTGTATAAAATGCCGAGCTTAACCACTTATACGTAAACACCTCGCACTGTAGTAGAGCAATTTTTCATTTTAATACTACTCCACAATATTACACCGAGACTATTATTTTGCAGCTATTTTACCAGTAACTCATAAAATAACTAGTAGAGGTGTGTATTGTGCGTGTTATTTTTTAACCGTGATTTAGAGGAACTTCTCTACGTTTTCAAAGACCGCTTTGATGCTGGTTTAAAGCTTGCATTGTGGTTAAAGTCTCTCAATGTGAGTGCAGACGTTGTATACGCTATACCAGCTGGTGGAGTGCCAGTGGGATACGTATTGGCTAGAAACTTGAACTTGTTATTTGACATCCTAATCTGCCGCAAATTACTAATACCGTGGAATAGAGAGTCTGGCTTTGGTGCTATAGCACCTGATGGGACATACTTCTACGACGCGAAACTCGCATTTTACTTAGCACTCACACCGGAGGAAATTAAGAACTCTATTGAGGAGCAGTTAGCTGAGATCAGGCGAAGACTCCAAGTCTATAGGTGTGGTGAAATGTACACGCATCTTAATGGTAGAGAAGTGCTAGTAGTAGATGACGGCATAGCAGCCGGATTTACGATGATAGCCGCCACTAGGTTTCTCAGAAAAATAGGTGCTTCTAAGATAATTATTGCTGTGCCTACTTGCCATACAGAGTCTGCTTATCGTGTTGCGAAAGAAGCTAGTGAGGTTTACTGCTTAAACCCTAGATCAGGTACTCTATACGCAGTTGCAGACGCGTATATCAAGTGGAGAGATCTCGAAGATAAAGATGTCTTAGAGGTGCTTAGAGAGGCTAAGAGAAAGAGGTTATTGTTATTTAAAGCTGATTGTATTTAACTAGGTCCCTCACTTTAAGAATAAGCTCTCGTATTTCTTCAGGTATTCTACGCTTACAGAGACATCTACAAATAGTTTTCTAGCTCTCTCAATATCTTCTACTTCAACCTTACTCGATCCTCTCTCCTCAGCTATAATTCTTGCAGGTTCTAGTAGCTGTACAGCGTATCTTAAGCTCGTCTTTGTACCTATTTCTACGAGTTTTTCAAGCGCTTCTTGTGTAACATCTATTTCAGCCTCCTCGGCTCTAATCTTAACGATCTCCCTGATCTCCTCGGCCGTGTATGGGCGTGTTGGAATTATGAGAAGTCTATCTAATAGGTCAAGTGGCATGCCGTGAGGCGACTCTATATCAGTACCTTTTATTCTAGCAAAGCCCCTATTCGTTGCGAGAATTAGTATTGGTGCAAACTCGCTCTCCATAGCTCTACTGAGGAAACTAAAAGACTCTATATCAAGCATGTGCACGTCGTCTATAAAGAGCACCCCTGGTACTAGCTCTGCTTTCTTCTGATCAAGCCACTTCTTAACAAGCGCCTCTACTTCTCTCCTAACTTCAGGTGATATTTCACGTTCAAATCCAAAACCAAATATACTGATAAAACTTCTCTGTGCTGTGTAGTACACGTCAAGATCGTGTAGTGTAACCACGCTTACAATTTCCTTTTCTTTTTTAATAGGACCTTTAGGTATTTCAACAACTCTTTTAACTTCAATATCATATGTTCTAGCTCCCTCAACTTCTTTAGTTCTGCCAACTCTGTGAACTTTACCTGTCTCAGCGTCAATCCATATTACATCACCTTTTCTAATGCCCATCTCGACAATTTGCTGAGTAACTTCTTCTGGCACTGTCAAAGTAGCCTCCTCATCTTTTGTAGCCAGTGTTATCTTTGCTTCAACTGGAATAGCGTAGTATGGTGTTAGTGGATGTCTAGCTCTCCTAATCTTAATTTCCTTTACTACACCCTCATAGACTTTTCTAACTTCACGAATTCTCACACCAAGCGCGCTACGAACAGCCTCCATTAAGACCTCTGTCTTCTTCCTCTCAAGACTATAAATCTCACTCCCACTCATAGTTACAAATGGGGTGTCTTCTCCAAGTTCTCTTGCAATAGCTACAGCTAGTGCTGTTTTGCCAGTACCAGGCGGGCCCACAAAGAGAACTCCTCTACCGGCAAATTTGCCCTCTTTAATTAACTTCACAACTATGCCTGCTGCCTCGCGAGCTTCTAATTGTCCTACTAAACCGTCTGCTTTAAAAATAGCTTTACCCTTCTCGTCTAGTCCGAGACCTCTTATGTGACTATGAGCACTAATTCTCCTTCTAGTAACAGGTTCAACACGAATACCCACACCACTGCTCACAGAGATCACCTCATAATAGAACTATCTAGTACTCTATGATTAATCAGCACTACAAGTACCCTTTAAAATTTTCTCATCACAGATCCTCCTTGCACTGTTAATACCCCCTAATCGCATAAACACAACGCGGAGGATGTGAAGCTCGGTGAAGCCACTAGTAAATACTCTAATAAAACACCTAGAGACTTTAATTGGTCTTATTGACAGTGTTGAGAACTTAGCGTGGTATAAGAGTGAGCTTCTGGAGCTTGAAAAAAAACTTGAAAAATCCAGGAAGCCTTTTATTCCAAGTAGATCTTTGTGGAATAGGTATATTAGGGTTTACAGTACTATAGAAGAACTCATAAATATTACTAAGACTAAGAGAGAGACAACTCACTTATATCAGGTTCTTCCAAGTATTAGAGAGGAAATTGCGGAGTTTATAGATTCTCTTGAAAAAAGCTATTTAGCAGAGAGGGTGCAAATGGGTCTTCCCATAGTACTTTGTTTTATAGTAACACTCATAAGACTATTTAATAGTTTCTCTCACTATACACTATTTAGCTTTATTCTCTCAATTAGTGCCTTAGTACTAGTGTTCTACACGCCGCGATTAGGACTACTAGTGAATAGTATGGCTAGTTTGCTCATAGCAGTTAAAGGAGCTGGTTCTAGTGACATATTTCTCGGAGTACTGCTATTTATAGTCTCAGTTACCTATGTATTTCTAGTTCAATTTGCCAGGTCTAGGAAGTTTACTATGCGAATTGAAGAGTTTGTTAAAAGTATCTCTTGGAGTATTAGAGAGGAGTTAAAAGAGAGACCTTTACTTAGTAGTGAGAAATTAGAGTGTTTAATAAAGAGGTATAGTATTGATACTAGCAGTTTCCTCAAGCAGGATAATTATGAAGATCTCGTGAAGTATAAGGCGGTGCTAGCAATAATAAACGGGCTTTCTACGTGTACTAGTAGCAACTCTACCACACTTATTAGTACCCAGAGTAGTAGTGAAAAGTGAGGTCTAGGTGTTAAGTATGGGCGGTCTCAAAAAACAAAAAGTAGCTACACCTACTAGTAGTACAGAGAAGAGTAAGGAGGTTAAAATAATAACTAAGCATGTAGTAACACCTAGTGATATTGAAAAAAATCCAAGACTAGTTACATTACTCTACGTTATGTCTCTCGCTAAAAATGGTATTAGTGAGAAGGCACTTGTAAACTTAATCTACTTAATGAGAGAGAGTGGGGTTAATTTAGGCTATAATTTCACAGTATTAGGTAACATGCCTACCAGCAGAGATCTGCTGGGAGATTTAACACTACTAAAATATGCAGGGCTAGTAGAAGTCTCAGAGAACAAAAAACTTCTTATTACTAGTCTCGGTAAAGAGTTACTAGGTAAAGCCTCGTCTTTACTGGGAGAACAGGAGTCCGCTATTAAAAACCTCTATGAGACACTTTACCCTAAAGTTGCACCAATAGATGTTGAAATAGATTTAAAATCTAAAAGTAGGCGCTAAATAGTCACTGTTGGTCTTCTCGGCTTTCTCTCCTCTTCGCTGGTGAGTCTAGCTGTGAATAGTGGGTTTATTAAGCCCTTGTTCTCTAGGTTTTTTAAGTGCTCTGCGAACTTCGTGGTGTGTTCTATGTCTATATCTATTAGCTCGTAGAGTATCTTTCTTAACCTTGACCACAACTCTACGAGTATTTCACGAGGCATGTGCACTGTTATCATGGGATCTTTAAGCCAGTTATCAAAAGCCTCAATAGTCCTCTCTATTTGGTGAAATGCTAATCTAGAGAGAGTTATTAGAGTTAACCTATCTGCGTTCTCATAATTCTCCTCTGCTCTACCGAAGAGGTTTTTTACTTCTTGCTGCTTCTTAATCCAGAGCTCTAAATTCTCGTAAAAACTACTCATATACTCTACACCCCTCTTACAGCTAGTAGGAGTATACTCCCTTATAACCTAGTTTGATACTACTATGAAAAAGACTAGATACTGGTCTCACTGGTTGAGTACTGTGAGAGCTTACTATATTGGTATTGATGAGGCTGGTAGAGGACCACTCATAGGCGACATGGTGGTAGCTGGCGTTATGGGTACTCCAAGTATCTTTGAGAAATTAGCTCTCCTGGGTGTTAGAGATAGTAAACTACTCTCTTCAAGTGAGAGATTGAGGCTTTACAAGACTATTATTGAGCTGGGGGTATTTACAGTTCTAGTCTACATACCACCTTACATACTTGATAAGGAAAACTTAAATAGTATCGAAGAAAAAGCTATTATTAGAATTTTCAATGTACTTTCACACATTGTGAATAGAGAAGCTAGTGAAGTCCACGTATTTATAGATGAGGTTAAAGGACGTTGTGAGAGCATTGAGAGATCTCTAAGGGAGATCTTTAAACAAGCCCGCGTATATTTCACTATGGAGCCCCATGCTGATACAAAATATACCGTTGTAGCTGCTGCAAGTATTATTGCAAAAGTCTCACGTGATTTAAACTTAGTAGTTTTACGTAGAGTTTTCGGAGATTTCGGCTCAGGCTATATTACAGATCCAGCTACAAAGAACTGGATTTTGGAGTACTATAACTCTCATGTTACACCGCCACTATTTATTAGGAGAAGTTGGCGGGTCTTAAGAGAAATAGCTCCACTCTGGTATATTACAAAAAAGCGTAAGATTAGTGGTAAGAGTTTACTAGAATACACTAAGAAGTAGTATTTTAATTTAGTGTTAAACTCCTCCTTATGGTATATGATATATAGTAATTTGTGGCAGAGAGTCATGGTCACAAATCTGCCTGCTGAAGCTAGAGCTAAGTGGATTAAAGTCATGGAGGCTAGGACTGTTGAGGAGAAGATCAAGGCGTTAGAGGAGTTCTTATCTAGTGTTCCTAAGCACAAAGGTACTGAGAGGCTGAGGGAGTGGGCTACTAAGAGACTAGCACAGCTCCGAGAGGAACTTGAAGAGAAGAAGAGGAAGAAGTCTACTGGCAGGTCAGCGATATTCGTTGAGAAAGAGGGTGCTGCTCAAATAGCTGTTATCGGCCCACCTAATTCTGGTAAGAGTGCGCTTGTAAATGCTCTAACCGGTGCAAAGACACTTATATCCGAATACCCCTACTCTACACAATTCCCTGTTCCAGGTATGTTGAAGTATCAGGACATATATTTCCAGCTTGTAGATACACCACCATTAGAGCCAGGTACTCTACTAAGTAGGAAAACAATTGCGCTTATTAGGAATGCTGATGGCGTCCTCCTCGTGCTTGATGCTACTAGGAACATTGTGAATGACATCGAGAGGATTGTAGAGTATCTTAGAGATGAAGGAATATACTTAGCTAAGCCTAGAGGCAGAGTTGTCATTGACGTTGTGAGAATGGGTAAAACAGGTATAAGGGTAACATTAATGGGTAAGCTTTTGGACTTCACAATCGACGATCTCAGGAAACTGCTTGAGAGTTACCGTATCTTTAACGCTCACGTAAAGATCTATGGTGAGGTCTCACTAGATGATGTTGAGCAATCCCTCTTCGAGGCTGTAGTCTACAAGCCTGTCGTGGTTTTTGTGAATAAAATAGATCTAAGAGCTCTAAGTGTTCATGAGCTCGAATATGTGAAAACTATTCTTCCAGGAGCACCAGTAATACTGGGATCTACTACTAGTAGTAGGGGCCTAGAGGAGATAGCGCCTACTCTCTACCGGGTACTAGAGATCATAAGAGTTTATACTAAGCCTCCAAGCGGTAATGTAGCAGAAAAGCCTTTAGTTTTGAGAAGAGGTGCTACTATACGTGATGTGGCTGAGAGTGTTCACAGCGAGTTGCTTAAAAACTTTCTCTATGCAAGAGTGTGGGGGTCTTCCGCAAAATACCCGGGCGAGAGAGTTGGATTAGATCATGTAGTTGAAGATAGAGATGTAGTTGAGATACACACTAAAGGTTAACACTCGTGTATTTTAATTCCCATAACCCTAATTAACTTGACTAATGGCTCTAATAAACCTCTCTCATCACAGATATACACTTCATCAGGCTTAACTAGAACTACTATTCTGAGAGAAAACTCCTCAGGCCTCTTACCACTATATATGAATATCTTCTCACCTATAGAGCTCACCACACTTCTCTTAGCTAAAATCCTCATAGTCTTCTCGTCAACAACAACCCACATGTTTTCAGATCTTTCACTACTAATCAACTTCAATGCCCACTCTAAGCTCCTACTAGTGCTCACCGAGAGAACTAGTAGTATAGTCTTCTCGTGCATTATTCACACACAATGGTTATTCCATCAATCACGACCTTTTTATTCCAAGTTTTTTATAAAATGTACGTAGGGGCTGAATATCTTGAGTGCTTACGGCCTCGCTAGATATCTTGAAGAACAGGGTTTTAAAGTCAATATTATAAGTGATACTACACTCACTATTCCACACGACACTCTACCAGTCTACTTGACTATTGAATTTAAAGGTAACTTAGCCTATATCAGTGTTAAACATGATGAAGAGCTGCGTGCAGTCCTTGAAGACATGCGTGATAGTGGCGAAGACGTAGAGGAAGCTTTAGAAGAGGCTTTAAGCTACTTAACTAATGTTTCACTCAAAGCCAGATTGTGGATTGAGCAAAAAGGCTTTACACCCGTATTTGATCTTCGTAGGGGTAGTATTGAAATATATGAAATACTAGAAGACGTTTTAGAGGAGGTCGAGGAATAGATCTGGTGAGTTCTTGTGAAAAGACTTTTTGGGACTGATGGTGTTAGAGGCGTTGTGGCTTCTGAACTCACACCACTATTTGTGGCTAGGTTGGCGTGGGCAATTGGCTCGTACTTTAAAGAGGGCTCTCGAATACTTGTGGGCTGTGACTATAGAGCTGGTGGTGAGGCTATTAGGCGTATTTTAATGGGTGTTCTAGTGCTCTCTGGTGTTAGAGTTTATGATGCTGGTTACACTCCTACACCTGCACTCCAATATGCTGTGAAAACCGGGGGTTTTGATGGAGGTGTAATGGTAACTGCTAGTCACAATCCACCAGAGTATAATGGGATCAAGGTTATTGGCTCACATGGAGTAGAAGTAGATAGAGGCGAAGAAAGAGTTATTGAAGAGCTCTATTGGAGTGAGAAATTTAGAGTTACAAGTTGGCGTAGTGCTGTTTGGAGTGTTGAGAAGTATCCTGGTGTAAATGACTTATACATTAGAGCTATACTCGATCACGTGGATAGAGATATTATTGCTAAGAGAGAGTTTAGAGTTTTAGTAGACCCTGTTAACAATGTAGGTGTTTTAACAACACCACGCTTACTGAGAGAGCTTGGAGTTAAACCTGTAGTGATAAATGGTGATCTCAGTTACGAGCCCACAAGACCACCAGAGCCAACGCCTGAGACACTTAGTAGTACTACTCAAGCTGTTAAGGCGTGTAACTGTGATCTTGGAGTTGCCCACGATGGCGATGCTGACAGGTCTATATTCATAGATGAGCGTGGTCAAGCTTACTGGGGTGATAGATCTGCTGTTCTCTTAGCTAAGCACTTAAAGCTCTACAAGAAACTTACTGGTAGAGTGTATACTGGTGTCTCTTCAAGTGTTCTCGTGGAAGACGTGTTAAGACCTCTCGGAGTAGAAGTTGTGTGGTTAAAAGTTGGTAGTGTTGATATAGCTCACGCTATGATGCGCGCTGGTGATGCTCTCTGTGGTTTTGAAGAGAATGGTGGATTTATGTATCCACCACATCAGTATGTACGTGACGGTGCTATGACACTAGCACTCTTCCTTGAAATGCTCGCTACTAATAGAAGAAAAGCCTCAGAACTCTTCTCTGAGCTTCCAGAGTACTATGTTGTGAAGAAGAAGTATCCTATGAGCAGAGATGTAGCAGTGAGAATTGTAGAGCGTATTAAAGAGGAGTTTAGGGATAAGAGGCTTATTACTGTTGATGGCGTGAAAGTTATTTCTAAGGACTACTGGGTACTTGTGAGACCAAGTGGTACTGAGCCATTACTCAGAGTTATGCTTGAAGCTAAGAGCGAGGATATTGCTAAAAGTATTCTTGAGAGAGTTGAGAATGTTATTAGAGAGGTGATTACAACTTGATGAGGTATTGGGGTCTTGATATATTAATGTGTTTGTATTGCAAGAAGTTCCCACTAGAACTTTACATTATTGAGGAGGAGAAGCAGAGCATCAATGTGACCGATATTGAGACACCACTATGTAAGAGCTATTGTGGCTACTTGAAAGAAAACATTGTACAAGGTAAAGAGTACCCATGTTATGAGTGTTTGAGAACAGGTATTAAGACAGCTGTCTTATACTGTCCAGATTGTAAACACTGGTATCCTGTGAGAGATGGTATAATAGTAATGCTCGTAGACAGTAAGAGAAAACTTGAGAAAGACAGAGAATTCCTTGAGAAGTATAAGGATAAAATACCAGAATTTATACTACGCGAGGGAAAACCAGTAAACTTATCCCAGACCACTTAGTAACCACTATTTAACAATTGACTTGAGCGCTCTCAGTATATACATAAAATTACTCAACTCAGAACTCTTTATAGATAGCCTGCATTAGATTGAAACTTAATATATGGCATATATGTTAACGATCTTGAAGAAGCGGCAGAGAAAAACTCGCAGAGCAATTAA
>Ga0185307_1000789_pt1 | contig 18881 bp, 17 predicted proteins | sample LHCtaG_FD_128010 | JGI IMG/M metagenome (GOLD analysis project Ga0185307, IMG submission 128010) | Hot spring microbial communities from Little Hot Creek, USA to study Microbial Dark Matter (Phase II) - LHC4sed_matched (SPADES... | ecosystem: Environmental > Aquatic > Thermal springs > Hot... | reverse complement strand
TTTGTTGAACGGGCACCAGCAGAAATCGTTGAGGCGGAACAGCAGCGGTTGGCGGAACTGATGCAGCAAAAGGAAGCCCTTGAGCGGAAACTCAAAGCAATTTGAGTGCGGGGTGCATTGATAGTTGTAGGGGTTGCAAGTTGAGAGTTCTGGATTGAGACTTTCTTGTGTTCCGTCCCTGTAGAGGGCTTAGGGCAAGAGACCAAATCGGCGGAGGAACTTAAGGGCAAGCAGTTCCAGTGGGCGCTGGATTCGCCCCGTGATGAACCTTCTTTCTGTCAAGGGTTCAACGAGGATGGCTTTCATTCCTGCCCGTTTTGCCCCCAAGATGTCGGTGAAGAGTTGGTCACCAATCATGACGGCTTGATATGGCTTCAAACCCTTCCATTCCAAATAGCGGCGAAAGACGAAGCGTCTCGGTTTTCCTGCGGCTGCAATTCCGACGATGCCTAAAGCGTTAGCGACCTGATTGACTCTTTTGCGCAGCCCAGCGTTTGAAACAATCACGACCTGAAAGCCCAGTTCCTTTGCTCGCTCAATCCATTGCTTAACTGGTTCGCTGACCTTGCTGCTTCCCCAAGCGGTGAGGGTGTTGTCCAAATCAACGAAAATGACTTGGATGCCACTTTCACGAAGTTCCGTCAGCGATATATCCGTAACCTTATCAACGCATTTGTCTGGGCAAAGGAAACTTAGCAACTTTCGCAAAAACAGGCATTTCATTTCTTCCTCCCACTCCATCCTAAGTTCGGCGAGGGCGTCACTATCTCATGTCAAAAGAGTTTGCCGATATCCCCCAGTGAAAGCAAGGATTAACGCATTGGGACAACTTACACAGGATGGAATGTTAGGAACGCAGAACAATCCATAAAGTTTCCATCGCAGGATTTCAACTTTGTGGTGAACCTCTTGTTGAGCCATAAAGGGTTAAGCAAGCATCTCACCTGAGCCAAGTTTCATTTCGCTGCAATGCTTTGAATCAACCTATCAATTTTACCCTGCACAAGTTTACCGACTTCACATAAAGCCTTTCGCTCCTCTTCTGAAAGGACATCAACCCGAACGGTCACGCCGTTTCGGCTCAAATCAATAGGAACTCCGACAGTTCCAAACTCAGAGGGGGTTTGGGCGCAAAGGAAAACAGGTTGATCTGACAGAACTGCTTTCATCAATTCCAGCACAGATTGAGCAGCGATGCCCCCGGTTTTCGCCCCTGATGTATGGGTCAGGTAAGATTTAACGATTGCCCTCACTTCTATCGGGAATGGTTGAAGTGCTCTGTAGGCAGCATCTAAACCATCACGCTCCAGAACCCCTTCAGCGACCTTAAACGCTTCTGCTTTATTCTGTTCAAAAAACTCACGGGATGGGCAGCGAAGTTTGGCAACGATCTCTCTATCCATTAGCTTCCCGTCAACCCTGACCAAACTCCAAAAGAAAAGCATATTTGGACCGTGTTCACCGCCAGCCCAAGCGGTGACCTTTTGAGGGGAACAGTTTAGGTCGCGAGCGAGTTCAAACCTGAACCGGTAACTGTCAACGATGGCACCGGTAGCAACAACTCGGTTGGTCTTTAGAGCATCGCTTAAAAGTTTCACGACCAATTCGTTTGGGTTGGTAACGACGATGACCCAATTGATGCGCTCGCGGTTTTGCACTAAGTGAGGGAGCAGTCCCAAAACTAATTGACAATTGTCCTCAGCGAGCCGTTCGCGGTGAAATATGCGGGTGAAATGGGCTGGGTCGGGAACGCTGGCGATGAAAATCAGAAAATCGCCCCACGCATCGTCAGGGTCAACGGAAGCGAAGATGTTAATGCCTCTGTCAGCGAAGGCTTCTGAGAAATCCTCCGCCATGCCTCTGACGATGAAGCCGCTTTTGCCTTCCTTCCTGCCGATGAGCACCAGTTCGTCGCCTTCGGAAAGGAGTCCACTCATCATTAGGGCATGGCTTATTACCCTCCCCACATCGGAACCGGCACCCAAAACAGCAACTCGCACGACCTTTCAGCACCTCCTCGGGTTCAAAAGTTTGCCACTTCAAGCGGGCGCGTTCTGAAAACCACTCATGCTACTGGCTGGGTTGGTAATTCCGACAAATTCGTTAACTCAGTTGCGAGCTAAAGTCCGTAGCATGGGAACTGGGCTCAGAACACGCGCCACTTCAAATTGCCCCTATGCTCTTCAAAGCGCTCAAGAGTTCTTCCTTTCGGTTCTCAGGGAAGGGAGCGAACGGTGCGGAAACGAATGGGCGAATCAGCCCCTTCAGGTGAAGCGCCATTTTTAAGGCTGGCAAGAAGGTCATCGCTTCAAGGAGATGCGTCAGTTCATTTATTTTTCGCTGCCAAGAAACCGCCAGAATCACTTCACCTCTTTTGGCTGCCTTATACAGGGACACAAACCAACTGGGTGTCAAGTTTGCTAAGGCGTTGATGCCTCCGTGAGCACCGTAAAGGAGGGTTGGGGCGAGCAGAACATCATGCCCCTGAAACACGAGGAAGTTACGCTCGCGCATTCGGTCAATCAGCGCAAAAACGAAGGGCAAATCACCCGTTGAGTCCTTGATGCCAACGATGTTGGGCATTTCTGCGAGCCGCTCTATCAGTGTGAGGGAAAATCGGACCTTCGTCGTTGAAGGTATGTGATAGAGCAGGATGGGCAACTCGCAATCGGAAGCCAATGACCGGTAGTGGTTTTCAATCTCCGCTTCGGTGAGGGGGTAGTAAAATGGCGGCGCTGCAACGACCCCGCTGGCACCGAGCCTTTGAGCCTCTTTCGCCCAAAATATTGATCGCCTCGTCCCCATCTCTGTTACGCCGACCAAGACAGGAACTTTGCCGTCAACTTCTGAAAGCACAGTTTCAATCGTTCGCTTTTTCTCGTCGTCCGAGAGATGAGCAAATTCCCCCGTTGAACCGAGAACGAAGATGCCGTGGACACCGGAACGAAGCAAATAGCGAACTACAGAACGCAGGGCATCTTCGTCAACTTTTTCGTCTTCGCCCAACGGGGTCACTACGGGTGGAACGATCCCAGCAAATTGCATCTCCATCCCTCCTCTCGCAGTCTAATCACAGCACGCCCAACTTCCTAAGGATCACTGCCCCGCAAGCGATATCTTGAATTGCCAGACCGGTGGAGGAAAAGACGGTGATTTCGTCGTCGGAAGTTCGTCCCTCCTTTCTGCCAATGAGCACCTCACCCAGTTCACCTACAATGCCCTCTGGCTTTAAAAGTCCTTGATGCAATGGGATATTGACTTCTCCAGACTCCATCCCTTGAGCCATGTCATCCAGAAAGATACGAGCCCTTTGCAAAATTGCCGGGTCTAACTCTTGCTTGCCGGGGGCATCGGCACCGATACAAGTGAAGTGAACTCCGTCGGAAACCCAGTCGTTTTGCACTATAGGTCTTCGGGATGGGGTTGTGGTGACGATGACATCAGCATCCTGGACGGCTGATTGGGGATTTGGACAAACCTCAATTGCAATCCCAAGTTGCGGCTCCAAGTCGCGCTTGACTTGCCAAGCCAAATCTTCGTCAAGGCTCCAAATGCTAACTTGTCCCAAATTCGGCGAGACGAGTTTGTGGGAAAGGAGTTGAAACCTGCCCTGTGTGCCAGCGCCCAAGATGGCAAGTTTTCGGAAATTGGGGCGCGCCAAAGTGCGAGTGGCAAGGGCACCCGCTGCAGCAGTCCTGAGAGCCGTCAAGTATGTGGCTTCAATGATGGCGAGGGGGAAACCTGTTTCGGGTTCAAGCATGACCAAAATCGCCATCACCGTCGGCAACCCCTTCTCGCGGTTGTTCGGGTGAGAATTGACAACCTTGACCCCAGCGACTTTCTGTCTGGGTAGATAGGCTGGCATGGCTCGGAAGTCGCCGTTTGGCAAAGGGACAATGAGTTTTGGAGGCATAAGGGCATGACCTTCTGCTTTGTCGCAAAAAGCGGCTTTTACAGCCTCAATGGCTTCTGAAAGCAGGAGCAGTTCTTTGACCTGTGCCTCACGAATATAAACTGTTTGCCTCACGGCTTTCACCTCCCAGCCGCAATTATGTCAAACGCGAAAGGAAGTGTGTCGGGAATTTGTCCGCTCCTCTTGCCCGTCGCCGCTTCAAGTGGCAATGTTGAAAATGACCTTTAGAAGTGAGGTGATGAAGTGGTGCCGGCGAACCTGACACCTGAATACCTGCAAGCCGAGGAAGATTTTCGCAAGGCTACGACCATTGAGGAGAAAATTGAGGCTCTTCAGCGGATGCTTGCCCTTTTGCCCAAACATAAAGGCACTGAGCGAATTCAAGCGGATTTGAAGCGTCGCCTCGCAAAACTTAAGGAAATGGAGCAGCAGCAAAGAGCACGAAAGGGTGGCGGTGCCGACCCATTTTATATCCCTCGTCATGGGGCAGGACAGGTTATAGCCGTCGGCTTTCCCAATGTTGGCAAGTCAGCGCTTTTGAGCGCCTTGACGGGAGTCCCCATTGAAGTCGCCGATTACCCTTACACAACCCAGCGCCCATACCCAGTCATGATGCCCTACGAAAACTTGCAAATCCAACTGGTTGACACCCCTCCCATTGTGGACTGGGTTGAGCCAGCATTCGCTGGTATGGTTAGGCGCGCCAATGAAGTATTATTGATCGTTGACCTTTCAACGGACGATTGCTTCGACCAAGCAGAAGCGCTGTTGAAAGGTTTTGAGGAGCGAAGGGTAAAGTTGGTGAGGGAGCCTATCAATGACAACCCAGCAAATCCCGTCGTAGAGCGCAGCGTTATTTTGGTGGGAAACAAACTGGACGCACCCGAGGCAGAGGAGCGATTTACCTTGCTCCAAGAGACATACGGCGAAAGGCTCCCCATGATTGCCGTTTCGGCGAAGGGAAGGGTGGGGCTTGACGAACTTAAGCGGATGATTTTTGAAGGCTTGCGGATAATCCGCGTCTATTCAAAACCGCCTGGCAAGGAGCCTCAACTTGACAAACCTTTTGTGCTCAAAAAGGGTGCGACCATCTTAGATTTCGCCGAGGAAGTTCACCGCGACTTCCCAGAGCGGTTGAAATACGCACGGGTCTGGGGCTCTGCCGAGTTTCCTGGGCAACCCGTCAGCAAGGATTTTGTGCTCCAAGACGGTGACATCGTTGAGTTGCATATTTGAGGCTTGGTGGCAATTTTGTGCTGAATAAGTTTGGCTCAGCAGAAAGAAGCCCTACACGGCTGGTGTCCTCTTTGCCATCAACTTGAAGGTCATGCTGACTTTGAAGCCCTGTCGAATCAACGCTGCTTCAAGCATCTCATAGAACAACTCCCTTTCGGCTCCGCGAACGACTGCTTGCTCGTGGGCTTCGGCTAAGGCGATAGGGTAGCCTCGCCCTTTCTGAGCCTGATCGTAAACGATGGCGTGAACGAGGTCAAGCATGGTTGGGTCTTGGGCAACCCACTGGGGGATTTCAACCCGCGCTATCTCCAAGCCGGCGTGGATATAGAAGAAGCCGATCTGGTGGTCGCTGTAATCGGCGAGGATTTGTGAACTGCTCCAAAACACAGGTGACCTTTCGCCCGGCTTCAGCAACCTTTCAAACAGGTGAATGTCAGCAACTCCCTCAATAACTGCGCAAGGCGGGTGCTTTCCCGCTGCAATCCATTCGCACTTGTCGCAATTTGCGAACTGATAAGGGCAGAGACCGACCCTCAAAGCGTTGATGACATCGGTGCTTCCGGGGGAACTGATGTAACCGGCGACGGGGACTTTCAATGCCCTCAAAGTGTCAAGCATCTTTAGAAGTCGGCGAAGTATTATGGAGCGAAAGTCCGCTGGCTTCCCCTCAAGAGTCCACAAAATCAATGTCCCGTCGGTCAGAGCGATTGCCGGTCGGAACTTCCAACCCCTCGCCAATCTCGCCAATTCCTCAATTTCCATCAAATGCCTTCGGACGGAGACGATCTCCTCGCTGACGAGAACCCTCCTTCCACCCCAACGCTGATACAGGTCGCTCTCGCGGTAGAACAAATGGGGGCGATTGCCCAAATGGGGGCGAGCATCCACTCCGTAAGGCAAGACAACTGAACCGATGTTAATCAGGAAACAAAGCATGGCTTCGTGACGGTCTGGAAAAATTTGAGAGCCATCCGAGGCGAAAACCAGCCAACGGTCAGGGCGATTCGGAAGCGGGTAAACGCGGGCTGGAGTTTCGTTAAACTTCGCAACCAACCACGATGTTTTGCTTCCAGCAATTTTTGATTGAAGGTGGTGCCAGCCTGAAAACCAACGCTTCACCTCTTGAACGGCTATGCCGACCTTTTGACCGAAATCGGGTTTGCGAACTGTTTGCTCTTCAACCATCCTCATTAATTGTCTTTGAACTTCAGCCAAGTTGAGCATGGCAATCACCCGCTCCCAGCGAAAATTATCGCTAAAACCGACGGTGAACGAAAAAGTGGGCAATTTGTTTGAGCAGGCTGACGGCTTCGGACGAATTCACCTCGTTCGCTGCCTTCGCCAGTTGCTCTATTGCTTTTTCAGCGAACTTTTTCGCCCTTGCCCGCGCTTGCTCTAAGACCCCGTTCTCTCTTGCGAATTTCGCTAAATCCGCCACATCTTGGGGTGCTAACTCCCTCTTGGCTATTCGTTGCTTCCAAATCGTTCGTTTTTTCTCTGGCAATGCATCAAGGGTGAGCCGAATAGGGAGAGTGACTTTGCCCTCAAGCAAATCGCTTCCCACCGGCTTCCCAATTTCCTCTACCAAGCCCTCCATGTCTAAAACATCGTCAACGATTTGGAAAGCGATGCCCAAACTTCGCCCGAAAGACTCCATTGCGCTGATGAGTTGCCCGTTCGCCCCTGACGCCATCGCTCCGACTTTGCAGGCAGCAGCCATCAACTCAGCCGTTTTCAAGCGTGCGATTTCAATGCACTGTTCCTCGGTGATTTCTGGGTTGAACGCCAACTGGAGTTCAAGGACTTCACCCTCGCAGATTTGGCTTGATGCTTGAGCCAGTGTCCTGATAACCTCAATGTCACCGTCTTTCGCCAGTATATTGAACGACGCCGCATATAGGAAATCACCGCACATGACCGCAGCCTCATTGCCCCAGAGGATGTGGACTGTGGCTCGCCCACGCCTCAAATCAGCCTTGTCAATCACATCGTCGTGGATCAGGGTCGCTGTGTGCATTAACTCAACGGCTGCAGCGAAAAGCAACGCTCGATGGTTTATTTCCCCAGCAAGTTTAGCGCTCAGAAGGGTGAGTGCCGGTCGCAACCTTTTACCGCCAGCCGAAAGCAGGTGCATAGCCATAGCAGTCATTTCTTGCACTGGGGACTGAACTGCTTCTCGGAGAATTTCCTCCACCTTCCGCATCGGCTTTTCAAGGAAAGCGAAGACGCTCGTCAACGATTCATCCCGTCGGCAGTTTAAGGCTAACCTTTGCAGTCCTTTCATGAGTCTTCATCCCTTTGCCTTCTTTTGGGAGATGGGACACGGGTCAAGACGAAGGTCCGTGAACCCAATCTTCGTCGCAACGGCGGTAGTTGAAAATCTCCTCATCCCTGAAAAACAGCCTTATCTCTCGCTCGGCATTCTCTTGAGAATCGGCGCCGTGAATTAGGTTCATCGTTTTGGTGCAAGCGAAATCGCCGCGAATGGAGCCGGGCGTCGCTTCCGTGGGTTCTAAAGCGCCCATCATCGTCCTAACGATAGCGATTGCGTTCTCGCCTTCCCAAACCATCGCCACGACTGGACCGCTGGTAACGAAAGCGATCAAGTCATCAAAGAAGGGCTTACCTTTGTGCATTTCGTAATGGCGTTCGGCTAAATCGCGGTCAAGCCAAAGCATCTTCATGCCCACGAGTTTCAAGCCTTTCCGTTCCAGCCTGTTGATAATTTCGCCGACCAAGCCCCGTTGAACTCCGTCAGGCTTGATCATCACGAAAGTCCGCTGCCGAGCCAAAAACCATCCCTCCGTTTCTCTTTAGGTTGAGGGTTGCAGGTTGTGAGTTGCGAGTTTTTAAACGCAATGACACTCAACCCTCAACGCGCAACCCTCAACTCTCAACTGGCAAGTTTCACGATTTCAAAGAGCGAGTTTTGTGCCCATTGAAAAGCAGGGTTGACAAAAATGCCCAAAAGGAAAGCGCCCAAGACACCTATGACCGCTGTGCTGCTGACCAAAAAAGGCGACGGCAAAATTTCAGGGCGCTCCGGTTCCAAAAAGAACATCCTGCGGACGACCTCCAAGTAGTATGCTGCGGATATGACGCTGTTGATGATTCCAGCAATTGCCAACCATGTCAAACCAGATTTAATCGCTGCACCGAACAGGAAGAACTTGCCGAAAAAGCCTGCAAGTGGTGGAATCCCGATGAGAGAGAGGAACGAAATGGTGAGAAGGGTTGCAGCAAAAGGTGCTCGCTGCGCCAAACCGTCATAGTCATCAATTTCCGCAGAGCCAATGGCGTGCTCAACCCAGATTATGACGGCGAAGGCAGCCATGTTGGCGAAAGCGTAACCGAGGACGAAATAGAGGACACCAGGAAGCCCCATGTCAGTTGGGTTGGCAACCCTAACTCCAGTCAAAATTTCCCAATCTGTCACTTGGAAGGCTGCAATCCCGATCAACAAGTAGCCCACTTGAGCGATTGAAGAATAAGCCATTAAGCGCTTAATGTTTCTCTGCCACAATGCTCCCAAGTTGCCGAAAGTCATGGTGACGAGGGAGAGGAACGAAAGGACAAGTTGCCAACCTGTGCTCGCTGGACCAAAACTGGCTGCCAAAACTCTCAGGAAAACAGCCATGCCAGCCGCTTTTGAAGCGACTGAAAGAAATGCCGTGATTGGCGTCGGTGCGCCTTCGTAGGTGTCGGGTGCCCAACCGTGAACTGGAACCATTGACACTTTAAAGCCCAACATCGCAAGCATAAGCAAAAGCCCAAGCATCGTGAATGCGTGGACGCCGAAAGCAGGACCTTTTTCGCCCAAACTTGGCGTGAGTTTCTCGGCTATCTCGTAAAGATGAGTTGTGCCCGTTGAACCGTAAACCAGAGACATCCCGTAAAGGGCAACGGCTGTGGTGGTAGCACCAACAAGGAAATACTTCAGCCCAGCCTCGGCGCTCTTAGGGTCATCCTGCAGGTAAGCAGCGAGGATGTAGGAAGTGATTGAGGCGAATTCAATGGCAAGGAAAAGCGTTATCAACTCAACGGCGGAAGACATGAAGCAAAGGGCAAGGACAGCGAAAATCAAAATCCCGTAAAATTCGGCTCTCGCAAAAACGATGCGCTTCTCGGCGTAGTCAACGGTCACTAAAGCCACAAGCAAAGCACCGACGAGAATTGCGACTTTGAAAAAGGAAGCCATCCTATCAGCAGCGAAAGCAGTAGTTAACCAGATGGCGATTTTGGGCAATTGCTCTTGTTCGGCGCCAGGAAGGGGCGACTTAGCCATTTGCCATCCAACCCAAAACAGTGCCCCAAGGAAAGTGAAGATTGTCAACAGTCCGTAGTTTCGCTTAGGCAAGCGGGGGAAAATCATGTCAAGGGTGAAAAGGCAAAACCCCAACAGCGCCAGCCATAACTCGGGCGCCATCTTCTCCCACAGCAATTGCCAAACTGTCACGCACTATCACGCTCCTATCTCTTTCAGTTCAGCGTATTCGTGTGTAGCGTGTAAGTGTGCAGGCGTGTATGCGCTTTTTGTTCAACGCTTGAACACCTGCACCCTTGCACGCATACACTTGTTTTTAGCAGCGGGCGGTTTGATTTTAGCGCATCTCTAAACCCGTCGCTTCTGTGCCAGTTTCTATGATGCCACGCAAGATTGCAGGGCATGGGCAAGTTACGCATTACGGATTACGCATCAGATCAGATGAGACCAAAATCTGTGCCAAAATGGAAGTCGGGACAACAAGACAACGGACAATAGGACAACGGAAGAAACGCAAGGGAAGAAGGGAAAAGTATGACACCTGCTCAAAGGGATTTGATGGTTTGCGAATTTGGGCGAAGGTTGAAGTTGCCATACCCGATGGGGCTTGCCGAGATGCTTGAAGAGTCGTTGGAGATTTACAGGCAAAACTTTGTGCTTTTGTTTGGGTTGGCTTTGATCCCGGCTCTTCTCAGCACTGTGTTCGTCACCGTCGCTAACTTGTGGCAAACACTTCCAAGTGCGAGGGAACTTGAGCCACTGTTAATTGCGGCAATGGTCATCTCTTACATCTTGCTTCTCATCACCTCCTTCATCGGTTACGGCGCTCAAATTTGGGCTGCAGGGCAAATAATTACGGGCAAGTCCGTCGGTTTCGGTGAAGCGTGGATGGCTGTCCTCAAGCGTTCGGGAGCGCTCCTTCTCACCATGCTCATAGCCTTCTTCCCGATGCTTACTGGTCTCATTCTGTGCTGCGTTGGTGTCCTTTTCACTACCGTTATCTTTTTCGCGGTGCTTGAGCAAATCATCTTGCTTGAGAATATCGCTTACTTACACGCCATTTCCCGCCATGTCCAGTTAGTGTATCCAAACTGGGAATGGGCAAGGGTGCTCGGCTTTTACTTGGCTTCCTATGTGATTGTCATGCTCGCCCAAATCCTCCTCGGATGGGCAGGGATGGTTTTGCCTTTCGTTGTTGAAATTGGTCGGGAAGCGTTGCCTCTATCTGCTCAATTGAGCATATACGCCATAGGTCAACTTTGGCAACAATTAGCCACAGCCCTCGTCATGCCTTATTGGTTAGTTTTCTTGACACTGCTTTACTTTGACCTGAGGGCTCGGCGTGAAGGACACGACTTGCATGTTTTGCTTGTAAAGTGGGACGATTTGGGCAGCGGCGCAAGAAAACTTTGGGGACATGAAGCAAGGGACACGGGACAAGGGACAGGGTAGGTGAATGAAAAACTATGCGTCTCTCAGTTCTCGCAGGCATCGTCATTTTTACGGTCACCTCTCTCGGACGAGCGTCGGAAATTGGCAATCGGACTTCCCGTTCCTCGCCTCACCCATCAGCGACTTTCGGCGTCATCGCTGAGCAACTGCAAAAGGCAAAGCAGGAGAAATCGCTTCACACAAGGCAAAAAACCCTGAGCCGTGTGGGAGAGTTAATCAAGCGATTTCCGAAATCGACTTTGATTGACCAGCTGGAGAGCAGACTTGAACGGGTATTTCGCGCAGGCGTTATGAGCGACGAGACGGAAGAAGCGATAGAAGAGGCTATCGAAATCGCCAAGGCTGCTGATAGATTGCTTCGTCAAACTTCGCCGACGGTTGATCCTGAACTCGCCCAAGCCACCCTTCATCGCGTATTAAGCAGCCCGGAGTTCTGGGTTTGGAATCCGCTCACGAAGTTCCTGCAGCGGCTCTCAAAGCGGCTTGAGAAGCCGATCAAGTGGCTTAGCAACCTTTTGTCGGCGCTCTTCCGTTGGCTTGCCAAAGTTTTTAGTCCCGTCTTTGAGTGGCTGTCAAAGGTCATTGAGGCTTTGGGGACTTGGTTGTGGTATTGGTGGCAACTGCTTAATACGGTTTCGCCGTTCTTGGCTTGGGCAATAGTAGCTCTATTTGTCCTTTTGTCCGTTGCCCTGTTGTCCCACACTGTTGTCAAGTGGTGGCGCAAAAGGCAGAGAGTGCAGGAAGAAATCTCGTGGGTGGAAACTTTGATAGTGCCAGAGCAATTGCTGCTGGAAGCCGAAAATGATGCAAGGCGGGGCGATTATCTGACAGCACTTCGCAAAGCTTACAAAGCGCTTTTGCTTTTCCTTGACCGAATTGGGCTAATCCGCTTTCGGGAGCAAAGGACGAACTGGGAATATCTTTCCGAAGTTCGCAGGAAGGCATCCGATGAATTCGCCCGACACTTTCAAGAGGTCACAAACATTTTCGACCGATGCTTTTACGCCCAGATGCCAGCAACAGCCAAAGACTTCACTGATGTCCGACAGTTCGTCGAAGAGACGCGCCGTCAAGCCCGTTCGCTACTTTCCTAGTCGTAATTATCGTCGCCCAAAGACACTTGATTATAAGTGATCACAAGAAGTCCGTGTGGACGCTTGATAAGTTTTCAAACAGTGCATAGCGGGGGAAGAAGGCAACTTCAACAGTGGTGACTGGACCGTTTCGATTTTTGGCGATGATAACTTCGGTAGGGAAAAACTCGGACTTACGCTCGTCTTCAACGAGACCTTCCAAATGGGCTTCGGAAGCGACGGGCTTTTTCTTCTTCTCGTAGTAGTCCTCGCGGTAGAGGAAGCAGACAACATCTGCTTCCGCTTCAATTGCTCCGCTATCGCGCAAATCTGCTAAGACGGGACGCTTGTTCTCCCTGTGCTCAACTGAGCGCGAAAGTTGTGAAAGGACAACGACGGGAACATTGAGTTCACGGGCGAGGCTTTTCAGCGAACGGACGACCTCAGTGACTTCCTGAACCCGATTTTCCATTCTGCGCGGCGGTCTGATGAGTTGGAGGTAGTCAATGAAGATGCAGCCTAAACCCTCGCTTACCTTCAACCTTCGGGCTTTAGCGCGAATTTCAAAGGGCGAAAGGTCTGGAGTGTCGTCAATGTAAAGGGGCGCGTTGTAAAGTTCATGGGCTGCTTGGGTGAAGCGAATGAAATCTTGCTCCCTTAGATAGCCGGTCCTCAACCTGTGGAGGTTAACCCGAGCCCTCGCACATAACAATCGCTGGACGAGTTGCTGTTTACTCATCTCAAGGCTGAAAATGGCAACAGGCAATCTCTGCTCGGTGGCTATGTTCAACGCCATTGATAAGGCAAAAGAGGTTTTGCCCATGGATGGACGACCGGCTACGATGATGAGGTCAGAGGGGTGTAACCCTCCGAGGACTTCGTCCAATTCATGGAACCCTGTTGGGATGCCCAAAAGTGCTCCAGGCTGGCGGGAGCGTTGTTCCAGAAAGTCATAAGTCTGCCGGATTAGTTCGGTCAGAGGTTGAAATTGCGCTCCCACCCGCCTTTGCCCAACGCGAAAGAGGGCAGCCTCCGCCCTGTCAATTAAACCCTCCAAATCCCCATCGTGATGATACGCCCAATTGACAATTTGGTGAGCCACTTGAATGAGTTGGCGAAGGATGGCTTTTTCCTCAACTATGCGGCAGTAATCCTCAATGTTAGTTGCTGAGGGGATGAGTTCCATCAGTTTCATCAAATAAGCCTGACCGCCACACTCGTCTAACTTCCCCTTTCGCTTCAGTTCCTCAGCAACTGTGAGCATGTCAGTTGGCTCGCCTCGGTTGAACAATGTCAAGATGGCTTCAAAGATGTGGCGGTGCGGCTCGTAATAAAAGTCGTCCAATTGCAAAATTTCAGCTGCCGTCGTCAAGGCATCTCGGTCAAGGAGCATGCAGCCCAAGACTGCCTGCTCCGCTTCAATGCTTTGTGGTGTAGGGTAAGCCAAAGGAAGTGATGAAGGAACCCGTGCTGCCTCCATGCCCCTGCCTCCTTTCCCCCACTATGCTGGGGCAGCCATGATATTGACTTTAAGGGTTGCTCGAACCTGCCGATGTAACCTGACCGAAACGGAATGGACTCCAAGGCTCCTCAAAGGCTCATCCAGAAAAATCTGGTCGCGGTCAATTTCAATTCCGTGTTGCTCTTTGAGGCGCTGAACGATTTCATGGGCAGAGACAGAATGGTAGAGACGCCCACCTTCTCCTGCTGGGACTGAAATTTCCACAACGAGTTTGCTTAACTTTTGAGCAAACGCTTGCGCTCGTTCAACTTCTCTCTGTTCCTTCTGTCGCTCCCATTGGTGTCGCTTTTCAACTTCTTTGAGCAGGGCAGGTGTGGCAGGTTGAGCCAATCCTCTCGGTATCAAGTAGTTGCGGGCATAGCCGTTAGAAACCTCAACGACTTGGAACTTAGTGCCGAGTTTAGGGACATCTTGAATCAACACGACTTTCATCGGAATTTTCACCTCCGTCCAACTTCTAAGCCGATGCCGAGGATGCGACTCCTACCCAAATCTTCCACTCCAAAGCGCAAAAGGATTGACGGTGAAAGTTGCCATCGCAACCAAGAATTGACTTGCCATCTATTGGGGGCAAAGGCTTCAACATCAAGCCGCAACTTATCAGTGCCCCATCCGACGCCCATGCCAAGTTTAGAACGGATTGAGCCGAAACGCCAGATGGTTTTTGAGCCAATTTTGCCCTGAATTTGCAGGTTTACGCGAGTTCCCTCTCCACCCGTGTATGTCCCAGCAATGACGGAAACAGGGCTGAAGGGCGTCTCAAACAGCGTCCACGCTTCACCACGAAATTCGTCTAATTCAGGTGCAAACCAAATTGATGAACCTACACGGGTTCTCAAATTTGTCGCCATCTCCAAACGCTGCAAAACTTTTTGACCTCGTTCAGTGGTCTGTCTCACCGTGGCGATTGTAGGTCCAATCTCCTGCAGACCTTGCTTTAGGCTGCTCTTCGTCTTCTCGTCAGAAAGGATTTCTCGGATGGTGGTAGTGGTTTCTTTGAGGTTTTCCGATGTTGCCTTCAAATTCTCACCAACTTGCTTCAGGTTCTCTTTCAAACCACCCTCAGTCATCAGCCACTTAACAGCATCCAAAGTTTCGTCCAAGTCTTGGGTTATGCCACGAAGGTGTTCAGTCATTTCTTCCAAATCTCCTTGAGTTGCCTCAATGAACCCTCGCAGGCGCTTTAAACTCCCTTCCAGTTCAGTTAGGGCATCATGTCCTCGTGCGGTCAATTCCGCTAAATTTCTCGCTGTTGTCTTCAATGCAGTCTTCACTTCTAGGTCATCTAAGACTTCGCGGACAGCAGCGACCGTTGCCCTCGCTTCCGCAAGAACCTTCCTCAATTCGCCACCAGCACCTTCCTCGGAAAGCAACTTCTTTATCGCTTCGCTGCTTTCCCTCAAGTTAGCCACGAGGGCTTTTAAATTTCTTTGCATCTCTTCATCGCCGATGAGGCTTCGGATTGTTTTAAGCGTTTTTTCTGCCTCTTGAACGGTTTGCGTTATTCCACTTTTGAGTTTCGGGTCTGACAAAATCGCTGCGAGTTGGCGAGTTGTCGTTTCAACATTGCTCAAGGTGGAGTCAATTCGTCTGTCAGAAGCCAAAGCGTTCAACCTTACGCTCACCCGCTTCAAACTTTCACTGATTTGACGGATGTCTTCCGGTGGGATGGCGACGAGGATTGCCCGCAAAGAGTTAGCGGCTTGGGCAAGGTCTGAAACTGTGGCTCTCAAATCCCGCTGAAATTGGGGGTCTCCGACGATGCTGTTCAAACTACTCGCCAGTTCCCTCGCTTGAGGCACTAACTCCTCCCACGAGACCGGGTCAACCCCGCGAACCTTGTCACCCCTCTCAATCACCTTTCCCACCCTTCGGTTAACGATGTCAATGTATGGCTGTCCGATGAGAGTGCCAAAACGAATAGTGATCTCCGAAGCGGGCGGGTAATAGACTGGAACATCTTTCTCAAGCCGAACTGTCACTCGGACAGTTTTGGGAGGTTCAATTTCAACTTTCTCAACTGTCCCGACCCTCATGCCTTGAAGCAGGACATCAGAGCCGGCTTCAAGCCCCATAGCCTTGTTGAACTCCACGATGAACCAGTGCCCTGCTTTCCATTGCCAGAAAGAGCGGAGCCAGAAAATCCCAGCGATGAGGACTGAAAGACCAGCCAAAACTAAAACGCCTGACCAAAAGGCACTTTCAGGCCTCGTTGTCATGGGAGACACCCCCGTCAGAGTCGGTCTATGAACTCCGTTAGCGGACCCACTGCCTCCCCCTTCACGAATTGCTGCACCACTGGGTTAGACAGCCTCAGGAACTCCTCTGGTGGGGCTTCAACAATTATCTTGCCATCGTGCAGCATCGCTACTCGGTCGGCAAACCGAATTGCGCTTGAGAGGTCGTGGGTTACAACTATTTCTGTAACGCCGAATTTGTCGCGCATTTGCTTGATAAGGTCATTAATGACCCCGCTCATCACCGGGTCAAGACCACTTGTAGGCTCGTCGTATAAAATCAGCTTGGGCTGGGCAGCCAGAGCCCTCGCGATAGCGACCCTTTTTCTCATCCCTCCAGAGAGTTGCTCAGGCAGAAGGTTCTCTGTGCCTTCCATTCCAACGGCATCGAGCAACCTTTTCACCCGCTCAAATACCTCCTCTTCGGAAAGCCCTGTGTCAATGACCTTAAGTGGGAAAGCGACATTGTCGGCAACGGTCATCCAGTCAAAGAGGGCACCACCTTGGAAGACAAAGCCCATCCGCTGGCGAATTTGGTTGATTTCGTCTTCCGAGCACTTAGTCAAGTTGCACCCAAAAACTTTGACCACACCACTTTGGACTGGAACTAAGCCTGTTATGACTTTCAATAGCGTGCTCTTCCCAATCCCAGAGACCCCGACAACTGCGACAATTTCCCCTTCGTTGACCTGCAAATTGACCCCGTCCAAGACCAATTTGTCCCCGAGACGACAGCGGACATTTTCCAACAGGACGACAGTCCCATGTTCACTTCGGTTCGTTCCCATCTCCGCTTTCACCTGTCCCTTGTCCCATGCTCCATTTTAAGCCTTGACCGATTGCACCAACATCAAAGCGCTTTTGTAAGTCAACTCGCTTCCTCTAAAGTTGCCGAAAGCGTTGACGATTTCAAATCCGCACTTTTGCAGCAAAGCGTCAAGTTCGGTCAGGGTATAAACCCGATAGGTTAATACGAAGGTGCTACCCAATTTGGGTGCGGAGTTCTGGGTGCCGGGTGCGGATTTTTCGTTTGCGCTTCTCCATTCCTCCCACATTTGCCCTGTCTCAGCCATCCACTTTCGCTCAATGAGGATGCGGCTTCTATCCGTCATGTTTTCCCAATCGCGTTCCCTGAATTGGTGGAGCACGCCGTCACGATGTGGAAGCGTCATAATCAGTCGCCCTTTCGGTTTGAGCACCCGCCACAATTCCTGAAGGAAATCTCGGTCAGTCAATTCGTCCCCTGTCATCCCAAACCGGTTTCCCACCACCATCGCACCGTCAAATTGCTCATCCTGAAAAGGAAGCGGCAAAGGCTCTGCGAGGAGGAAAATTGCAGACAAACCCAGCCGTTCGCTTCGTTGCTTCGCTTCCTGCAAGAACGGTGGGAACAAATCCGTCCCAACGACTTGAAAGCCCCACATTGACAACTCGTGAGCATAACAACCCGGACCGCAAAAGGGCATTAAGACTTTTGAGCCGACAGGGAGAAACAACAGTCTCCTTGCAAACTCAATTTGCTCGGCTGCCTCTTCTTCGTCGCCAATCCAGTGGTAGCCGAGTTTGAAAATGACTTTTTTGTCCGCGATTGCTTCCATAGCCTTCACCTGTCCCTTGTCCTGTGTCCCATATCCCTTCTACTGCGTTATCCCGTATAGCCTCAAGACAAATTCAGTGACCGATGGTGGTGCGAGAAACATGATGGCTGCTGACACTGCCATGGCTGGACCGAAAGGCATATATCCTGTCAAGGGACGGCGTTGAGCGACGGCGATGAAAATTCCCATAACTGCTCCGATGAAAACGCTGAAGAGGAAGAAGGGCAGCATTTGCCAAGTTACACCGAGATGCGTCCCGACAGCGGCAGCAATTTTGACATCCCCGAAACCCATCGCTTCCTTGCGAAAAATAACCTTGCCGAAAAATCCCACCACCCAAACGATAGCGCCACCCAAAACTGCGCCTGAAAGGCTCAAAATGGCACCATAGGCACTTGGTTCGGACAACATGCAACGGACAAACCCGAAAATTCCCAAAGCCCAAACGGCTTCGTCTGGGACGAGGAAAAATTCCCAATCAACGAAGGCGATGGCCACCAACGCTGCCAAAGATGCAGCGACAAAAATTGCTTCTAACCCGAAAGGGTAACGGTTCACCGTCGCAACGAACAAAAGGGCTGTCAGCAATTCAACGACGAAGTAGCGGGGGCTGATTGGCGTTTTGCAATGGCGACATTTGCCCCCAAGCCAAATGTAACTGAGAATCGGCACTAAGTCAACGATTGTCAAAACTGTGCCACAATGAGGGCAATGAGATGGTGGCTGCACAATGGACAACCTCCGCGGCAGCCTGTAAATGCAAACATTGACGAAACTGCCGACAGCAGCGCCAAACAGGAAAGCGAACAAAACGATGAACCAATGCGGCATCAACTCACCCCCTTTTCTTCATGGTTGTCTTGTTGTCCGTTGTCCCGTTGTCCCAGAACTTTTGAATCGCGCCACCTTTAATTTTGCGGGCAAAATTTCTGAGCCGTCGCACCATACTTTGACAACGGTGGTGCCCGAAATGACTTACAAAGTCCTTTTCACGACATCACGAGGCATTGAGGACATCGTGGTTCAAGAACTCAAATCGCTGGGCATAGAAGCCAGACCCCGCCTTTTCGGATTGGATGGATGGGTTTGGGGATTTGTCAACGATCCACTTGAACTCGCCAGGATTTGCTATCAAGCGAGGACAATCTACCGAGGTTTACTCGTCTTGACGGAGGGCGATGTGAGGCGGACTCAGGAAGGCTTGCAAGACATCTATGAACTCGTCAAAAGCGTTGACTGGACGGAGTGGATGCCGCCGGAGGCGACTTTTTGTGTCCGTTCCACTCGCAACGGTCGTCACCAATACCAGTCACCAGACATTGAGCGAACGAGCGGACAGGCAATCATTGACCGCATAATGGAACAGACTGGACACCGCCAGAAAGTCAGATTGGCTCACCCCGATGTGACAGTCAGAGTGGATGTCACGGGCGAAAAATGTGTCGTTGGGATTGATTTCGTCGGTGAGGATGCAATGCACAAGAGAGCCTATCGCGTCTACGACCATCCAGCAGCCATAAACGCTGTCTTGGCTGCTGCAATGGTTTGGGCATCGGGCTGGCAACCAGAAAAGCAGTTCGTTGACC
>Ga0185307_1000788_pt1 | contig 18906 bp, 16 predicted proteins | sample LHCtaG_FD_128010 | JGI IMG/M metagenome (GOLD analysis project Ga0185307, IMG submission 128010) | Hot spring microbial communities from Little Hot Creek, USA to study Microbial Dark Matter (Phase II) - LHC4sed_matched (SPADES... | ecosystem: Environmental > Aquatic > Thermal springs > Hot... | reverse complement strand
TTATTGTTTTTTCTCAAATTTTTCTTTATTTTTTTCAACATTTTTCATTTTCTTTCAACTTTTATTTCAACACTCTTTTCATTATTTTTATCCTTTTTCTTCATCAAAAACCTCTTTTTTCAAGCTTTTTTTATTTCTTCTTTTAGCCATTCTTTAAATTTTGGCAAAACGTATTTTTGTAGAGGCAATCCAATCTCCTCCTTAACCTTATCACAAATATTATGAAAAGCATTGTTTGCTTTAACAACAAATTCTGCCTCTAACAAATCTGGGTTTTTTGTTTGCATAGCAGCGTTGACAATTTCTTCTTTAACCTTTGCTCTAAGCAATATATTGTCCCATACTGCCTCCCAATTGCCAGCCCATCCTCTAACGTTGCTTGCTATAGCCTTTATAACTTCGCTTTCTCCATTTATTAAATCTGGTGTTGGTTTTAGTTCATCTGCATCAACATCATACTTAAGCAAATCAACAAACCCTCCTTCAAGCATAGGATCGTTTTTCCAATGTTTTCTTACTTCTGTAAGCTGTAAAACCCTTCTCCATCTATGTAGGCCATCTGGACTTTTTATAGGGTTTGCGATTAAAATTATGTCTGTAGCCTTAAAGCTGGTTGCAGGAACTTTTAAATCATTAACAACCCTATCAAAAACTCCATATGGACTTGCTCCGTGGATTGTTCCTGCTACAACATTAGCCAAAGCACCAACCCTCATAGCTTCATACAAAGCTAGAGCTTCTTCACTCCTAACTTCTCCAACAATCAAACAAGAATCACCAAGCCTCAAACTTGTTCTTATACCATCGGCAGCGCTAAGCTCTGTGGTTTCTCCAACCAAAGCACTTCTAACTTTCATCCTTAATATGTCATATTTCAAATCCCTTAAACTATCAACAGGAAGTTCTAGAGTATCTTCAATAACTATTATTCTGTATTTTGGCATTATTTCAAGCATCAAAGAGCTTAAAAGAGATGTTTTACCAGAACTTCTTGTTCCAGCTATAAGTATTGTTCTTGCACCATCTATCAAAAAACTAAGTAAACCCGCAGCAAAGGAGTTTAGCATTTTATTAGAAATAAACAAAGGAAGGGTCCATGGTTTTTCTCTATGTCTTCTGAAACCAAAACCCAAGCCATATGGGCTTAATGGTTGTTGTACGATTGCTACTCTTGCCCTCGCTTTTCCTAAAATTAGTTCTGTATCTAGAATAGGGTTTGCTTCATCTAACGGCCTTCCGCTTATCATCCTAAACTTTGCTGCCCAGCTCTCCAAATCGTATTCACTTAAGAATATATTAGTATCGCATTCGTCATAATCTTGGTGTCTGACAAAAACAGAATTTTTGTGTGGGGGTGGGTTTATTACTATATCCTGTAATCTTTCATCTTGCAACAAAATTTCTAGAATTCCAAAGCCAATAGTATTTCTAACCAAAATATTGCTTAACTTTATCAATTGTCTATAGCTAAGTTTTATGTTTTTGTCAGAAGCCAATTCATTTAACAAATCTCTAGATATATTAAAAAAAACTTGCCTTATTTTTTCTATATCCGTAAATTCTTCTTCTTTTGGTTGATGTTCTATCAAAACATTTCTTGCAAGGTTTATTAAGTTTGTGTGAATCTCATCGAGCAAATATTCTGAGGGGATAACATGATAAAAATATTTTGTTGATAAGGGCAACTTTAATATAGTTATGTGTGCTTTATCATAAATTTCTCCAATATCATATTCCTCTATAATTTCTGCATCTTTTGGATAAGAAGAAATAAGCTTAAGAAAAACGAAGTTTGGCTGGATTATTGGCTTAAAGAATTCTCCATAAATCTTTCTACTTCCAACTTTATATCCATCAAGCCTATCTTTTATCTGACTTATAAGCTTTGTATTTTCCAATATTTCCTTAATTTTTTCTAACAAAGAAATATAATGGTTTTCGCAAATACTACTACAACCAGTTTTTCCTTTACTCATTCTTTCTTCTCTTATTATTCTCTTCAGTTCAACGTAACAACTTATAGGGTCTCTTTTTAGCAAATTTAAAAATAAATACCTCATGACGTTTTGTTTTCTGCCGATACATACTTTACAAGTAAAGGGGGCCAAAGTAGAAATTGAAAATATTTGTAGCTGGTTTATAAGATAATTATAAGCATTTACAAAATCCATGATCAAAGATATTTGTGGAAAATCATAAACGTAGTTTTTGAATTGAACAAAAACAATTTTTGTTATGTTTGGGTTTTCTAAAAGCATATCGAAAACTTTTTCCATTGCTAAAGAGTCCATAGCAATGTCTGGTAAACCAAAATAACCAAAAAAATTTATGTAAAGAGTGTTTTCCTTACCTTCCTTTCTTATTTCATGGGAAAAAGTTTTTTGGTTTGGGAGAAACATTTTGATAAAATTTAAATAATCGTTTTCATTAAAATTTTAAATTAAAAAAGATATAAAAAGATTATGCCAAAACAAGAAGAAATAATAGAAACCTTTTTCACACAAATTTTGCAAAGAATAACCGATATAGAAGAAAAAATCAAAAACAATAAAGAAAAGATAGATCTAATAAGTTCTTCCTTACAACAAAAATATAAAAAGGTGGACGAGGAGATATACAGTATAAAGAGGAAGATTGAAAGTTTAAGCGAAGATATCGAAAAAATTAAGCAAAGGGTTGATTATATAATGGCAGAAATGCCAAATTTGTTAAGAAAAGAAGACATGGTTGTTGTGGAAAGGTTTATAAAAATGTGGGAACCACTAAAGTTTGTAACAAAAGAAGAGGTAGAAAAAATAATAGAAAAAAAAATGAAAAAATAAAATGGAACTTTCTGATGTAATTGCTGAAATGTTGAAAAGCGGATACACAGAAGAGCAAATTATAAACTATTTAAATCAACAAGGTTTTTCGCCTAAAGAAATTTTAGATGCTTTGAACAAATTAAAGTTAAAAAAAGAAGAAATAATGCCGAGCATAATGGAAACTCCAATTCCTTCATCTTTACCTTTACCATCATCAACATCAATGGCTAGAGAGGAAATGGTTGAAGAAACTCCTAAACCACAACCACAATTGATTCCCCAAATGCCTTTTACCCAAGAAACAACAATAGCTCAAATACCTTCTTATGATTTAGAAACTCTTGAAACTTTGGCAGAGGAAATAATAAGCGAAAAGTTTGAGTTGATGAAAAGAAAAGTAGGAGATATAGAAGAAATAAGAAAAATTTTGGAAGACAAAATAAAAAGTTTGGAAGAAAAAGTAAAAAGAATAGAAAACAATTTAGACAATATAAACCTTTTAATATTGAAAAGGCACGAAGAACAGCAAAAAGAAATAAAACAAATCGGAAAGGAGATTTCTATGCTAGAAGAAGCTTTTAGTAAAGTTCTAAAACCATTGACCGAAAATATCAAAAGATTAGAAGAGATAAGTAAAGAATTAAAGGGTAAAAAATAAATTTTTGATTAAAAAATTATAAAGAAAAAAGAAAGTTGAGAAAAGAGTGAAAAATAATTTGGATTTTTATTCAAAAAATACAAGTAAGATTATAAAATTATAAAGAGGAACAAAAAAGAAGAAAAAAGAGGAAAAAGATGGATTAAAATAATTAAAAGAAGATTCAAAAAACATTAAGTAAAAATTATGAAATAAGAAATTTGAGAAAGGAGTGAAAATAAGATTAGATTAAGAAAAATAAAAAATTAAGATTATGAAATAAGAAAGAAAAAAAGAAAGTTGAATAAGATAAAAATAAAAGTTGAAAAATAATTAAAATAAATAAAAAAAGAAAGTTGAGAGGAATAAGAAAGAAGAAAAATAAAAGGGATAAAAGGTTTTCTAAGAAAGTAAGTAAAAGATTATTTTTTAAGATGTTTTTTTACCCTCTTCACGAGTAAATACAACGATTAGGATTATGGCAATGATTATAATAATAAGGGGAAAAGCCCAAGCAAAATATTGGATTAGGAGTTGATCTAAATAAAGATTGAACGTTTGGGAGAATGCTTTTACCAGAATAATAATTAAAGCAATTATAGCAATTCCAGCAAAAAACCAAGAATATTTTCCCCCTTCAGAAACGTCTATGTTGAACAAAGCCAGTAAAATTATTACTGCTAAAAAGGTTATGATTGCTATAACAACTTTTGAAAAAAGGTTTATCATAAATAAAGCAACATAAACATTTGTTAAAGCGAAAAAAGAAATAACTAAGCTAACAACAACATTAGCTGCAGGAACTTGCTTGAATAAACCTACTCTTAATAAAATAGCATATACTACTGAGAAAATCAACAAAAAAGATAAAATTACAAACAAACCAAGCTGATTTGCTAAGTCATAAAAATATTGGAAACTGAACAACCCGTAATAAACATTGTAGTTCATTTTATTTATGCTTTGGGCTGAATGCAACAATAATCCATACAACAATACCAGAAATAACTATGAAGGCCATTGTATTTATCATTTCAGGGGTTAATGGAGGTAAAAATTTTTTTACTCCTAAAGAAAAAGCAACAACGATTATTCCAATAATTGTTAATATTGATGCAACCCAACCTTTTAAAGCATGGGGTTTACCTTTTTCATACCATTCTATACCCATAGCCCCATATAAAAGCATCAAACAAAACACTATTATAACAAGAATCGCGATAACAGGAATAATAATTTGGGTTACGTTTATTAAGGAAGGAACTCCAACAAAAAAGAAAGAAATTGCCAAAGCTAAAAGCAAATGTGCTTGTTTGTTATTTAATAAATTTGCTTTTTCCATTAAAGCATAGAGTAAAACGAATGTAAAAATGAATGGAAGAATTATGTTTACAAAAAAGGGCTGTGCAAAAAGAGTTTCAGCCATTTTATTGGAATTCTTGTTCTATCGTTTCTTCTTCAGATGCTGGTGCTATGCTTTTACTTATTATTACTACATCGCTAATAGATTTTACAAGTTTATAAGGAATTATTATCCCCTTTGCCCCTCCTAGTTGCATTGCTAACCTGCTAGATTTTGCTACTTTTATCTTACATGACTCAACTTTATTTCCCACAATGTTTACTTCCTCTATTTCTCCAACAAATTCTCCTGCATCTGTATAAACCTTCAATCCAACAAGTTCTGTTACCCTTCTTAACTTTAACATTTTTTTATTTGTTTTTAATTATTTTAATTACAAGATTAAAAACTTATCGATTTAAATATTTTTTGTTTTTATACGCCCCGGGAGGGACTCGAACCCTCACAGGCTTAAAGCCCACTGGCTCTCAAGGCCAGCGCCATACCAATTAGGCGACCGGGGCATTTAAAATAAATATTTTTGTTTATAAAAATTTAATTTTTTCAAAATTAAAGAATTTGAAATTATCGTTGAGCAAAAATGTTGAATAAAAAAGAAGATCGAGCTTTTAAATTATTTTTATTTCTTCAAGATTAAATCTTTTAAATTAAAGTCAAAGTAAAGAGTAAAAAGTCAAATAAAAGTCAAATAAAAGTTAAATTTCAAAATTAAAATTCAAAAAACAAAAAAATAAAGATAAATTTCTCAAAATTTAAACTTCAAAAAAACAAAAGATAAACTTCTGAATTAAAATTGAAAAAAATAAAACAAAAAGAAGATCTTGATTTAAAAAATATAAAATTAATTATTCAAATTTTTAAGTTCTTATTTCGAAATTAAAGTTCAAAAAACAAAAAGTAAAAAGAAAATTCTTGATTAATCAAAGTTATCATTAAAATTAAAAGCCCAAACATAAATTAATCCTTCAATCCTTTTCTCTCTCTTATTTGTTTTATGATTTTTTGTTGTAAGTCTTTTGGGACTGGCTCGAAAAGCTGATCGACTACATAAAAAGTTGCCCTTCCTTCACTAACGCCTCTTATATCATTACTCAAACCAAAAGTTTCTGCTACTGGGATCTTTACTTTTATAGTCGCATGTTCTCCTTCCTGTTGCATATCTAAAATTTGTCCTCTCTTACTTTGGATGACTCCAGTAACATCACCGATAAACTTTGTCGGAGTTTCTACTTGTAAAATTTGTACTGGCTCGTAAAGAATAGGGTTGGCATCTTTTATAGCTTCCATTATTGCAGTTCTTACAGCAGGAATAACTTGTGCTGGTCCTCTATGAATAGCATCTTCATGCAGCCTAGCATCAACAAGACAAACTTTAAGTTTAAAACAAGGTTCCTTTGCCAACACACCGCTATCAACTACACTTTCAAAACCTTGCATAACAAGCTCTATAACTTCTCCTATATGCACAATTCCTCTCGTTTGATCTAGGAAAACACAACCCTTGTAAATTTCTCTGTATTGTCTTGCTTCCTCTCCGCTTATTCCTAAACTCATAAGCTTTTTGATTAATTCTTCGTTTTTCTTTTTTATTTTTCCTTCCAGAATTTCGTTTGCTCTTATTGCTTCATAAACACTATCCTCAAGAGGCTCGACACGAATAAAAAAATCGTTGTGCTTGTTAGGGCTTCTTCCTTGCATTACGTTGCTTTTTTTCGATACGGTTTCTCTATAAACAACAATAGGATTTCCTTTTATCACATCTACTCCTTTTTCAGTTTTTATTCTATTCACAACAACATCCAAATGTAATTCTCCCATTCCATGCAGCAAATGTTGCCCTGTTTCTTCGTTAATCTCAACTTTTATAGTTGGATCTTCTTTTGCAACAACTCTTAAAACCTCTATTAGTTTAGGCAAATCTATTGGCCTCTTTGCTTCTATGCTACAAGTAACTACAGGCTCGAATATATGCTTTAATTCTTCAAAGGGCTCAATCGGTTTACTGCTTACAGTTTCTCCTACAAAAACATCGGTAAGCCCAACCAAACCGATTATGTTTCCAGCTACAGCTTCATCTATGATAAGCCTTACGGGTCCTTTATAAACATTAACTTGTTGTACTCTAACTTTTTTCTTTGCTAAATTTAACCAAAGCTCTTGCCCTTTTCTTACAGTTCCGCTAAACAACCTTCCACCAGCAACTTCGCCAGCATGTTTATCGACAACGATTTTTGTTGGTATAAAAACGACTGGCCCATTGGGGTCACAGTTAAGCAAGGCTTTTCCTTCTTCACTTTCCAAATCCCCATGCCATATCTTACTAATTCTATATTTCTGTGCTTCTAAAGGGTTTGGTAGATGCTTAACAACCATATTAAGAACAATAACGTGTAAGGGGGCTTTTTTTTGAATCTCTTTTATTTTTTCTTGATAATATGCGTCTATAATATCTTTAAACTTTATTCCTGTTTTTTGCATGTAAGGAAAGCTCAAAGCCCATTTATCTTTTGCAGATCCAAAAGCTACAGAACCATCGACAACGTTAACTTTCCATTTTCCTTTAAACTCTTCTGGGCATATGGCTTCAATAAATTTGTTAACATCATCGATAATCTTTATAAGCCTTTTTTGCATTTCTTCTGAATCGAGTTTCAATTCTTTTATCATTCTATCAACTTTGTTTATAAATAAAACTGGCTTAACCCTCTCTCTTAATGCTTGCCTTAATACAGTTTCGGTTTGTGGCATCATCCCCTCAACAGCATCGACCAAAACTATAACTCCATCGATAGCTCTCATAGCTCTTGTAACTTCTCCGCCAAAATCAACATGACCAGGAGTGTCTATGAGATTTATTAAATAATTTTCTCCTTCTACAACATGCACCATGCTAGCGTTTGCGCTATCTATAGTTATTCCTCTTTGTTTTTCGTCTTCATGAAAATCCATAACAAGGAGTTTTCCTGCAAGCTCTTCACTGATCATACCAGCTCCTGCAAGCAATGAATCAGTTAGAGTTGTTTTTCCATGATCTATGTGTGCTGCTATACCAATGTTTCTTATTCTTTCAGGTTGTTTCATCAATTCTTTAATTTTTTCAATTAACTCAGCTTCTGTAACCATTATGTGTTTTTATTTTTTAGTTTTTAAATTTTATTCTAAAATTTATTCTAAATTTTTTTATTATTTTTTTATTTTGTTAAGATAGCTGTAAACGTTTCCTTAACTCGATTTAAAATAAAAATATAAAAAAGCCAAGGTAAAATTAAAAATAAAATTAAAAATAAAAAAGATATAAAAAATTAAAAACAAACTTTGAAGGAAAAGAAAAATAAAAATTAAATTCTAAGCTTTGTTTTTGGCTTGTTTACAATTTATAAAGTCACAAAAACTTTACTTAATAAAAATATATGTTATCTTAAAACCCAAAACAAAAAAATTAATATTAAGATAAAAATCATGATAAAGCTAAAAACGTTATATGCTAGCATAGCTTTTTTCTTATTTTTAAAGAAGGATAAGAAGGTTAAATAGCTAACTTTTCCACCATCTAAGAATAAAAAAGGAAGCATGTTAAATATAGCAACACTGATGTTTATTATTATAATCCAATAAATTAAATCCTTAAGAAAATCGAAAGCTTGCGATTTTGGTTTTATTTTTATGTATGGATTAAAAGAATAAAAAGAAAAAGAGAACAATTTACTTATTGAAGGCAATTTTATAATAGATATTCCTAAAAAACCTCTAGAAGAGTTTTTTGGGTTTTCTCCCAATTCTATATTATACTCTTTTTCTTCTGTTTTTATCTTTACGATTTCTCCAGGTTTTTTTTCGCTTAAAACTTTTTCTATATCCTGCGGTGTTCTAATTTTTTTCCCATCTATTTCTATAATTGCACCAGAAAGATTGTTTTTATAGGCAGGAGTTTCTAAATACAAATATATTTCTTTTGTTTTATTTTTTTCGATAAAATCTTTTTGAATTTCCCACAAATCTTTATCCAAATAATAATTTTTATTTTCTATTTTAAATTTTAAAGGAAAGCTTAAGTTTGTTTTGTTTATATCTAAATTTATATCAGACAAGTTTACTTTTTCTACATAAAAAAAATATCCAGCAAACCCAACAGGAGTGTAAAATGCTAAAAAGAAAATTTGTAATAAAATTATAAATATTATTGCAATCAAAAAATTTGCAAAGGAGCCTGCCGAAAGAATTGCCAATTGTTTTTTAATTTCTTTTTTTTCCATTTCTTTTTCATCAGGCTCAACGAAAGCAGCTATGAAGGGGCCAAGAAAACCAAAACCTGTAGACTTTATTTTTATTTTATAAAAATTTGAGAAAATTCCATGAGCGAATTCGTGAAATATTGCCACTGTTAGTATTATTATTATCCAGTATGTAAAATACAAGGGAGGAAGAAAGTCTATCTTAAATATATGGGTGGCATATGGAATAATAGGGATTATTGGTGGGGTTTTTGGGAGATATTTTGCAAAAATACTTAATCTTAAAGAAATAAAAAGGAAAATAATAGAGGATATTAAAAAAACATAACCAAAAATAATAGAGATAAAGGAAAGTATGTTAAGAAGCTTTTGGTTTTTTTTGGAAAATTTTTTTATAAGTTTTATTCCATAGTTAGTTCTGTACAAAAACAAAATCCCTTCTCTCGATATCTTTTTTTTATTTTTAATCAAAAAAAATATAACGAAAATCAAAAAACAAAAAAACAAAATTAAGTCTATAACGATAAATTTCATTTTACTTTCTTTTTATTGGCCTTAATTCTTTACTTTTACATTTCCTACACCTTACTTTTCCTTCTTTAACTTTACTTGGAAGAGCTCTTATTTTACTTTTACATTTCCTACACACAAAAACGTTTTTAAAAAGCCTGTTTTGGGCTGCAGGAATTTTTGCCATTTTATGCTTTTTTCTTTATTATTTTAATTCCTTCTATATCCCAATACTCAACATTATCTCCCTCTTTTATTTCATTTCTTATTTCTTCATCTATTGCTACTGTAAAAGTTTCGAAGGTTTCGGTATCCATTATGTCTGCTTTATCATTTTTTATTGCCAATAACTGTGCCCTTTTTTTTATTATTAAAGGAACTCCAACTCTTTCATGACCTGGCATAACAACAATTCTTTTTTTTCCATCTATCAATCCTATCGCTTCTATTCTAACTTTGCTTGCTCCATGTTTTCCTGTTTTACTTATGTCCACTCTTTTTACGATGCATGGGGCATCTTCTATTATTGCATAGTTGCCTTCTTTTAAGCTGGTAGCTTCGACAAGCTTGTATACCATTTTTTAATTAACATCCTTTCTTTTAAAATTTTTCATTTTTTTTATATTTTTTGTTATAAAAATAAATGAGAAAAGAGATGGAAGGCCTTTACGCGTTACACATTATAAATTTTAAAATTTCAATTCAAAAATTAAAATTAAAATTTATGTTTTTGAGTAAAGTAATGATAAAAAATAAAAAAATAAAAATTAAAAATTAGACTTTCAAACAAGTTCTTAAATTTTTAAAAAACAAAGATAATGACAAGAAAAATTAATAAATCAAAAAATGAAAAGATTTTATGTATAAAGATTTAATCAATCTTGTTTTGGCTTCTGCAATTTGTGCTATTGCTTTTTCTATTTTTGACATGCAGAAAGTTTTTCTGTATTTTTTGTTTGCTCTATTCTTTTTCTTATTAAATTTTTTTTCCAAATATTTTTTTGCAAAATATCTTGGCTTTGATGTTAGATCAAAGTTTTTAGTAATAGGGAGGTATTGGTTTGGAGATCAATACAAAATGAAGTATCCAATTCCGATATGGGTTTTTGTATTTATTATATCTTTTATAACTTACTCTGCAATAAAACTTTTCATAGTGTTGGGTTTTGAATATAAAGAGAATATCGAAAGGGTAAAAAGAAAATTCGAATACGCAGAATACGATATTGCAAAAATTTCTATTCTCTCTTTACTAGTTTGTTTTTTTGTTACAACAATTTTATTCTATATTGATTTAAATTTTGCTTTGGTTGGAATTTGGTTTGTTTTAAGCAACATCTTGCCACTGGGCTCACTCGATGGAGGAAGAATTTTTTATAGCAATTGGATTGTTTGGTTTTTCTACTTTGTATTTTTTCTTTTTGCATTCATTTTAATCAATTTGGCAAATTATTTTCTTTCAATATTCCTTGCTTTAATTTTAGCATGTTGTGTTGGTCTTTATCTTTTATATAAATACATAAGAATAAGATAAAAAGTAAAGCGAAGCTTAAGCATCCAAATACAAATACATAAAGGATAAAATAAATTTAAAAATAAAAACTTTGCACTATTTATTCCTAAATTTTAAATAATAAATAAAAAATTTAAAAATAAAACAAACTTAAAACGATTTTGAAAGACATAATTTAGATTTTAAAAATTATTTTAAATTTTGATTTAAAAACTCTTATTCGATTTTATAAAATTTTTTATCTTGCTAAAATTTTTTATCAAGATTAATCGCTTCTTTTGTTCAATCCGATTAATCCCTTTTATCTAATAAATCAAAACTATTTTTTCTTTTTCGATTATTTATTTACTTTTTAAAATATATAAATAAATTATGGCAGCCTCGATCCCTCTTGTGCCTTAAAGATTTTTTATAGAATTTTTTATCAAGATTTCGATCTTCTTTTATTTAATCCAATTAATCAATCCCTTTATCTTAATATTGCCTCGATCTTCCTAGTACCTTAAAGATTTTTTATCAAATTAATCGATTTCTTTAATGTTTAATAAATCAAAACTATTTTTCTCTTTTTCTATTATCGAGTTTATCTTTTTTATTTTTTTGTTTAGAAGTTTTACATCTTTTTCCTCAACTATTATCTCGTATTTTGGGGCAGAAATATAATTAATTTTAGCTTCAAGAGCAATATCTTTCAAAACTTTTTTTATTTTTTCTATTCCGTCTGGAGCAATAGATTTTATTTCTATTAAAAATTTTTTTCTGATTTCTTTTTCCTTAAATCTTTTTTCTATTTCTTCTTCTATTTCTTTTATTAGTTGTTCTTCTATTCCAAACTCTTTTGCAATTTCTTTATTCTTTTTGAATTCCTTCAAAAAATCATAAAGACTTTCGTATTTTTCCAAAATTTTTTGCTTTATTTTTTCAAATTTTTCTTTTAAAATAGCCTTAAGCAAATTTTCACTATCCTTTTCTCTTCTGTATTCTTCCATAACCATCCTTCTTTCTTTTTCTGTAACCCTTCTCAAAGACAAATCTATATGCCCATAACCCAAAACCCTCAAAACTTTACAAACAACTTTTTTGTTTGGAGTAACGTATTCCTTTATGTTTCTTATTCTTCCTGGTGCAACCTCGCTAAATTGCATGACTCCCTCTACGTTGTACTTATCTATAATCAAAAATACTTGGGGTTTTTTTATTTCCTTTACAGTACACAAAACAACTTCATCCTCTTTTGGCAATTTTTTTTCTTTCTCCATTTTTAATTAAAATTTTTTAAATTTAAAATTTTAACTAAAATTTGAATTTGAAAATATTTAAACTTAAGTTAATTTTATTTTTAATGGAATTAAGAAAATATCAAGAAAACATCTTAAAAAGTGCAAAGGAGAAAAATACTTTAGTAGTTTTGCCAACAGGATTGGGAAAGACTTTAATAGCTTTTTACCTTATCGATTATAGATTAAAGTTTTTTGGAGGAAAAGCTTTGTTTTTAGCCCCAACAAAACCCTTAGTCTATCAACACCAAACAAATTTTTCAAAAATCTTTAAATACCCTAGCGCAATTTTAACAGGAAACATAAAAAAAGAAAAAAGGAAAGAGATATGGGAAAATTCAAAAGTAATTTTTGCAACCCCTCAAACAATAGCAAATGATATAAAAAGAGGCATAATAAGTTTGGAAAAAGTTTCTTGTTTGGTTTTCGATGAGGCCCATAGATGTTTAAAAAATTATGATTATGTTTTTATTGCCAAAAATTTTAATGAAAAAAATAGCAAGGGAAGGATTCTTGGCTTAACAGCTTCTCCAGGAGAAACAAAAGAAAAAATTATGGAAATATGTAAAAACTTAAACATAGAAAAAATAGAGATAAGGACAAGAGAAAGTAAAGATGTTAAACCTTATTTAAAAAGGGCAAAGATAAAGTTGATAAAAATCAAGCTGGATGAAGAATTTTTGTTGGTTAGAGAAATGATCAACAAAATTTATAAGGAATATCTTGCAAAGCTTATGGATACTGGCTTTTTAATTAACAAAAATCCATCCAAAAAGGAATTGGTAGAATTGAATAAAAGGTTGATGAATCTAAAAGACAAGCCTTTCTCTGCTTTAATAAATTTAGCAATCTTACTAAAGCTTCAACATGCTATAGAACTTCTTGAAACCCAAAGCATAAAGGCTTTGTATCTTTATTTAAAGGATTTGTATGAAAGGGCTAGGGATAAAAAAAATAGGGCAACAAGAGAACTTATAAAAAATTTTGAATTTGAAAGAATATTCTTAAAGGTTTTGGAACTTCATAACAAAAAAAAGGAACATCCAAAGCTAGAAAAGTTAAAAGAAATATTGGAAAACAAATTAAAAAATAAAAAAGAGTTTAAGGCAATAGTTTTTACTCAGCACAGGGATAACGTTTTGAAAATTAAAGAATATTTGAGTGCTTATGGAATAAATTGTGAGGTTTTTGTTGGTCAGGCAAAAAAAAGAAATTTTGGTTTAAACCAAAAAAGACAAAAAGAAATTTTAGATGAATTCAGATATGGTTTTATTAACGTTTTAATTTCTACTAGTGTTGGGGAAGAGGGCCTTGACATTCCTGAAGTAGATGCTGTGATTTTTTATGAACCAATTCCCTCAGCCATAAGAAAAATTCAAAGAGCAGGAAGAACTGCAAGAACAAGAGAAGGAGAAATTATAATTTTGTTTGCAGAAAAAACTAGGGATGAAGCTTACTATTGGGTTTCTTGGCGCAAAGAGAAAAAGATGCATAGCATAGTCGAAAAAATGAATAAAGAATTAAGCAAGAAGGATGAAAAGATTATTAAGCTAGATAAATTTATTAAAGAAAATGAATGAGATAAAAATAAAAAAGGTAAGAAAGAGGGATGGAAGCGTTGAGGATTTTGATGTTAAAAAAATAAAAAACGCTATAAGGAAAGCATGTTCTTTTCTTGGTTTTTTTGATGAAAGTTTTGTTAACGATATAGCTAATAACGTTGTTTTTAAGTTGAACCAAAAGTTTTTTGAAGCAATTCCTTCTGTAGAAGAAATCCAAGATGTTGTTGAAGAAGTTCTGTTTGAGAAAAATGAAAGAGTTGCAAAAGCATACTCTCTTTATAGAAATTCGAGACGTTTGGCAAGAGAGATAAAAGAGTTTTTGATGCTTAAGGATGATTTAAAGTTTAACGCAACGGCTTTGAAGGTTTTGGAAGAAAGATATTTGTTGAAAGATGAAAAGGGAAAAATTATAGAAACACCAAGACAAATGTTTGCAAGAGTGGCGAGGGAGATAGCAAAGGTTGAAGCAAGATATGGGAAAAGTAAAAAAGAAGTTAAGGAAATAGAAAAAAAATTTTTTGATATGCTTATAAATTTAGAATTTTTACCCAACAGCCCAACTTTGATGAATGCCGGAACTCCTTTGGGCCAATTAAGCGCTTGTTTCGTTTTGCCTATAGAGGATAGCTTAGAAAGTATTTTTACTACTCTTAACAACATGGCAAAAATACAACAGAGCGGAGGAGGAACTGGTTTTTCCTTTTCTAAAATAAGGCCAAAGGGTGATATAGTTAAAAGCACTAAAGGAATTGCAAGCGGACCAGTAAGTTTTATGAAAATTTATGATATGGCTACAGAGGTTATAAAGCAAGGTGGAAAGAGGAGAGGAGCTAACATGGGTATTCTTGATGTTTGGCATCCTGATATAGAAGAATTTATAAAGGTTAAATCTGATCAAAAAACGTTGAGCAATTTTAACATTAGCGTTGCTGTAGATGATAAATTCATGAAGGCTGTTTTAGAAGATAAAGATTATTGGCTTATAAACCCTAGAAACAAGAAAAAAGTAAAAAAAATAAGGGCAAGAGAACTTTTTGATAAAATATGTTATTATGCTTGGCTTACTGGAGATCCTGGTTTGATTTTTATCGATGAGATAAACAGGAAACATACTATAAAGAATAAAAAAATAGAAGCAACAAATCCTTGCGGCGAAGTACCTCTTTTACCTTACGAAGCTTGCAATCTAGGAAGTATAAATTTAACAAAGATGGTAAAATTAAAAAATGGAGGTTTTGTTTTTGATTGGGAAAAGTTTGAAAAAACAATAAGGCTTGCAGTAAGGTTTTTAGATAATGTTATAGATTCGAATAAATTTCCTATTCCTGAAATAGAAAAGGTTGTGAAAGCTAATAGAAAGATTGGTTTAGGGGTTATGGGTTTGGCAGATTTGTTTTTTATGCTAAAGATTTCTTATAATAGCAAAAAGGCTTTAAAATTTTCTGAAAGACTTGCAAGGTTTTTGAAAAATATTGCTTATGATGAAAGCCATAAGCTTGCTTTGGAAAAAGGGCCTTTTCCAAATTTCAAATTTTCAAAACATAAAAAGCTTATGAGAAACGCAACGGTTTTGAGCATAGCTCCTACTGGTACTTTAAGCATTATCGCTGGTTGTAGTAGCAGCATAGAACCAATTTTTGCTTTGATTTTTGAAAGAGAAATTCTTGAGGGAAAAAAGTTTCTTGAGATAAACAAGTGGTTTTTGAGAGAGATATTGAGGAGGGGGCTTTATAGTGAAGAAATAATAGAGAAAATTGCTGTTAGTGGAAATTTGAAAGGAATAGAGTTGCCAAAAGATATAAAGGAAATATTCGTTACAGCTCTTGAAGTGCCGTATCAACAACATATAAAAATGCAAGCAGTTTGGCAAAAATACGTTGATAATAGCGTAAGCAAAACTATAAACATGCAAGAAAATTCTACAGTAGAGGATATAAAAAATGCATTCTTGTTGGCTTATAAATTGAAGTGTAAAGGGATAACAGTTTATAGATATGGCAGTAAACCTGAACAAGTTTTGTATGTTGGAAAAGGTAAGGAAAAAGCAACAGCTAAATTACATTTCAGCCATGAATGTTTAGGAAGTGTTTGTTATTTGTAATGATTTACAAGAAATTAAGCCAAAGCTTAATAGTTTTTTGGATTTTGTTAGGCTAAAAATTACAAAGAGCTACATATATACAATAATTAGAGATGGATCTGGCTCCCTTTTATATAAAAATTAAAAAACATAGATTAACGTACATAATAATTAAGAGTTTACTTTGACTTCCCTTTGCAAAAACTTTAAAATAACAAGAATATTATTTAAAAATTTAAAATGTTAGTAAAAATAAGAGGGATAGGATTGTTGACAGGAAGACCTATAATCATTTTACCAAAAGAGATTGCAAAATGGTTGAATGTTAACGTTGGAGAAAGGATTGTTGTTAACAAGTATGGTGAAAAAAAACAAATCGTTGCTGTTGTGGATATAACAAAAATAGAGGAAAGAGCAGATTTCGTTTATGCTTCTGATGAGATAATAAATTATTTAAATTTGAAAGAAAACGATGTTGTGGAAATAAATCCTGCACAAAAACCTTTGAGCGTTCTTTATATAAAGGAAAAGCTGGATGGGAAAAGTCTCAATTACAATAGGCTTTTTGAAATAATGAAAAATATTGTAAACAATGAACTAACTGAAGCAGAAATTGCGTATTTCATTTCTTCAATGTACATTAGGGGAATGAATAAAAAAGAGATTTTGAGTTTGGTTAAAGCGATGGTTGATGTAGGACAAAGAATAAAATTTAATTATAAATATGTATTGGACAAACATTGTATTGGAGGTATTGCTGGAAACAGAACAACGCCAATAGTTGTTAGCATTGTAGTTTCTGCTATAAATGAATTAAAATTGAATGCAGTAATTCCTAAAACTTCTAGCAGGGCTATAAGCAGTGCTTCTGGTACAGCAGATGTTATAGAACTTTTTGCAAACGTCGAGTTTGATGTTGATGAGATAAAAAGAATTGTAAATAGAGTTAAGGGTTGTCTTGTTTGGGGTGGTAGTTTGGGAGTTAGTCCTGCAGACGATAAGATTATTCAAGTAGAAAGGCTCTTAAATCTTGATCCAAAAAGTCAATTGATAGCCAGCATTTTATCTAAAAAAATATCTATAGGAAGTAATAGGCTTATAATAGACATACCTTATGGTAAAGGGGCAAAAATTGAAACAAAAAACGAAGCATTGAAATTAAAAAAAATGTTTGAATATACTAGCAGTAAATTTGGTTTAAAGACAAAGGTTTTGATTACTGATGGTAAACAACCAATTGGTAATGGAATAGGCCCATGCCTAGAACTTATCGATGTTTTGAAAGTTTTAAAAAATTCTAAAGATAAACCTAAAGATCTTTACGAAAAATCTATTTATTTGGCAACAGAACTTTTAGGATTAATAATGGATAAATCTAAAGCACAAAAAATTGTAGAAAAAGTTATTAAAGAGGGAAAGGCTTTCGATGCTTTTAAAAAAATTATAAAGGAGCAAAAAGGAAGTATAAAAGAATTAACTCCTTCTTCTATTTTTTCGGAAATAAAAGCAGAAAAAAAAGGGAAAATAGTTGAGATAGATAATAGAAAGATAAATTTTATAGCAAGGGTTTTAGGATGTCCAGCGGACAAGTTTGCCGGAATTTATTTGGAAAAGCATTTAAATGAAGAAGTAGAAAAAGATGAAACATATGCTATCGTTTATGCTGAAACAAAAGAAAAATTGGATTATGGAGTAAAAGTTTTTAAAGAACTCAAACCAATCGTGATTAAATAAATCCTTCCTTTAATAACTATAAAATCCAACCATAATTTTTTTACTTTTTTGTTAATTTTACTTAACAATTAAGGGAGGATTTTTATTCCCTACTCATTAATAAAATAAACCTTAAACAATCAAGGGTTTATATTCCTTTCCTGTTAATAACTAAACAATTAAGGGAGGCTATTCTTTCTCCAATTAATAATTCAAGGGCTTTTCCTTCCCTATTAATAAATACACATAGTTATTCTTGCTTCTTAAAAAATAGAGCAAAATTTTTAAACTTCCTAAATTTAAACTTAATATTCTAAAACTAGAAATAAGTAAATTAAATTAAATATTAAAGTTGTAAAAATGACAGAAAAACAACCCATATATATTTTGCCCGAAAACGTTTATAGAATGATTGGAAAAGATGCTCAAAGAAACAATATTATGGCTGCAAGGATTGTTGCAGATATAGTAAAATCGACATTAGGCCCAAAAGGGATGGATAAGATGCTTGTTGATAATTTGGGAGATATAATAGTAACAAACGATGGTGTCACTATACTTGAAGAAATGCATATAGAGCATCCAGCAGCAAAGATGATGGTAGAAATAGCAAAAACTCAAGAGACAGAAGTAGGAGATGGAACTACCACTGCTGTAGTTTTGGCAGGAAAGCTTTTAGAAAATGCAGAAAAACTTCTTGATGAAAAAATACATCCTTCTATTATTGTAAGAGGTTTTCAAAAGGCAAGGGAAAAGTCAGAAAAAATATTGATCGAATTAAGCCAAAAGGTGAATGAAAAGGATAAGGATTTGTTGAAGAGGATAGCAATGACAGCTATGACAGGAAAAGGGGCAGAAACTGCTAGAGAAAAATTGGCAGAGATGATTGTTGAAGCGGTGTTGCAAATAGCAGAAAAAAGAGATGGAAAGTTATACGTTGACATTGACAACATAAAAATAGAAAAAAGGAAGGGTGGTGGTATAGATGATACCGAGCTAATAAAAGGAATAGCTATAGATAAAGAAAAGGTTCATCCGGATATGCCTAGCAGTATAAAAAATGCAAAAATAGCTTTATTAGATTTAGCATTAGAGATTAAAAGCCCAGAAACCGATACAAAAATACAAATTACATCTCCAGAACAACTACAAGCATTCTTAGAGCAAGAAGAATTGATTTTGAAAAGAATGGTTGATAAGATTGTTGAATCTGGA
>Ga0185307_1000787_pt1 | contig 18917 bp, 19 predicted proteins | sample LHCtaG_FD_128010 | JGI IMG/M metagenome (GOLD analysis project Ga0185307, IMG submission 128010) | Hot spring microbial communities from Little Hot Creek, USA to study Microbial Dark Matter (Phase II) - LHC4sed_matched (SPADES... | ecosystem: Environmental > Aquatic > Thermal springs > Hot... | reverse complement strand
AATGGAAGTGAAGTTGAAACAGTAATAATTGATGGTAAAGTGATCGTAGAGAATGGCGTTTACAAGGTTATGAATGAAGAGGATATAATTGAAGACGCACAAAAAGCTTCAAATAAACTCATGGATACGGCAGCTGAAGACTATGTTAAATCAAACCCACTAATAATGAAGTACGCTAAAGAAAACCTCATATGATGTCATCAACTAAAAATGCAAAACGCACGTCTAAAACAGCCACATATACAAGGAAGACAACATACTTTTTCCACTAACTGAGCGCGTAGTCACGATGCAGGAGTGGATCCGCATGATGGAGAAGTTCGACAAGATCGGATACTACTGCTTCACACCAGAACACGTAATAGAGAAGCAAGCTAAAGGAGTCGAACAGCCTAAAATGGAGGAAGCCAAATCCTGAAGGTGGAATAGAATTTGAATCACGATGAAAGATGAAACTGGACTGTTTTGAACGGGCTGTTAGTGGCCATTACCTTCGAGGAAATAGATCTTGGTTTTATTGCACGGATAAACGCATAAGCGATTTAGAGAATAGGGATCCATTAGAAAATCAAGAACGGGAGAATCAAGGAAGTCTAAAGTAAGGAGGTAAGAGGGTTTGAGCTTCCAGTGGTCAGTGAAAATTTTACTAGTACATTCTAAAGCCGGTTTCTTCTTACTTATGGTAGCACATAGACTCTCAAGATCTTTTCATCAAAGGGTTTAACATTATTACTCACAATAATCTTATCTCTATAGAGCTCAATCTTAAAATAACCTCTTCTATTAGTCTCCATTAAGGCGTCTTCAGCATTTTGAAGAAACTCTAACAAGAATTGACCATGCTCAATATACATGAGCTCTACGATACGCTCCAGAACATTCCTAAAACTTTCAGCAACAATCCCACCACGTGCAATGTTAAGTCAGTAACTCTGGATCTCACAAACCTTACTCTTAAATCCCCAATAATTTAACCCCTCGTCAACTAAAGACTAATAAATGTTTAGTATTAATACCATTAATACCCCTATCTATCATTAACTCATTAACCGAGAGAATAATATGATTAGCGAAATTTGATGAGTGCTAGTAGGAGGAGCAAATCTCACACTTCTAGACAAAATTAAATTTATTTGACTACCCAACTCTACCTCCCCCACCACCAAACCCCCCTCTAACGCCAAACCCGCCCCCAATGAATGGTCCACCACCAGTAGCTGTCGACACCCTACTCTGAATAACACCAAGCATGCTTTCAATAGATGAGTTTAAAGCTGAAACGAATGATGGGAAATCCAATTGAATACCTTCATACCCTCTAACATGGAACCATGATGGAGAATACTGGTGAAACCTTGTAACGGGTATTGACCAACGATACAGCCACGTAGTTACATAGAATGGCCTATATAGAAGTACGTATGGAAGATAAGATTCAAATAATCTAGGCTCACCAGCCTCCCTAACTATCTTCTCAATTTCATTCTCTTTAACATTCAATACGCTATCCAAATATTCTTTCCAATACCTATAGGCTTTAGCACCCTCAACCGTGTATGGTGTAAACAGATGTAGATATACTAAGCCCACTGGTATGAAGCTCAACCCAAAACCAATAATCAATGGATATAATGCTTTATATACGCTGAATAGCCATAGATTTGGAGGTGGAGAATTAAACACATAAAAGCCAATCACAAGTGTTGCAATAAAAGTAGTACCACAAATGTATATCGTTAACGTCCGCCTACGCTTAAAGCCACGCTTAAAGTAGCCCAAACGTGTAAGTTCAGCTTCGACTTTACTCTCAACATCCATCCTAACATCATCAAACAAGGCAATAAACCTCTTCACATCCCCAGAAGACACAGCTAAACGTAAAATCTCAGTTTCAAAGGGTTTTAAACTATACCTCTCAAAATTCCTCAATACATCATCAGTTCTATTGGAAGGTTTAAAGTATGCATTCTTCTTCTCCCCATCATATTCTATGTCAAGGAACCCCCTCCTAGCCAACTCGAAAAGCTCACTTAAAGCAGCTTCATAATTCAATCCCCTATTCAATAAATATGAAACCTCTAGGGGGGAGAGAGTTGATGGCTGAGTTAATAGAGATACTGAGCCAATTTCAAAATCGGTTTTAGGCATTCTACCCTTAAAGAACCAAAATACAAGCATAACCAAGGTGGAAAGCATTATGATTGTTAAAGCAGATTCTGCAGGGTAATTCTTCAATATGTTTAGGCTGTCCGGTTTAGGCTCATAGATCTTTGGGAAGAATACCACAACCCTATAACCAGTACGTGCTGGAAGATGCCTATATGTGAACAATACATTTGTATATCCATTAGAGTAGGAAACTTCCACAGGATTTGGACTAACACTAAACAAATCACTACCAGCAACATTACCTGGAACTCTAACCATAACAGTCACCAAACCTATTGGAACCTCCCAATCACTACCGACAGCATTCCAATCAACAGAATTCTGTAAAGAACTAGGAGACTTTAATCCACCATAAACCTTATACTTCAATATGAAAGTAGCTTCATGGGGACTTAGAACATCACGATAATAAACTGTCAGAGTCAATCTACTAAGAGTATACGAAGTTTTAACACTAGTTATACTAACACCCTCAGCATTAACGGATAAAAGTTCGATGTAATCTAATCCTCCAAGCGGAATCCACCTCTCGAAAAATGTGAATACACCATAAACATACCTTATAGTGATATTTTCAGAGACAATCAACGTACCATCATCACAAACCTCAATATCCACAAATATTGATGGAACCTCGTAAACCTTCGATTGAAGTTGCGATAAAACTGGCTGAAAAAGCAAAACCCCATAGACAAATGCTATAAAAAGTATTAGAAATTTAATTTTAATTGAATTCGAATTCATTTTAATATAAAATCTAAATCTGAGAATTTAAACATTTCGTATGGAGTTTTATTGTGAATTATACAAATCTTTGGCCAGCACTGATAATAAAATATCAATATAAACTCTCATTTCAGCATGTATTGAAGACATCCAAAAACGTTTAAAAAAGAGAAGGATGTTTTGGAATTAAGTTTCATTTATTTTGCTGTATAAACTATTTTACCATCTATAATTACCATTTCAACTTTACTCTTAATATCCAATGGATCTCCATTGAGTATTCTTAGATCTGCATCCTTCCCCTTCTCAACGCTTCCAACTCTATCTGCGACTCCAAGGATTTCAGCTGGATTTATCGTTATGGCTTTCAACGCCTCATCATATGGTAAGCCATGTTTTGCAGCCATCATGGCACATATTGGTAGGAAAGATATTGATTGCCCTAAGGCGTCTGTTTGAATCGCGAATTTAACTCCAGCCTCATATAGTATCCTCGGAGTATTGAAGTTTAATTCCCTCATTTCCCACTTCCCTCTAGCCAGTAGACTTGGACCCCAAACTGCAGGAACCCCCTTCTTCGCAATCCAATTGGCTATTCTATGCCCCTCGGTGGCATGTTCCCAAGACAACTTAGCTCCAAACTCCTCCGCAATTCTTATGGCTGTAGCTATATCGTCAGCTCTATGGGCATGAGCTCTAAATGGTATTTCACCTCTCAGAACCTTCTCCAAAGCTTCGAGCTTCAAATCTACTTCAGGCATTTTTGATGGATCATCCCTTGCAAGCTCCTTCTTCCTCATATAATTCTTCGTCTTCTGAAGCCACTCCCTAAGAAGCCCTGCGACACCCATGCGTGTAGCTGGAGTCCTCTTAAGCTCTACACCATAAACCCTCCTTGGATTCTCACCGAAGGCAATCTTCATTCCAGAAGGCTCTTTCAAAACCATTTCATCAACAACAGGTTTGGGAGCAGTCTTCAAAACCACGCCCATACCTCCAATCACATTAGCACTCCCAGGAAGAATTTGAACTGTGGTTATCCCAGTTTCGAGGGCAGCCTGCAACCCTTTCTCATCAGCATTAGCCTTAATAGCATCTATAGCCCTCAAATGTGGTGTAACTGGATCTGTCATTTCATTAGTGTCATCACCAAACCAACCAACAGTCTCCTCAGCAATCCCAATGTGACAATGGGCTTCCACAAGTCCAGGCATAACAACCTTATCCCTAGCATCAATAACCTCCGCACATTCAGGTATCTTCAAATCTACACCAACATCAACGATCTTCCCATCATCGATGAGTATAGTCCCCCTCTTAATAACACCCTTAGTTATTGTCAATATCGTTGCATCCTTAATAGCCAACAAAACCATCACCGTAAATAGTATATGAAAATTGGATTTAAGCATTACAACTGAGCAAAATTTTAAGTGTCATATCTAATATAGGAGAGGTGAAGTGAAAATATGAGCGAAAAGATATATAGACTGTATCCATGGCCTGAAGATCCTTCAAAGGATGAGGTAAGAGGAGGTATTATGAAGCATTAAAAAAGTTTAATATTGCTGTGAAACATAAATATATAACCAAACTAACCAACTCAAAACAATACTTAAAGATCATAGAATTATGTAGCGGTACCGGTATTGGTGGAATAGCACTATCAAAAGTTTAATTGATCATGGTAAAAGTGTGGAATTAAAGATGCTGGATATACGTAGAGAAGCTCTAGAGAAGGCTTTAGATTTCAGCTTAAAAGAGCTTGGATTCAAAGCTCAAATTCAAGTGACAGACATATTAAAACCAGATTACTTAAAGGGGAAATACGATATTGCATTGATGTACGGATTTTCAGCATCCCATTTCAATCCATGGGGAGATGGTGAAAATACTTTCATCAACCCAAGAAATAATAGCCGAAGATGGAATACTATTAATGGAGGAAAGGGATAGAGTTCAAGAAGTATTCCTAAGTAGAGGGTATCAACAGATCCTCCCAGAATACTCTGAAGACAAGGTCGTCTTAACAATTCATAAGGGCTATAATGCATTGAAGGGGGAATTCCATAGAATAATATTCGATCTGAAAAGTGGTGAGAGAAGTGAAATGAAAGTTTACTTTTGGGGCTTAGCTGAACTAATGAGCATCATATGGGTATTCTTCAAAGACGTTGACTTCATACCAGACCAGTATGGTGGGTATAGAGGGATAATAATAGCATGCAAACCAAGATGGAAACTTACACGTATCGACTTCTCAGAAACACCAAAAGTTCTATGTAAAGAGCATTAATAATTACAATTAAAAATTGGCTTAAGAAGCCTTCAATTAAGAAATCCGATTTAATGATAAGAATGCTATGAATGATTAAATATTACTACAGAACATGCCATAAGTAATGCTTTTCTTTTTATAGCAAATATTATTTTTGGTGTGTTAAATGGATTTTGAATTATTGAAGAGGAGGGCTTTATCGTTTTTCAAAGATGCTAAAAGCGATTATGAGCGTGGAGATTATGATCTAGTCTTATTTCACGTGGAGCAATCCATTCAACTTTACTTAAAGTATCTCCTCTATAAGAAAATAGGAGATTATCCGAAAGTGCATTCAATAGTTAGACTACTCAAAGATGTTGCAAGAATTTATGATTCTAAGGAACTAGATGATTTCTTAAATAGAAATCTTGAAGCAATCTACCTACTTGAAGAAGCATATATATCATCACGCTACCTACCTAGAGAATATGATAAGGAAATAGCAACTAGAATATTGAAAGTTGGGGAGAAAGCTATCGAGGTGTTTATGTGTCTAGAATCAATTTAATAGATTTGGAAATTGAATATTCGAAGATCAGAAGGCAATACTTGGAAGATGCTATGAAGTACTTGAAGAGAATAAAGGATATCTGTAAAACATTCGATCCAGAATGCAGAGTAATAGTTTTCGGAAGCTATGTACGTGGTGATATGAAGCCGGATAGCGACATAGACATACTAGTAATCACAAATAATGCAAATGAAGCTCAATATAGAGGAAAACTGCGTGCAGCAATAGCTAAAGACATAGGTTTAATAACACCCTTCGAAATACACATCGTAACAAACAAGGAGTATGAAGACTGGTATAAAAAATTCATAGATATACAACAAGAAATTATGAATTAAAACCTATTGACAAACAATCCATTACAATCTTATTTCAAGAATCATGGAACATTAGAAGCAAGTGAAATAGATCGATTGAAAATTGCTTCTAGATATAGCTTGCCAATGAATATAATGCGAATCCAATTCAAAGATGCCAATATTAAACAGATCACAATTAAATTTCGAGTAAATACATGAATCAACCTTTCAGAAGCACCTAGAGTTCCATATAAACTGTAGGGGACACAGTATAACGAAATAAAGTTTGTGAAGGAAAAATTTCTAAGCAGAAATAACAGTAGATTTAATGTGTTTAGAGGTTTAGAGTGGAGGACAAATAGCATTAAAATTGAAGATACTGAGAAGGGTAAAGTATTAATTAAAGAATTCGACGTCATAAAACCTGCATTGATATTCACATTATACAATATTGCATGCTTCGTAGACAATCTACTACATTTATCAATAATTAAAACTGAAGATTACTATTTCCCATCAGTGAAGGAGAGGGTGGAAAATGAAATCAGAGCTAGGAATATCCTATCAGAATTGGGGGTGAAACATCCAAGGATACACTGGTATAAGGATAATGTTATTTGCATGGAATATGTAGATGGCAAAACAATACTCGACTTTTATAGGGAGAGGAATTTAAAGGAAATATATGAATTCTCAAAGAGAATCGGATTTGAGGTTAGGAGAGTACATGAAGCTGGATATGCATTCATAGATTGTAGAGCCGAAAACTACATTACAAGAAATGATGGAGAAATTTACAGGTTAGATTTAGAATTCTTCGCAGAGAAAACGAGGTTTAGAAGTTTATGTGACATTGTAACTTATGATGTTAGCATACTCGGATTAAGCGAAGATAAATGCATGAGTGCTATAAGAGGATTCCATGATGGTTATGGAAAGGAACTTTCAAGAACAGAGTTAGCATACATATCACTATTCTCATCAATATACCCGCTATCACTTAAAGAGGGGTTTGAGGAAATCGCCAATAGAGCATCTAACGCCCTCACACTACTAAAGGAGAGTATAAAAGATGCAAATCTCCTCAAAATACTAAAATCAATAACATCAAAAATGGAGGGGTAAAACTGTGATTACATGCCCATTCTGTAGACATGATTTCAGCGGGGAATTAATCCATGAAGGAGATTACTGGAGAGTTACGCTACATGAAAACCAATACTATCTGGGTAGATGCATGATAATATTGAAGAGACACCTTGAAGACCCAATACAACTATCAAGAGCAGAAGTGGAAGAGCTAATAAACTTGACAATTAAATGTGTAAAAGTCTTAAGGAATATGTTCAACCCCAACCTATTCAACTATGCTATGCTTGGAAACATAGTTAGACATGTACATTTACACATCATACCGAGATACAGTTCTGAGAGAACTTATGATGGATTAAAGTTTATTGATGGTAATTGGGGGAAACACTACTACCCATACCCAGAATTCAAAATACCAGAAGAATCATTTAGAAAGTTGAGAGATGAAATAAAGATTTATTGGAATAGGGTGGAATAGATTTTATAGTGGAGAACTTGGAAATATGGGAGAAAATGCTGACTAGCATGGGGATAATATTCATAGTTATAGGAGTAGCACTAATAATGATACCATTAATTGTTAAGATGATTCCATCAATATCCATTGAAAAGATACCATGGATACTACTATGGGTTTATAGGAAAGATGGCTTCACATTTGCAACTTCACCCCTACTCATAATAATTGGAATACTATACTTGATATGGATAAAATTGAAATGGATACGTTAAGTTTACATTTAAATAATTGATTTCAACCAATAACAATAATTAGAGTGACAAAGATTGAAGAGGGATTTGAAGACAATAGTATTCAAAGTGAATCCTGAAAATCCAGATGAAGAGAAGATAAATGTAGCAGCAGAAGTTATAAGGAGGGGTGGTATAGTAGCATTCCCAACAGAAACTGTCTATGGACTTGGAGTAGACGCATTAAATAAAGAAGCAGTTAAGAGAATGTATGAAGTTAAAGGTAGACCACCAGACAATCCAACAATAGTACACATAGCAGAATTCAATGATGTATACAGATTAGCTGTGGATGTACCTGAAGTAGCCGAAGAACTCATGAAGAGATTTTGGCCTGGACCACTAACAATAGTATTAAAAGCTTCAAATATAGTTCCAAGAATCACAACAGGAGGACTTGAAACTGTTGGTATTAGAATGCCTAAACACAATGTAGCTCTAGCACTAATAAAAGCTTCAAAAACACCCATAGCAGCTCCAAGTGCAAATATTGCTGGAAAACCAAGCCCCACCACAGCTCAACATGTAATACAAGACTTCTATGGATCAATAGATGTAATACTAGATGCAGGTCCAACGAAAATTGGAGTGGAATCCACAGTCCTAGACTTAACAACAAAACCCCCACAAATACTTAGACCTGGAGGCGTAACATACGAAGAGTTAAAAGAAGTATTGGGAGATATAATTGTACATAAAGCGGCAAAAGCTAAAGAAGACATACCAATAGACGAAGTGAAATCACCTGGAATGAAATACAGACATTATGCACCCAAAGCCGAATTAATAGTTGTGGAAGGAGAAACTGATAAGATTATCAAAGAAATCAATAAGTTAATTAATGAATACTCTAAAATGGGAAGGAGAGTTGGAGTAATGGCTACAGATGAAACTGTCAAGAATTATGAAATGGGGATAGTGAAGAGTGTTGGAAGTAGATCAGACTTATCCACAATAGCCAGAAATCTATTCAGAATATTAAGGGAATTCGATGATGAGGGGGTTGAATTAATCCTAGCTGAAGGAGTCCCTGAAGAAGGACTTGGATTAGCAATAATGAATAGACTTAGAAAAGCATCAGGATATAAGGTAATACATGTCAGCTAACCCCTCACTCAATATCCTTTATAAGGTAAATCTATAAAAACTATTTCAGGGGTTATATGCCACATCCAAGTAAGGAGATAATTGGATCATGGGGTGATGAACTTAAAGGTAAAAAGATTGTGCTATGCATTTGTGGAAGTGTTGCTGCAATTAGATGTCCAGATATAGCTAGAGGGTTAATGAGACATGGAGCTGAAGTATATACAGTAATGAGTAAAGCAGCCACCGAACTCATACATCCAAACATAATGGAGTGGGCTACTGGAAATCCAGTCATCACAACCCTAACTGGTAAAATTGAACATGTAGAGCTATGTGGAAAAACAGTGACAAAAGCCGATCTAGTATTAATAGCTCCAGCCACAGCCAACACAATAAGCAAAATAGCTTGTGGAATAGATGACACACCAGTAACAACATTTGCATCAACAGCTCTAGGGACAGGGATACCAATAATGATAGTTCCAGCAATGCATGAAACAATGTACACAAACCCCTTCGTAACTGAAAATATAAGAAAACTAAAGGAGAGAGGAGTTATATTCATTGGACCAAGAATTGAAGAGGGGAAAGCGAAAATAGCCTCCACAGAAGAAGTAATAAGTGCTGTGATAAGATTCTTCACACCAAAAATAATGATTGGAAGAAATGTTCTCATAACAGCTGGACCAACAAGGGAATACCTAGACGACATAAAATACCTAACAACGCCAAGTAGTGGGAAAATGGGTTTAGCATTAGCTGAAGAATGCATAGCCCACGGAGCTAACGTAACACTAATCCTAGGACCCACAAACATCGAACCACCAATAGATGCAAAAGTTATACGTGTAACCACATGTGAAGAAATGTTAAATGCCACCATAGAAGAATTGAAAGAAAGAGAGTACCATTACATATTCCTATCAGCAGCACCATTAGACTACAAATTCGCCGAAAAATATAGTGGGAAAATTCCAAGCGAAATAGGTGAAGTAAATGTGAAACTTATAGCAACACCAAAAATATCAAGTCAAGTTAGAAGATACGCTGAGAATAGCGTAATAGTGGGATTTAAAGCAGAATATGGAGTACCATTAGAAGAAATGATAGAAAGAGCATATAAGAGGCTACTGGAAAACAACTTAGACCTAATAGTAGCCAACGACGTTTCAAGGAGAGATATAGGTTTCGAATCAGACTACAATGAAGTATACATCATAGATGTCAAAAAGAATGTCACACACATACCGAAAATGAGGAAAAGAATAATTGCAAGAGAAATAATTAAAAGAGCAATGGAAATTGAAAAGTTAAAGCAGATCAAAGCATAATGGGAATATGAAGACAACCCAAAAAATCAAAGCCAAACCATATGTCTAAATCCTAATAGCAGTTTAATCTCATACTTGAACATATAAGACATCATAACCCACAAACAACACACACAAAACATGTAAAATAATAGTTAGGATATCGTGTCAGATACCCCTGGGACTCCTCATAAATCAGTGGACATAACTTTCATCATCCAAAAAGCTATATCGTAAACCAAGAGAAAAATTTTACGTAAAATTACCATCAAATTTAATTGTAACAAGACAGGGAGAATTAAATGTTCTCAAAGTATGCAGCTTTAGTTAAGAATCTACGCGGAGTAGTATTACTAGATCCAGAGGAGGAGGGGGCATTAGAATCAGTTAAATGGCTTTCAAAGAGGTTTAAGTATAGAAACCTCGGGTTAACACCATCATTATATGAAGAATATCGCAATAAACTCAAAGAATTTATAGGTAAACCATTCAGAGAACTTACATACCCAATCAAGGCAATAGAAACCCTAGTAGAAAAACTCACAACTAAAAGTTTACGCAGAGAAATTGCTGAGCTACTAGCATTCTCATCCACATACATATCCCCAGCAATAATCATCGGCGAAAAATATAGATCTGAACTGGAAAGCAAAACTGTGGAAACCGTTAAAATTTCAAGAGAGCTCAACTTAGCAGAATGGAAACTCCACCTAAGAATAGCAGACTACTCTGTACTAGACTTCCATGAAAAATGCATTGAAGAAGCATTACAAGCCATCGAAAAACCACACACCACTAAAACCATTCTCAATGATAGGAGGGGGAGAATTATGAAAGACAAGAAGAGGTTTTGGCGAATATTGTCAGATCAAGGTAGACCACTAATATACTACATAGATAACCTAGCAATAACATACGATTTAAAAATAATCGAGGAAGGAGATCTCGAATGGGCAGCAGCACTAAGCATAATAGTAGCAGTAAACATACCCACAAAGATGAATTAACATTAGAATATCCTATTTAGGAAATATTGATTCCATAGTTTCAATTCATTTGAAAATAGAATTTAAACTGAATGAATACAAAAAATTATGAATTTAGATATTATGGTCAATGGAAACAACCCTTAGTAACCATATATATAATCGATGAGAGAAGGTTATAGTCATATACCAGAACATGCATCAGCAATTGCCACCACTTTCCCTTAAAGTTTTCATCAATACTCTACATCTTTCATTTCTCTGAGAATTTCCCCTAAGCGTCTCAGTACTGGTAGAGATCTCGCTGCCTTCATCATACTTTTATACCATATTTTTGCTCTGAGAGGATCCAATTCACCTTTTGCAATTCCAGCATGTATGCTGTAAGTTGCACTTATAGTAAACTCAGCATCCTCATCAGGTTTGGCTTCTCTTACCTCAGCTACCTTCCCATCTTCGAATTTAATTAAAAAAGCTTTATTTGCCCCTTCAGCTGTCTTCACATCCTCAAAGACTATAAGCACAGTAGTATCTATGTGAGATTTGGAAATCGTTTCATCTATGTTTATGATTTCAGCCAATTTCTTATAATACTCTAATGTTCCAAATTTCACCAAAACCCTCGCCAAATTTAATTTATACCTTCAATTTATATTCATTTCCCCCCTTTTACTCTTTGAGGACATTAGTTTGCTTTCAAAGCTATACCGAATTGACAAAAGAATTAATGTTCAAGTTTTATATTCTCCAAGCATTAGGTGGAATCCTCATGTTATAGGGAAATTCAGCAATTAAATCATCATTAACTCCACAACAATTATTGTAGGGGAAATCAAATTTAGAGATACAATTGATGGTAGGCTGTAGTTATTGAGAAGCCTTAAAATAAACTGTTGTCAATGTTTATTTGGGATTGAGCTATGAATTTAAGGAATCATTACTGGATAATAACATTACTCGTAATGGCTGTATTGTGCTCAACACCGAATGTTTATGCTGATAGGGGGATTATACCAGTTAAACCCCACATACCAATATATGAGCCGGGCCAAAAGGCTATTATAGCTTGGAATGGGATTGAGGAGATAATGATATTATCCACAGATGTCACCGCCACAGAGGATACCATGATCCTAGAGATCCTTCCACTACCATCAAAACCGAAAGTTGAAGCTGCAAGTTTTGAATCATTCAAAATTTTGGAGAAGATAGTTTCTGATAAGTTTATGATTAAAGCTAGAAGTTATGGTGCGGAATTAGAGTTTAAGGGTTTAGAGATCATATTCCATGAGAAAATCGGATTCCATGATATAACAGTGATTAAAGTATTTAATGCCGATGAATTAGCATACTGGATTGAGCAATTCGCATTAAAGAATAATATCACAGCAAAAATACAGCTCCACAAACTTGTGGATATTGTCAAGGAATACATTGATGGAGGCTTCCAATACTATGTTGTGGATCTGATAAGTTTGAAGGCTGGTGAGAGGAGCATTGAACCAATAATGTACAGATTCAATTCAAGCTTCATATACTATCCACTAAAAATATCAAGCATAATTCCAGGAGAAACAAAGATAACACTATTCATAATAACCATAAATGGAATTAGGAGAAATCACCCAAATCTCAAAGAACTACAGTACAAACTCTTTGGAGTTACATACCCAGTTGAGGTTGAAATCACAATGGAAGAGTTATGTAAAGTGGATTCAAGGATGGCTGAATTATTCAAATCCAACACCATACTAACAATCCTAACATATAAAGGAAGCATGAGCACACTAAAGAGGGATTTAATAACAACCATAGAGCCAAAGGTGAACGTAAACTTAACAATGATAACCCTAATCGTAACAACAATAATAACACTAGCATTAACAAAAACCATAACAAAAATCAGAAAACTATAATGCAACCCAAATTTAAATGAAGCTCCATAAAACCATTAATTGGAAATCAATAAATCATATATGAATAAAGCCATAAACGGTAGAAATCAATAAACTTAATTCTGCTTTTAACCTTCAAAAGTTTTATATTCTGAGAGAACACACCATTACTTTCAGGTTTAAATGGGATCTTATAAAATAATAGATGTTGATTCCTTAATATATCTATGCATTCCATCTGAAAAGAGGAATGATCAACTTTTTATAGAGGGGGCAAAGGCTAAAAGACGCTGGGCGAAGAAATCGTTAGACATGTTTGGAGGCATAGCTAAAATGGCATATATGGAATCAAAACCAATAGGTTTAATACAGTATCAACCAAAACTTAATCTCCGTTCAAAAACAACCACTTTAAAACCTTTTTCAGCTATATATATTTAGCTGCCGTTAACCCCGAGGGGCCAGCGCCAACAATAACTACATCAACTGGATTCAATGACAACCAATCTTCCATTGCATGTTTAATTATCAGCTTCGTTACCCTTACCTCTAAATCCCCCGACATGTAACATCACCTACTCTTTCATAGAACATACTTATATACATGACTGCTCATCTTAAGAAATAAGACTTTCCGTTATAAAACAATCTTGAAATACTATCATAACCATAACTATATAAAAAATTATTAAAATTTGGTATTGTACTCTTAAGTTCTGAGAACTCTACTCGAGTCCTCTGGCACGTGGTTTAATCTTACGGACATAAAGCACTCCGCCAATACCTATTACAATTATGATTACGACGGCTGCTATCAATATAGGAAATGGTAATCCAAAAAGTGTGGAGGGAATTTCCTGAACAACCAACTTCCCTGACTCTACAAGCGGGTTTATCGGATTTCCACTGTCATCATCCATCCTTATTATGGACAGTTCTATGGAGCTCTCACCCTGTTTAGTGGTCCAAAATACTATAGTAGCGAGTTCAATGTTGGTAGCCCCAGGTTTTATTTGATCTTCTAGGTCAACGGCTTTCAACATTATGGAGTTTCCTTCAATGGAGCTGTTATATAGTTTTGCCCATATTGGAAATTCAACTTTAAGTATCTTCGCAATATCTATATTTCCTAAAGAAACCTTTATTATATATCCAGCCAATCCATTGGGGGCTGAGTCAAGCTTCAATATTACTTTGGCTTCCTCTCCTTGAGTTACCGTTGGAGAAACTACTGATACTTTCGCGGCAAAAAGTGTAGGAATGAAGATGATGTAGAATATTAGTGAAATAACTACAGTTGTTTTAAGCTTCACCTTACAGTTTCTTGAAAAGCGTAACAATGTCATTGAAATCAAGCCTCCCATTCCCGTTAAAGTCGTAAAACTTAGCATATTCAGATACAGCAGGCTCACCAAAATGTTTGAATAATTTGACTACATCGTCGAAGTCTAGCCTTCCATTACCGTTTACATCCTCAAACAAGCCATCATTGTCTAAGTCCATTGGTGGTGGAAGGTTTTGAGCTATAGGAGGAGGTCTGATAATGGGCACTACTATTATGAAAGCTAGTGGCGTCTCTGGTGATATTCTTGCACCATTATCATCGTCCATTCGAATCACATTCACTTCTATGCGTACTACACCTCCAGCCTTTCCTTTCACAAGAATCTTTGCGAGAGGAATGTCCTTATCGCCCATCCTAACTTTGTCATAAATATCAACTACTTTAAACCATACTTTATCGTCTTTGATGGAACTATCGGATAGACCTGCCCACTCAGGAAGCTCTACCTTAATTATGTCGATGACATCTTCGCCTGGAATTGGCTTAAGCTTTTTAAAAGCCTCTTCGAAGGGACTTGGAACTGTAATTGGCGGTATGCTCAGCTGCGGAATGAAGGTAACTTCCATCTCATAACCTGAGAGACCAGTAGGAGCGATAGATAGGGTTATCTCAGATGTCCCATTCTGCCCAATGAACATGAATACATTCGATGCCTTAACCACGACTTCAGGGATTATTCCACTTACCTTAATCGAGCCATCTTGGGATGAAGCTTCGACGAGCTTCCCGGCCTCATCGTTGAGTTTGAGGTCTTTAATCTTTAGAGAAGTGGAGCTACCTGGCTTCCCTATAAGCTTAACTTCAACTACAACTATATCTCCAGAACCACTAACCCCTGTTGCCGAGCTTGCTACAACTTTCACCCAGCCTTCTTGATTGTTTATGTTTCTGGCGAGGATGAAATCTTTAATTAAATTCCCCTCATAAGCATCGACGATCTCAACTACCGAAGGATCGAAGGTGAGGGTGAACTGGAATCCCGCAATCTTCACGGCGTTTGAAATCATGATCAAAACTTTTAAAATGTCTCCTTGCTTTCCCTCAGCAGATCCAACTTGAATTATGGTTACAGCATCTTCCTTTTTATAAACTTCAATTAACCCATTTGTGACGGTGGGCGTTAACAGATTTCCCTTTTCATCATTTAGCTGAGCATTCTCAATGCGCAGAGTAGTTTTCCCCTCCATAAGCCCCTTAAACTCTATTATGGCTAAAGTTGCCTCATGCTTCCCAACGGCTTTTGGTTGCGCTACCGCAATATATACGAAGCCTTCCTCGTTCCTTATATTTACAACTGGTGTTCCGAAATCCCCCGCCAAGACCTTTTGAACTCCCACTATTGATTTATCGAAAAACACTTTCACAGAACCGCCAGCCACCCCCTCAGCATTAGTTACTGATATCGCTACATTTACAGTAAGACCTATCTGAACTTTGTAAGACGCTATAGATACTTGTTCACCTGCTGGAAATGCGTAAATTGGAATTGTAAAAATTAGGGAGAAGAGTAGGCAAATGAAGAATAGTGCCACTAACCTATGCTTATACTTTTCTATATACATTTTACTAATCATAATCCAACCACCTTCCTAAGTATTATCGTAGCATCACCAGTATCCAGTATACCGTTTCCATTCATATCTCCGATCAAGATATCTTCTGGTAATATAGGCTCTAACCCAACGAGCTTCCTCAATAATATAGTTGCGTCCCCTGTATCCAGCATACCGTTCCTATTCATATCCCCTTTAAGCACAATAGTGAACGGAGCATTACTTGTATCGCTCCATTTATTGTTGGCTGCGTCATATGCATCAACTCTAATTAGGCAGTTGGTAGATGAAATGTTAGGAGTTCTCCAATCATAAGAGCCTGTGTTCGAGATGCCTTGTGCTACTGGAATCCAGCTTTTACCTCCATCAGTTGAATAGAAGATGTCAACCTTGGTTATTCCAACATTATCTGAAGCGGTCCACTTAATTGTACGAATAACATTAGATGGCCAAACTTCACCTCCATTGGGAGAAGTAACCGTAACAGATGGCGGGACTGTATCGATGACCGTAAATGCTTTAACCCAACCGTACTGGTCTGTTCCCTCAAACACCGCTTTACCTTCTATATTGTAATAATTCCCTTCTGATAAGACATAGAGGTAGTAGGTGCCGGGGTTCTTAGGCGTATACGTAAACAGGAAGTTTTCTATACCACCATCATATGGGATTTTAATTGAAGGCGAAACTGCAGGGAAGTAGATTTCATAATCCCAGGGTTCAGTTTTGTCCTTGTCTAGGATTAGCTTAACCCTCGTTCCAATGTACTCGCATGAGCGCTTTTGATTAGAAGGTTCGAGATTCTTCACTTTAACGCTTATTTCAACAGACTCTCCAATGTTCACATGATCCTTGTTCACATTCACCTCAGTAATAACTTGAGTATGTCTATAGAAATCATATGTTCCTGGAGACTTGACAGAAAGCTCCCCCCAATATTCTAAGAACTTTAATCCCCCACTCGGCATCCTATGAACAAAAACAATATAATCTCCAGAGGTAACATCAAATTCCGCAGTCACATAACTCTCTCCACCCTTATATGGAACAAATCTCTGTGAGGACTTCGAGAAATCAGAAGTGAAAAGTAATACAGATATTGAACCGCCATCTTTCGGCAAGGGGAAACCACCATAATTGTGCACATTAATAATTAACTTTCCTACAGGCGGAGCAGTTACAGTTATTGTACCTGAAATATCTATATTCTTAGGCTCACCCTCCGTACAAGCAACCCTTATCAAATAGTTAAATGAGCCTGTTACGCCAGCCGGAGGAGACGCGGTAACCATAAATGTCTTAGAAGATCCCGCTGGAATATCGCCTAAACTTGTCGGACTTACCGTAATCCAATCAGGTCCGGAAATCTTGGTAACAGTTACGCCTCTGATAGTTCCATTACTGGCAGAGACAATAAAGGTTTGGCTTTTTGACTTCCCAGCCTCAATAGAATCACTCCAAGTTTTAGGTTGAACGTTCATTACGGGGACTACGCTAACAGAGGTGGGAGAAATATAAATGAGAGATGGATATTTTACCTCCAGCATTGAATCAGGTATTACTGTTAGTTTGTCAATCGGTGGAATGCCTATACCTCCAAGTAGGAAAGACATCATTACTTTAAGAGACTCTATAGGAATTTCTAGGAGAGCTTTTGTTTCTAAGCCAACCAGTTTTGCTGTGTAGACATATCCAATTTGCGTGGGTGCAAGTTGAACTATGACTAGATCAAAGTGACCATATTGATCAAAATCCACTAGGAGGTTTCGGTATTTGAAAAAGAGGTTCATAAGCGGAGTGAAAAAGTTACCACACACACCTCTTAACATGTCTTGAAAGAAACTTAGAAGTAAGTAGATATTATAGAAAGTTGTAGCCCCAATACGTTCAAAGTCTGACTTATCTATATGAATATGGAAGATTCTCGTCTCACCGACATCTATAATTCCCCACAACTTCGAAGACGAAGTTCCTTCAACTTGTATATAAGATACTCCTTTATCTATCATAAACGAGAATGATTTAGCGGAAGCAGCTAAAGAATTCAAGACAGGCAGTCGTGGGTCATTATCTACAATATACGTAATTACAGAATAAGTTCCAGGTAAAACATCATTAGGAGGTCTCCAAGATATATTGATGGTTTTTTGTTCATTCGATTTTATATATATACTGTCAGAATAAGCTTCGTATACGATTCCTCCTGGTCCTATGAAAATTGCTTTAGCCCACAATTTGCCTTCATAGCCTAAGCTCTTTAGGGTTAACTCTGTGCGTATTGTTAATCCATCAACAAATTTTATAACACCTTGAGGCGGGTTAAATGCAGCAATCTTAATTTCTACTAAGTTTATTGTGTAAAAGCTCTTTTCTGGGCTTCTTGAAGGTTCATAATATGCATCCCCTTCATACTTTGCATAAACCTCAACAGTAGTATCCCATGGATCCATCTGGTTTGCAGTCCAGGTGATCCTAAAGTATCCATTACTGTCTGTGACCCCCTTGGCTATCGGATCGTCATGGTCAACGTCACTATCGAAAATGGTAATCTCAGCTCCGGCTACTCCAAAATTAGTGTCAGCTACGATGAGTCTGCCGGTAAATGTTATGCTAGCTCCCTTACGGATCAATTCTGGTGGAGGATCAAGTATAAGAGTTGTTCTTGCTTTCACTGTAATTTTGTTTGGTGTTGTACTTCCTATGTTATTATTTTCATTTAATTCTTTAACTTCGTTTGTGTAATCGATGAATACAGTCACGTAATAACTGCCTGGAGGAACATCTTTGGGGATATAAACTTCATATTTAAATGTGCGTGATTCTCCAGCTTTGAGGGAGTGGCGTTCTCCAACACCCAAATTATAGTCTGTTC